>ERZ1643249.3036-NODE-3036-length-15070-cov-18.501965_pt1 | contig 15070 bp, 7 predicted proteins | sample MGYA00579263_ERZ1643249 | MGnify/ENA primary metagenome ERZ1643249 (study PRJEB29033, sample SAMEA4952264) | chicken gut metagenome | biome: Broiler Chicken; feature: Gastrointestinal Tract; material: Caecum | place: Ireland | collected 2018 | study: Broiler...
TAGTGTCCCCAAAAATGACAAGCATTTTAGTGTCCCCAAAAATGACAAGCATTTTAGTGTCCCCAAAAATGACAAGCATTTTTGGGACAATGTTTGGTATCCCCGAAAATGTTTGTCATTTTGGGGACAATATTCATGGCTTGCTCAAAAATTGAAAAAATTGAGAGATAATATAGAAATGCCCCTAAAATTGACATTTTCGGGGCAAGGCTTTATTTGAAACTATCAAAACGGTACCTTAGCCGTTTTTTTATTACAAATAAAGCATTTTTTTAAGTTTTATAGTATTTATTTAAGAGGGAATTTAAGTTAAATGGCCTCTATTTAAAAGGAAATTTAAGTTTTATATTTCTTTTGACCATTCTCTTCCAATGAAGTTTGTCCTAGCCACACCACAACCATAGATAGCCTTCGCCTTTCCAAATAGATTTGCACAAGCATCAATCGTTGCACCAGTAGTTATGACATCATCAACAATCAGTATATTTTTGTCTTTTATAAAATCCTTACTTTCTAGTCTCATTGTATATTGAAGATTTTTATACCTACTTGAGTAATCCATAAACTTTTGATTAGGCGAAGGTACATTCTTGCTTAAAACTTGATAGACAGGGACATTCATAAGAGAGGAAAGTTCATTTGCAAGAAGCAAGGCAGGATTATAGCCTCTCTTTTTGATTGTTTTCTTATAAGACGGAACAGGTACAATAAAATCTATTTGCCAGTTTTCTTGTTTTATTCTTTCATAAACAAGTTTGGCAAATGGTCTTGCCAGATATTGTGCATTGTCATCTTTAAATTTTAAAATAGCCTGCCTAACAAGAAAATTGTAGTTAAGTGGGCAAACACATTTTTTTAATTTATGGCGATTTTCACTGCAAAATGTGCATACAATGTTGCCGTCTTTTACCATTGAATCACAGTATATGCAACGGCTACCTTCGTTGAATATATCTAAATCTAAACAGTGCGAACAGAACATGGAGTCATTGTCAAGTTCGCGACCACACAATAAACACTTGATATCTTCTGGGAATAGGATATCAAGTGCAAGATTTGTATACTTTTTAAGATTTTGAATTATCTTCATAATTCACCTTTAAGACAATCTAATCGAACAACTCTCTTATTTTTTTGTCGCTTGATATAAGCAAATCTTTAAGCAGGGTAAACCTTTGGACGGTGTAGTTATTTGAGACCATTCTTTTCAAATTCTTCTTTTCTCCAACGATAACAACCATTTTTTTAGCACGTGTTACCGCTGTATAGATAAGATTTCGGGTGAGAATCATGCTTGGCCCAGCGATTGCGGGGAGTAGAACGATATCAAACTCTGAGCCTTGACTTTTGTGAATGGTGATTGCATAGGCAAGTGAAAGTTGACTTATTTCTGTTCGTGGATAGAGGCAACGTCTGCCGTCCTCAAAATCAATGACAACTTCGCCCGTTTGAAAGTCGATAAGTTCAATTACACCTATATCACCATTAAACACACCTTCGCCTTCTTCTTCAATAAAGCCGTTAAGTTTTTTCCAGACGAGGTTATAGTTGTTTGTCGTCTGCATAACCTTATCACCAACTCTAAAAATGGTGTTTCCAACGAGGATTTCTTGTTTTTCCATAGCGGGTGGGTTGATGGCTTGTTGCAAGCATCTATTTAAGTTGTCAATGCCACATACCCCAGCCTTAAGTGGTGCCAGAACTTGAATTTGGTAACTATCAAGCCCAGTATATTTAGGCAGACGTTTGACCACCATGTCGACTATGGAGTTTTTGATGCCCTCAAGGTCGGTCTTTTCTTCAAAGAAGAAGTCTTTTGAGGTGTTGTCAATAAGGGGCATTTTGCCGGAGTTAATAAGGTGTGCATTGGTAATAATCAAACTGTCATCATTTTGCCTATAGATTTTAGTGAGCATTGATACACTTATAATACCACTTTTAAGTATATCATCAAGGACATTTCCAGCCCCAACACTTGGGAGTTGGTCTTTGTCGCCGACTAAGATAAGTTTGCAGTCTCGTGGCAATGCCTTACAAAGATGGCTCATAAGTGCCACATCCACCATCGACACCTCATCGACAATCACAACGTCAGTTTTAAAAGGATTGTTTTCATTATAAACAAATCGGCTAAGATGGGCAAGGTCGCCTTGAGCCACTTCCAATGCTCGGTGGATAGTCTTTGCCTCCTCGCCAGTTGAGTCACTCATCCTTTTGGATGCCCGCCCAGTCGGTGCAAGGAGCATAAATTTTTTGTTATTTTGCTTTACAATGTCAATGATGCATTTGATAATCGTAGTTTTGCCCGTTCCAGGTCCACCTGTTATGACTGAGACACCACTATTGACAGAGTTACGAATGGCATTTTTCTGCTCTTCATGGAAAACGATATGATTTTTCTCTTCAAAGGCTTTAATTTCATCGTCAACGTCCTGCTTTTCTATGACTTGAGAGCAGTTTAGAAGTGCCAATTTTTGAGCGACTGAGTTTTCATAGAAATAATATTTGGACGGCACTACAATCTCGTAGCCCTCTCTAAACATAATCATGACCGTTTTGTCAAGTGTCAACCCTTGCAGTGCATCGTCATAAAGATTTTTGTGTGATGCATGGTCAAGTTCAAGTATTTCCTCCGCTTGATTTAAAAGAAGACCTTTCGGCATATATGTATTGCCAGTTTTTTCGACAGCATTGTTGAGTGCATGAAGCAAGCCTGCTCGCACTCTAAACTCGCTGTCAGCGGGTATTCCAATGCTTTTTGCGATTCTGTCAGCAGTTAAAAAGCCTATTCCGTCAATATCCTCGACCATGCGATAGGGGTTATTTTTGACACTTTCAATGGTCTTAGCACCGTAAACTTCGTATATTTTAAGTGCCATGTTGGTGGAAATATTATATTTTTGCAAGAACATGACAGTGTTTTGTACTTTTTTTAACTCCTTAAACTTATCACCGATATCAAGTGCTTTTTTTAGTGAAATGTTTTTAACCTCAGCAAGCGAAGATGGACTCATTTCAATTATATCAAAGGTCTGCTCTTTAAAATGTCTTACAATGTTACGTGCGGTAATAGGACCGACACCTTTTATAAGCCCAGAGGCGAGATATTTTTCAATGCCAGCAAGAGTTTTTGGCAGTGTCACTTCGTAACTTGTAAAGGCAAATTGATAGCCATATTTGTTGTTTTTTACATATTCTCCGTCCAGCGAGAGATTTTCGCCGACAGAGGCACTGACAAGTTTGCCCACACAGGTCACGGGTGTGGATTTAAAGTCTATAACAAAAACAGTGTAGCCGTTCTGCTCATTTCTAAAAATGATATCTTCAATAGGTCCTTCAATTTGCATAGTTATATTTTAATATTAATTAGATTTAAAATCAACTAAAAAATGCTTGCTTTTCACAATTTTTTTTTATATACTATTGACAAGAGAAGAAAAAATGAAAGAGATAGAAAAACTAATTGAAATTGAAGCACTGCTTGAAAATCTAATGAAAAACCACCATAAGGGCGGGATTTTACGTATAAAGATTTTGTTTTTTTGTTCGGTATATCAAAATCTTCCAGTCGGTATGATTATTGAAAAACTAGGAATAAAAAAGGCTAACTTTACACTGATGACCACCGCACTTGAAGAAGAGGGGTGTATTGAAATCAAGAAGTCAGCGATTGACCGTAGGTGCAGGCTTATTTCACTTACCGACAAAGGGCAGAAGGAACTTGACAGTTTTCTTTCAACTATGAGAAAGGCACTCGGCAACACTCCGATAGAGGTCGACAAGGCAATAGAGACACTCTCTGTATTTTTAAACAAGATAGTATAGTGGCTCAATTTAGGCTGAAAAACGTCACGATACTTCGTTTACTGTCGGCACTTTTCGACACTTATTTAGTTTAAATAAGGTATAATAATATTACACTTTTTGTTTTAAATTATCATATAGAAATTGTAAAAAACGACCAGATGCCAAAGATTACAAATTAAAGAACATTGAAATAAGGATATAATTATGCTTAAGTTTTATAATTCATTAACAAGAAAGAAAGAAGAGTTTGTTCCACATGGCAAGGAAGTGAAAATGTATTCATGTGGACCAACCGTTTATAGTTATCCTCATATAGGCAATATGAGGGCATATCTTTTTATGGATAATATTCGCAGAACACTCAAATATAATGGTTACAAAATTGATGGTGTTATGAATATCACTGATGTTGGACATTTGACCTCAGATGCGGACGAAGGCGAAGATAAAATGCTCGTTGCCAGTCAAAGGGAACACAAGTCTCCTTGGGAGATAGCCAAGTTTTATACAGACGTATTTATGAAAGACGTAAAATCACTCAATATTGATTTGCCAGAGCATATAGTGCCAGCGACCAGTGTGATTGATGATATTATAGAATTTGTCAAAAAACTCGTAGAACTCGGCTATGGCTATGAGACCAGCAAGGGGATATACTTTGACATATCAAAGTTTGCAGGTTACGGCCAACTAGGAATGGACGTCAATGCAAAAAAGGCGGGAGCGAGAATAGAAGTTGACGGCGAAAAACGTCATCCAGCAGATTTTGCACTTTGGATAAAGGCACCAAAGGAACATATTATGCAGTGGGCTAGCCCTTGGGGAATGGGTTATCCTGGGTGGCACATAGAATGCTCGACCATCGGAAACAAATATCTAGGCGACTATATAGACATTCATACAGGCGGTGTCGACCATAAGACCATACACCATGAAAACGAAATTGCACAGAGCGATGCACTTGTTGGACATAAGGTTGTCCACTTTTGGATGCACCTTGAGTTTTTGCAGATTGACGGCGGGAAGATGAGCAAAAGCCAACACAACGTCTTTACATTGCAAGACCTTAAAGATAACGGCTTTGAGCCTGAAGATTTTAGATATTTCTATTTTATGGCTCACTATTCAAAGCAACAAAATTTCACATATGACTCACTTATGTCGGCGAAAAATTCGCTGAAAAACTTTAAACTTGCAGTAGGTAGCCATAAGAACGGGACTGAAAAGTTAAGCCAAGAGAAAATAGAGCAGTACAAACAGGACTTTTTAAATGCAATAAACGATGATTTGAATATGCCAGTTGCACTCGCAGTATGCCAAAAACTTTTAAAAGAGCCTAAGAGCCAAGACGTATACAATTTGATAGTTAAATTCAACGAAGTTTTAGGACTCGACCTCGAGGAGAAAAAACAAGATATCCCAGACGAAATCAAAGCCCTTGCCGAAAAGAGATGGCAGGCAAAACTTGACAAAAACTATGCCGAGGCGGATAGACTTAGGGGAGAACTATCAAACTTAGGCTATACAATCAACGACCGAAAAGACGGCTACGATATAGTAAAGAATTGATATTTAAAAATTCAATAATTTAAATAATATTTAAAATAAACAGAAATATATTTAAAAATATCATAAATATTGATAAAAAATATTATATTATTATTTAATAAATTTATTTTTATATAAAAAATATTACAAAATAAAAACAATATTAAAAACAAAAAATAGGGATATTTTTATTCCTATTTTTTTATGATGAAAAATTCACATCTTACGATTAAAGTCTTTTTTTATTAATACTACAATATAGTTTTCACCGAAAAATCGAGTATTTCATTGAGCCTATCCTTGTCGCCTTTTAGATAAAGATATCCAATCAGCACTTCAAAAGCGGTGGCATATGAGTAGTCGGCAATCGAAGAGTTTTTGGCATGGTGTTTAGGCTTTGCATTTCGCCCACGTCTTACAATTTCGTTTTCTTCGTCTGTAAGGTAGGGCATAAATTCCTTTAGCACCTTTGCTTGAGTAGAGGCTTTGCAGTATTTAGAGGCAATGCTGTGATAATTCTCCATTTTAAGCGGATTATTTTGAAGCACAAACTCACGCACAAACATTGTATGCACACCGTCTCCAATAAAAGCAAGAGGCAAAAGATTGGTCTTTAATATTTTTTCAAGTAAAGCCTTATTTTGCCCGTTTTCTATTTTTTCTTCATAATTTTTATCTATTTTTTCTTCAATATTTTTATTCATAAATTTATTATAACAAAATATTTATTTTATTCAAAGAAAATATATATTTTTGACCTACAAAATTATATTTTTTAATAATTTAAATAATAAAAAGTCCTTTTACTTAAGGACTTCTTTGCTTAATATAAACTATGAGATGTTAAAATTTTATTTGCATAAAATTTTATAAATTCTAGCGAATTTGTGTGTTTTACACACTCATCTCATAGTATTTATTACCATCAGCCTCACCCTTGCGAGCAAGTTCGGCTTCCGATAATATAAACCATGTGATGTTAAAATTTTATTTGCATAAAATTTTATAAATTCTAGCGAATTTGTGTGTTTTACACACTCATCTCATAGTATTTATTACCATCAGCCTCACCCTTGCGAGCAAGTTCGGCTTCCGATAATATAAATAATTTTAAATTAAAATATAATTAAATAAAAATAGATATAAAATTAATTATTAAAAAATATTTAAAAGGTTAAAAATTTTAATATTAAATTTTGAGTAGGGTAGATTTTAAAAAATTAAACATTAAATCTAAAGAGCATAACATCTCCGTCTTGTACGGTGTAATCTTTGCCTTCTATTCGCACCTTTCCTTTTTCTTTAGCCTTTAAAAAAGAGCCAGCCTCGACAAGGTCGTCAAAAGAGACAACTTCGGCTTTGATGAAACCTTTTTCAAAATCGGAGTGAATTTTGCCCGCTGCTTGTGGAGCCTTAGTACCTTTTTTGATGGTCCAAGCCCGCACTTCCTTTTCGCCAGCGGTCAAGAATGACATAAGCCCAAGTAGGTCATAACTTGCAGACACAAGTTTTTCAAGTCCACTCTCTTCTATGCCAAGTTCTTCTTTGAATACCTCTCGCTCCTCTTTATCAAGCCCAGCGAGTTCTTCTTCAATTTTTGCAGAAAGGGTGATAACTTTTGAGTTTTCATTTTTTGCAAAATCTTTGACCATTTTAACAAACTTGTTGTCTTCTTTCCCGATATCATCTTCGCCGATATTTGCAACATAAATCACAGGCTTATAGGTCAAAAGTTGAAGATTTTTCATGATATTTTGCTCATCTTCGCTTGTTTCCACACTTCGAGCAGGCAAATTGTTTTCAAGTGCATCTTTGACTCTTTCAAGAAGGTTTACAGTTGTAATCAAACTCTTATCACCAGTTTTTACAAGTTTTGCATTCTTGTCATATAACTTTGTCACTTGTTCAAGGTCGGCAAGAGCGAGTTCCAGATTGATAATCTCAATATCTCTGAGAGGGTCAATAGAGCCGTTGACGTGGATAATCTTTTCATTTTCAAAGCACCTTACCACATGGACAATAGCATCAACTTCGCGGATATGACTTAAGAATTTATTTCCCAGTCCCTCGCCTTTACTTGCTCCAGCGACAAGTCCAGCGATATCCACAAATTCAATGGAGGCGGGGGTAACTTTTTGGGTATTATAGAGTTTAGCAAGCACCCCAAGTCTCTCATCAGGCACGTCAACAATGCCGACATTAGGCTCAATCGTGCAGAAAGGATAGTTTGCACTTTCTGCCCCCGCATTAGTTATAGCATTAAACAGGGTACTTTTGCCAACATTTGGCAGACCAACAACACCAATTTTCATAAGATAGTCCTTTTAGTTTAAATATGATATTTTTTAATTAAATTACTGTAAAAATTCTAAAATTATTTTTTAAAATATTTTTAGGTTCAAATTTGAAAAATAAATTTAAAAACAGACATTTAATTTATTCGATGATATTATATCATTTTATTTTAAGTTAGTAAAGCCAAAACATAAAATTTACCGTATAAATTTTGAAAATAATACAAAAAATTTTCAACTTTTTACAACCAATGGGACACAATAATCTTCAACTTTTACAACAATCTTTAACTCTTACAACAATCTTCAATTCTTACAACAAATATGACATAACAAAAAAACAAGAGGCTTTTTGTTAAAACCAATTTGTATTTGATTTACAACAATTGCTCTCTTGTTTTTTAATTAACTATTCTCTGCCTCATCATCAGAATGTTCAGCACTACTTTCACTTTCTCTCATCTGTCTTTCAAGTTCTTCTCTAATACGAGCGGAAGAAACTTCGTGACGACGTTCGAAGGAGCGGGCGAGCAATTTCAAAGAGGTGAGCAGAGATGTTGGCTTTTCTTGACTAAGGTCAGTCTTTGCAGATGACTTTGCCTTTGTTGCCTTTTTGACTTTCTTTTCAACGTCATTATAAATTTTCTTCTCTTCCTTGGTTAAAGATTTTACCTGACCATTTGTAAATTTGATAAGTTTTTCGAGAATTTTCTTGTTCTTAGCCGTTGCTTTTTTCTTGATTTTTGCAATCTGTTTTGCCGATTTACCTTTAATATTAAAGCGGTTTGGATTGTCAATAAGGTCGTCCATTTTAATACCAAGTTTATCTATCAGCCGTTTGTCAAGATTGCCAAAGTCTAAGCCTTGCCTATCAAATTCAGGGTGATTTAAGAAGAAGTTTTCATTTCCACGAGCGAAAGCATTTACAAGTTCTTGCCCATAGAGGTAGTCAGGGTTGTTTTGCAAGAAATCTTTTATAGCATTCAATTTTGCTATCATTTCTTTTGAGCCACGAGAGAAGATTTTTGCCTCAGTCTGAGCCCTCAATGCCTTTCTGTCCTCGCTTGTAACACCTGTCCTTGCTCTATCAGCAACTGCAATTTCCTCTCTATATTCTGCTCGCTTTATCGCTATTGCTTGCTCATTTCTATTAAGTTGCATTGAGATGGCATTACGTTTTTGAGCATTATTTAAATCATTATTTTCAATTATTGACATAATGTCATCTTTGTCAAGCCCTAAAGTTTTAAAGGTCTTATCATTGATAAGTGTAGCGAAAGTTTTTCTATCTCGTCTATTTTTGATTGATAGGCTTGGCATAGCGAGTAGGGTGCTCATATCAGAATAGTATTTAGAGCAGGCTGTTTCGAATTCTGAGGAACGTTTAACTCCTTTCGTATATGCCTTTTCCTCTTCAGATTGAGGGTTTTTATAGGCGATATTTTTCTTAGCCTGTTTGTATTCTTCCATGCATCCTAGTTTAGTGACAAACCCTTCAATAAGTTTGTTTCGCTCTCTTCTAGTCGAGGTCTTTGCAAACTCCTCGCTAACTAAACGTTCATGCTGTTCTTTAGTCATTTCGCCCTGTTCAGGGAATAGTCTTGACATTCTAGTCGCCTCATCATAGCCATTTTCGGTGAAGAATTCAATATAATCACTGTAATGTCTTCGGTCATTTGTAGCATCAGCGACACGAGATTTATACTGTTCACTTACAAAAGTTTGCCCAAGTGCCTGCCTTGACATCTCGATATTTTTCTGACTTCGCTCGTCATAGACTTTTGACTTGTTTTCACAGTATTTGACTACGGCTTGGCGGTTGACAGTTGCAGTTGCACCATTAACTGTGGAGTATGAGTCAATTATTTCCTCTATTGTTTGACCGTCAATTGATTTGGCTTGAAGATATGGAACAAGTTCCTGTCTCAGTGCGAAGGAAAGAGGAATGTTGCGTCTTTCATGCATACTGATTGCATTATCTCTTATTGACTTTTTCTCTTCTTCAGTGAGAGGGAGTGAGGCAACAATGCCGTTGAATTTTACATAACCATTTATGCTCTTGTCGAGATTTTTGCCCTTAGTTTGGAGTTTGCTAAGTGAATAGTCATAGTTTGCTCGCTTTAAGATAATAGGGTCAAATGCGATTTCATCAAGAGCGGAAGAAAGTTGTCCAGAAAGGACTGCATCAGCACTCTTTTCCAGTTTGTCATAGAGTGCGACTTGCAAATCATGGCTGTTTTTATCAAAACTACCATCTTTAATAGCCTTTTCCTTCTCATCTTCAAGTCGTTCACGGTGACCATCAATGCCAAGTTTAAGCATGATAAATTGTTGTTGTTTGGCAGCAGGCAAATTTTTGAAGAAAGGATATTTTTTAGTAAACTGTTCGACCGTTTTAGCCTCATCAAAGTGTTTAAATCTGTAAAAGTCAGGGTCTTCAGACTTTTCTTTCAAAACGGTGTCATAGTTTATGACCTTATACTCTTTCTTACTGCTATCATATTGCACCATTGGCTCAGAGGAGTTCTTTCTTGTAACCGTATCGACAAGTTCGCCACTTATAAATCCGCTCATTACAGCACGTTTTTCGGCTTTGTAACTCTCTTGTGCTTGAGCATATCTTACTGTCGACCACATACTTGCCACGTCAGCACCATCGTATACATTGCCATTTACGGTAATTCCATCTGCTGGCTTAGCACCTATTGTGATATAACTTAAAAGTTCTTGAGTGCTTTTGCCTGTAGTGTCTTCAAGTGTGCTATCGGTAGATGAAACAAGGTAAGATAGACGTTCTTTAGCAATTCTATCAGCCACAGCAGTGACGGTGTGATCCTTAACACTTTCTTTCTTAGTAGGGTCAGGGAGGATGCTTCCACCATCCAAAATACGTGTTCCGTCTTCTTGTGTGCCGCTGTAAAGTTCAGCAACTTCACGTAGCATACCAGCATCATTCATGGCTTGAATGGATTGTCCTTGAATAACAGCAAGTCTTTGAGAGGTTGTTGTACCTGAAGAGATTTCGGCTATGCTTTGGTTTAGCATATCATTGATTTTAACACTTTCATTGTTCTTAACAGTGCCATATTTTGGCTTAATCTTTGTGCTATCTTTAAGGTCATCATTGACAATACCTTGTTTGAGTTTGTCGGCATTGCCATGATTATAACTTAAAGTGTAAGAATACAGGTAGTCCGCAGTCTGATTTGTAATATCTTGAAGAGAGACAGCATCTACGTTGGATTCAATTTGGTTTACGATATCGGTGTAGTTTACAAGAGAATTGAGTTCCCGTTTGCGTGAAACATTGTCTTGAGCCTCGCCTGTTATGGCAGAATTGCTTTCTTGAAGATTTTGGACACTCTTGTGGAGAATTTCTGTAACCGCATCTTGTTGCCTTTCTGGTACACTTTGAATAATTTGGTCCATAACCTGACTTGAAGAGCCTTGATTCAACAGATTTCCGCTGAGTATATCTCTGCCGTAACGTTCAAAAAATGAGAGACGTTGGCTGTCGCTAAACTTGTCAGTGCCAGCAAGATATTTCATCCTATACATATCGGCATTTTTGATTGCTTCTCGTTGAGAATTTAAGAGATTTTGCTCTCTTGACTGTGCATCGTTTGCCTCTGATAGGGTAGAGACAAAACTACGAAGGGCCTCAGAATTTTCTGGTGCAAATATATTCGCAAGTTTTTGTCGTTTTTCTCTGTCTAAGTCTTGGAAGTAAGCGGTAGCAAAATTGTTGATGAGTTGATTTCTCATATTTGCATTACGTTCGTTTTGTATTCGAGTTAACATTGTGGTCATACCAGTTCTGTTGGCTAAGTTGTCAATATTGCTCAGTTGTCTAGTTCCGCTCACACCTCTCTCTCGTACAAATCCGACACCATTTTCATTGTATAACTCAGCAAAATCTCGTGCGACATGGTTTGTGCTATTTTCACCATATAGATTTTCAAGTTGGCTTATTTTTTCTTTTGAATTGGCATTCAATTTGTCCAAAGTGTGTTCGTTTTCAATAAATTGGTCACGATATTCAATTTCTTCAAACTGTTCATCTTCATATTTTTTGAGTTTGTGAGGTATCTTTCGATAAGGGTCAAATACAAGTTTGTCAGCAAAGGTTGATTGGAAAAGTCCAATGCCTGATATGATAAGTCCAGGGATAAGAGTTAAGAGTCCGACACCAGGTATCATTGATGCGATAAGCAGGAAGAAACCTCCAGTTGCAAGGGTGTCTCCCATCATTGTATTTAGGGCTTTGAGTCTCTCTTTAAATGCTGTATTTTTTGCTTTGAGTAGTGCTTTGTCTTCTTTAGCACTTTCTTCTATCTCTTTTTTTCTAACAAGATAAGGGTTTACGTGTTCCTTTTTCTTTTTAGGTGCAGGTGCTTGTGCTTGAGAAGTGCTTTGGCTTGTTCCTCTGTTTCCTCCATTGCCACTTGCAACATGATTTGTTGTGTCAGCAGGAGCGGTATCCTCGTTTTCATCATCTCCAGCCTCGCCATCACCACCAGTAGGTATACCAGCAGGAGAACTTCCAGCAGTAGGACCGCCAGCAGACGAACCACTACCAACAGGTGTACCAGCAGGACCACCACCACCAGCCGATGGACCACCAGAACCTACAGGGGAGTCACCACCAGCGGATGAACCAGCAGTAGAACCACCAGAAGTAGAACCACCGCTAGCAGACGAACCATCGTCACCACCGTATCCTCCTTCATTTTCAGGCATATCTACAATAAATCCGCTTGTACCATCGCCCTCAGCCTCGTTTTCATCTTCGCTTTCATCCTCAGTAGAAGAACCATCACCGCCAGCAGATGAGCCATCGTCACCACCTTCGCCAGCAGGTATTTCTTCACCCTCAGCCTCGTTTTCATCTTCGCTTTCATCCTCAGTAGAAGAATCATCACCGCCAGCAGATGAGCCATCGTCACCACCTTCGCCAGCAGGTATTTCTTCACCCTCAGCCTCTCCTTCGTGTTCTACTTCAGCCTCAGGATTCTCATCATTATTTTCACCCTCGGTTTCCTCGCCATTTTCATCAGCAGGTTCTTCTTCAGGAGCAGGTTCTTCCTCTTTTTCGTCAGGAGCAGGGTCGCCTTCGCTTTCATCTTCAGTAGAGCCATCACCACCAGTAGAACCATCGCTACCATCAGACGAGCCACTATCACCAGCGGAATCACCACCAGTAGAGCCACTTCCGTCATCTCCAGCAGGTGAATCACCACCAGTTGTAGAGCCACCATCACCACCAACAGAACCATCACTGCCATCGGATGAACCATCAGCAGAGCCATCGTCACCGCCAACACTGGCAAAACCACCATCGTTCTCTGCTTCTTCGCTTTCTTCCTCAGGAGCAGGGGTGTCTTCTACAGGATTTTCTTCCTCTTTTTCTTCGCTAGGGGTATTTTCAGTCTCATCATGCTCTTGTTCGCTATTTCCCCAAACTACACCATTCATTGTGAATGTATCTTCGTCTGAAATTTCGTATTCTTGAGTTTGATATTTACCTTCAAGATCATCAACAGCCGAGGTGTCGTCATCTTTTTCATTGGTTTCTTCAGGAGCAGGTTTTTCTTCCTTCTCTTCAGGAGCAGGTTCTTCTTCCTCTTTTTCGTCAGGAGTATGGTCTCCTTCGCTTTCATCTTCAGTAGAACCGTCTCCACCAGTAGAACCATCGCTACCATCAGACGAGCCACTATCACCAGCGGAATCACCACCAGTAGAGCCACTTCCGTCATCTCCAGCAGGTGAATCACCACCAGTTGTAGAGCCACCATCACCACCAACAGAACCATCACTGCCATCGGATGAACCATCAGCAGAGCCATCGTCACCGCCAACACTGGCAAAACCACCATCGTTCTCTGCTTCTTCGCTTTCTTCCTCAGGAGCAGGGGTGTCTTCTACAGGATTTTCTTCCTCTTTTTCTTCGCTAGGGGTATTTTCAGTCTCATCATGCTCTTGTTCGCTATTTCCCCAAACTACACCATTCATTGTGAATGTATCTTCGTCTGAAATTTCGTATTCTTGAGTTTGATATTTACCTTCAAGATCATCAACAGCCGAGGTGTCGTCATCTGATCTTTCAAAATATGATTCTGTTTCCACGTCACGAGTTATTTCATAGTTTTTAGGTTTGATTGTAAACTGGTGTGTGGTATACTCTCTTCCATCTTTTTTCTCAAAAGAGGTGATATCAGCCACAGAGTAGGTTGTGTTACCGTCCCGCATTTGGACATTTATTTTAGCACCTTTTCCCAGTTCCTCGCCGTAAGGTGAAAGGGTAGTGTTGTCCACCATTAAAGTATAAGCATCAGCAAACTGCTGAGTTGTTGCATTTCCTTTTTCAAGGTCAATAGGTATAGCAAAATACTTAGGATTTGTACGATTTGCAGTGCCTAAGACGAGGTTATGTTGTTTTTTGCCGTCAATTTCGACATATTGCGACAACATATTGTTGGAACAGGTCACAAAAGCACCATTTTCGAAAAGTAAGGTTTCTTTTTGGGTCTTGCTACCCGATTTTGTTTGAGTTACAAAGCAATATGGGGCGATATCATTTGAAAATTGACAGTTTGTCAAGTTAAATTTGCCAAGTGATATGGCGGTGTTACTTTGCATACCTTTAAAGTATAACCCCATCATGTTTGTAGGTATTGAGCGGACATTGTTGAAAGGTTTAAAGATGTTGTTTTCGCTACTACTTTTAAGCATATTTTCAATTGTTCCGCGTTCCAAATCAATATTGATGAGCGAACTATTTTCCTTTAATGCAGAGTAGGTGAATGACTGTTTTTTGTCGTCTTTGCCATATTCAAGGGATATTTTTTCAGGTCTAACTCTTATAAAGTAAGGTTCTCTATCTTCGCCCTCAATAGTGACAGTAATTTCTTCTCCAGTCTTCTTAACATCAATGGCATGGTCGCCCACTAAAAGACCATCGCCTTCAAAAATTGCCTTGAGTTCAGGATTATCAAGGACTGATTGTCCATTTTGGTTAACAAAACCACTAGGAGCCTCAATCTTTACGTAACTTTGCTCGTCCTTTTTATACACTTCCATCACTGATTGTTTTTTGCCATCAATAGTTTGGTTGAAGTTAAAGATAGTGTTACTGCCAGTGTCAAGCATGGTGACGTCTTGAGTTTTTCTCTCGACATTATCATCACCAGCCTTAATTTTTACATTGTTTTGACTTGTAAGAGGGTACCCGTTTGAGTCAGGAACATTTGGATTAAGATTATCATTTATTTGTTCTTCATCCATTTTTTGTTCATCAGCCATAGTAAACTCCTTATATAAAATATATTATTACTATATAATAACATTATAAACACAATTTGTCAAGTATTGCGGTTAGAAAAGCGGGCAAAATAGATGCTTTTTGCTCTTATGCTGGCAGT
>ERZ1643249.3039-NODE-3039-length-15053-cov-7.852714_pt1 | contig 15053 bp, 13 predicted proteins | sample MGYA00579263_ERZ1643249 | MGnify/ENA primary metagenome ERZ1643249 (study PRJEB29033, sample SAMEA4952264) | chicken gut metagenome | biome: Broiler Chicken; feature: Gastrointestinal Tract; material: Caecum | place: Ireland | collected 2018 | study: Broiler...
TCCGTACCTGCGCCAACTCATCACTAAGCGCAGACATTGTCATCTGTTTATCCATATTTTTATTATATCATGTCGGGCTGTATCATGCTTACTTTTCTGTGCGGTGTTGCCCTAAGTAAGTTACCGAATTAACACGGTATTCTTGTTTCCGTTTTGCAACTTTCCACAACACATATTCTGCAATTTCATTAGTAACAGTGCTGTATCTTGGCACAATATTTTCTTCGAATACGGCGTCAAAAAATGCAGGAATTTTATCTACGATCATCAAATCAACAAGTGTTCGATCGTTGCTATAAATCATCGTAACCGTTTTCTGTAGTTCATCTAGGACTCTATTATGCTCAGTTTCTTCAACACTCGGGTCGAGCAATACAATCAACGGCAAAATTATTTCATTTTGATGCAATCTTTCAATATTTTCCATTATGCCCTCCAGTATTTCATAATACCGCCCCAGTATCAGCGTTTGTGAAGAATCTTGTCAAGGTAGTCCTGCATCTCGTCACATTGTACCAGCTCGTGCGGAACCTCCAAAAGCGAGAACAGGTTTTCATCATAACCAGGCAACCCCAAAACATTTAATCCATATCTCCGATTGGCAATATCGCTCTTAAGTTTTGGGATAACAATATCGCCGATGTCTGTAGGTGTTCCATCGGTAATTAGAAAGATTCTAGGTTTATAATATGTGATGGCAAGCTGTTTGTATAACTGCTTTTGATTGTTTAACAAATCAATCGAAATCGAAAGTGCCTCCCACAACGATGTTAGTCCTGATGCCTCTAATGCAATCTCTGCTACATTATTGGCACATGTAAAAGGTTGTACAATCTTTGTTTCATCTGAAAATGACACAATGCATATATCAGTACATTCTGCTTCATAAGAGCCTTTTAATTCATCAATGAAGCCATTGATTGCATGTTCTACTGCACAAATTTTCTCACCAGCCATAGAAGCTGATGTATCAATGAGAAGCAAAACTGCTGCATGAACACTTCTCATATTATGAAGTTCATGCTCTTCGTAGGAATAATATTTTTTCAAAATTGACTCTGAATCGAATATCATACTACTGGTTTCCTCTGCATATTAATAACATCAGCATCTTTTCTTTCAAGAAGACTATCAAAGGCTGCAATACCGTTCTGCTCAATATAATTCTTTTCAGAATCCGTAATAGGAACAACCATTAACCATGCAACCATGCAGTCGTCATCTTCTAGCACCTGGTACTTTGGCCAAAAAACAGGTGACATCAAAACTACATGCTTTAACTCCGTCCCTTTCACATAAGAACGAATAACATTAGGAATAAGCATACCGTGTGCACAACATTTCGTATCCATCACGTCAAACGAAATAGTAGCCAGAATATTGCCCAGTATTTCAGAGTTCAAATCACAAGCAGCTACTAATTCTACACGAAGTTTTTTTCCATTTGTAGATAAGCCGATATCTGTTTGGCACAAGCCAATCGTAGCACATGTCGGAATCCCTTTAATCACGCCTGATTCACTTGTCATAATATCAATCTTCTTTGTTTCGTCATCATTGTAATAACGAGAAACATTAGGTTTTCCACCAATAAAACCCAACGCATACTTTGCGACTTTTTTATTATCCATGAAATTCACCTCTTAATCTCCAAAATAATCATCTGTAACATTCTCTCCCTTATGACTTCTATTAGAACTTGGCAACTCAGGTCGATAATGATCTGAATTGTAATACTCATCTAAAAACTCTTGCCTACTAATACCTCGTTCTTTTGCGCTTTCTTGATGCTTGTAGAATTCATAGCCGGTTTTGTGTCCCATGTCCCACGCTTGATCTTTTGACATGTACCTTCCTGTTACCGGATCTCGTACTCTTCCATGTTCATCCTTGGCATTCTCCCAAACTTCATCTCTCATTCCTGAACGCCAATGGGTAGGTCTCGAATAATCCGTTTCCTGTTTTTCATTACTGCCTTTATTTTCAACTGCAGCATTTTTATCCGCTTCTGTCTTATCAGAACCAGCCTCTTTGTTTTCGCCATTCTGGTGTGAATTACCTTCTTGGAAAGCTGATGATTCTTCACCATCGTTTTTTTCTTCGCCTTCTGAAGTCTTTTCAGTGTTTTCTTCACCATTTGAAGAATCCTCTTCGAAGGCAGTAGTTTCTTCTCCTTCCTCTGATGAAGTATCTTCTGATTCATCATTCTCAGTACTTTCTGAAGTTTCCAATGATGAAGTATCATCTTCTGCAAAAGCGGAAGTCTCTTCGACTGCTTCGCTTTCTGATGAAGTTTCTGCATTAACGTCAACATCTGTTTCCGTTCCAACGTCACCATCTGTTTCAGGTGTGCTTTCACCCGATGATTCAAACGCAGATGACTCTTCTGCTGAATCAGAGGTAGATTCCGAAGAAGTTTCTACACTTGAAGATTCGCCGCCATCGTAGGAATCTCCGCCGTCATATCCGTCGCTCATTATAACTCTTCCTTTCTATGATAAGTCTTATATCTTTACTCAATCTGCAATTTTTCCGAAAAGTACATTGTGCACAGTGATTTGTCTTGGCATTTTTGCATTATTTAAGAGCAGCAACTGAATTACCTTCTTTCTCTTTTGTATAGAAAGATTAGAAGCGTATTTTTCCAACATATTAGATGCTCTCTTTTCCCAAGCTACACAATCCGCAATAAAAACCTTATCATTTATATATGGTTTTGTAGCGTCCTTTCTGGGATTTGGCAGTGGACATAATCTAAAGAATTCTTCAGCAGATAACAGTTCAGTCATCAGTCTGCTAAAAAATGCAATTCTAACCTTTGCTGAGGTGAATTGGCTCTTGTAATACTGATAATCCGTATCATATGCCGCAAAAAGCATTTGATAATCGGCTTTTTTCTCTTCACTAAAGTTATTGATGCCAGACAAGGCCTTTATGAGCATTGAACAATCATATTTTCGAGCGCTTTCCATCTTCAGTAAAAGATTGGAAAGAAACCCTCGAACTGCTTGAATATCTCGGTATGTAACTTGCCCAGCAGCACTTTTGAAGAATTCTCTTTTGCTAGTGTTCAGACGAACCATCACCGGTTCTAACCACCCAGTTTGATATATTATAGCAACTTGTTCAGGCAATCTTGACAGTTCTAACATCTGTGCATCCGACAATGAAAGAGATTCCGATACAGTCCTCTGATCTGATGCCTCAGGCAGACGCATGACTATTTTCGTGGCAGTATTACGAATACCAGCAATATCAATCTCACCCGGACTTTGGTCAACGATGAATATTCCTTGTCCGTACCCTCTCATCTCAGCAATGCATTCAGATAACATTTGTACGGATTTACCAGAAATGTTTTCTCCACCTTCGCTGTTTTTATCACTCTTACTTTGGAAAATGTTGTGAGCCTCCTCTAATACCATAACATGATGGAGCGGGCGATTATCCGGCTTGTTTTTTGAGGTGCGATATTCCCTTAGTCTAACAACCAGAACACCCATTAACAGTGATATTGTTTCTTGGGATCCGACATCGCTCAAATCAATTATTGTGTTTCTTTCAAACAAATCTTCGTCAGACAGAGTAGCTTTACCATTAAAAACCTGACCATAAATTCCATTTGTAAGCATGGCGATTCTTGTCAGTAATGCTCCTTCATAGGTGCCCTTTGATTCACCCACAAAATGAGATTTATTAATTATCTCCGGCACGATTTTTAATAACAATTCAAAGTTCGGGTATTTAGTCGGACCCTCGTGCATATAAATAGAATTACTCAAATCCCAACCGGATTGAATATATGCTTCCTCTATACACTCTCTCAGTAATGCTGGCTGTGCAGCATACAACGGCCAACATACACTAAATACCTCTATTAATCTGTCAATATGAGATAACACATGAATGTTATCCCTAAACTCAAACGGATTAATTCGAAGCATCCTATTTTTATACGGATTGACCGTAAAAACCTCAATTCCAGGAATTGCACCAAGCAATTCCTTGTATTCTCCTTTCACGGGTTCAACGACCAGCATTTTTACACCCGCTTTGTATAATGCAGATAGCAACATTGCCATCAAAGTGCTTTTTCCAACGCCGGTTGTTCCTGTTATCAATGCATGAGAAGTCAAATTATCGATATCTAGTTTAACTGGAGTATTTTCCACACGCCCCATATGCTGTACTTTTCCAATTCTTACAGCTCTTGTGCCCATTCTCATCTGGGATGAATAATACACATCTCGACCAAATGATGCCATTTTGACTACCGATACCCCACATACACTTTTTCGTGGGAAATTCATAATCATCGGAAGTTCATTGCCGCTTATCATTAGTCCTGCATTGCACAAATGGCCTGACATTAATTTAAAAACCGGCATCCTGGCATTGGCTAACGAACTCAAAATACAAGAAACATCTTGAGGACGTTGAGAATCCCAACTGTTCATATGAGACATAGTATTCCCTGTATTTGAACCGCAGGACAGTGCTTTATACACATTAGCCGCTACTAATGCAATGTCTAATGTTGGGGCCGCAAAGTAAGCGCAACACTCCCATAAGCCATAGGTTTCTCCCTCGATAATTCGTTTGATTTGGCAATCAACTCTCTCGAGCAGATCCTCTACAGATTTATTAATCTGAGTAATCGTCAAAGAGCTGCTCTGACCGTTTATTTCACCCTGGGTTACTCCCTGCCCAGTTTGAACACCTTTTTGCCTTGCCGATCCTTGTTGTTGCTGAAACCCTTGCTGAGTACCACTGCTTTGAAAACTACCACGCTGCAGTCCATAGCCCAATCCCAATTTGCTGAACTGTGCATGAATATTAGGTGATCCTCCTTTTGTTGTACCAGAGTTTTGCATCGTCCCATACGAATAACCAGCTGTAATACTTTCGGTAATGCTATCTGTCACACTAGTAGTGAGACTTCTTTGTTCCGAAACACTTTGATTTTCACTGTATTGATAACTGAGACGCCCCAAAGATGAAAGGGAGGAATATATATTCTCTAAGCTATTTCTTTGAGAAACCGCATCAGCGGAACTGAGTGGATTCGCTACAATAATAGCCGTGTATTTTTCGCCTTTCATTGAATCTATAAATCGTTCAATTCCTTGTGTGAAATTATTTAGGCCATCTATGCTTCCTCTCATTGATGGTATCTGGGATACAGAAACAACAGAAGTATTATTCGTATTATTCTGTCCATGCATGGTTTGGAGAACTTGCATGCACTCCACTTTATTTAACGAAACATACTCCGTGCCTGGGAAGTTACCATCAATACTAAATTTCAACGCATTTTCAGCCATGGTTGATCCGCCCGGGGCATAAATACCAAGATAGATATTTGTTTCCGAACCATCTCCACATATCAGAAGAAAACAAGTCTGGCTAATACCAGAAAGGGTATGAAAAACACTTAAAATCTGATTATGGATATCTTCAGTATTATATACAAGTTTTTTAAGATGAATAATTCTAATCTGTGAAAAATCAGACTGTCCCTGGGGAACAGCGACAGTATCACCCGCTGATAAGTATGCCAGATAGTCACGATCTATATACATTTGTGCAGACTCTAACACTCTTCCAAGTTTATTCTGCTCTGATTTTACAATAGCTTCAAAATCTGCCACTAAACCATACCTCCCACACAGATTAAGAGTACGATTATTGCGAAGAGAATCGCACTCGTTATATATCCTCTTTTTGATTTTTCCTTATAAGAATACCATATAGCTCCTATTAAACCCGATATTCCGCAAAGAAACTGACATTCATTATGCAAAAGAAGTAAGGAGCCTATTAGTGAAACAATAAGTAGGACTAGTGCCCCATCCGGCGTTATAACATCTTTAGGTGGTAGAATCGTAACATTACAATTACAATCATCAATAATTGCTCCTCTATTATCCAATAAAATAGCAGTAATAACTGCGTTACCTTCACGTTTAGGAATAATCTGACCATTATTAGCATCAAAATCTAAAACGCTTGTATTGGAAATCTTGTATTTAATAACGCCACCTTTTGCTCCTTGCGGATGCACTACCGCTGTTATTCGTTTAGTCGTATCAAACAGTTTGACGGATACTGATTTATCAGCAAAGCTGATTGAAGATGCTTTAGCTGAAACAAGAATGGATAATCGTTCTTGAACATTACCAACAGAATATACAATTTCGCATCTCCCTGGTTTTATCGCTTCAAAATCCCCTTGTGTGTTTGATAGCATTTTTAGGCTGCCAACAGGTGAGACCGACCATTTTCCGAGTGCCTTATTATGCGCATCTATAGGGAACAATTCACATCTTACTGTGATTTTCTCTCCGACTATTACATTTGTATTAGTTGTGCTTAATTGGATTTTTTGAACCGTCTTGTACTTATATACGGTAACATTTTTCGAGGTTCTAATTGATGGATGATCCTTTACTTCAACAACAATTTCAGCACTTCCTTCGCCTACAGGCTTAATAATCCCTCCATTTCCAAGTAGCGCTATATTTGCGTTGCTGGAATACATACGGCAGGGGATGTCTTTTGGATACTTTGTTAACTGAAATCTACCAGTCGAACTTAACTCAATATTCTCGGTAATCGATAAATCTAAACAAGGAGTGTTATCATACACGATGTCAATCAACTTCATTGCGGACTGATAATCAACGCCCATCCATTTGTGACAATTTCGCAGATCGCGAACGATAGATACAACATATTCTGGAAATAGAATTTCAGAAATCCATGCTCTGATCAGAGCCTGAACTTCTCTCATTTCACAGGAAAACAGGTAGCAGTTTCTCGTCTCATTAAGAAATCTCAATTCTCCATTATTTATAATAATGGCTAGTCTAGGGACGTTACTTCCTCCTGCTGAGGCAAGCTGATGATATTCGTCCACAGTGGAAAGAATACTAATGTTCGATGAACTCTTTATCCCATTGTTAAATCGTAAATAAATAGGTAACTCTTGTAAGTCTAAATACTGTAGAGTACTAGTGTTTCCAACTAGCTTTTTTAATTCCTCAAAGCATTGCTTCTTTGCACTATCAAAAGAAATTCCGATTTCAAGCTTTTTAACTTTCAGTTGAGAATACCTCAGCAAATCCTCAAGTAGATGCATCCTATCAATGCCCTTAATGATATCTTCTTCATACGAAAAATTTGTACATCCATTTTGACTGGATAATTCCTTTTCTAAAAGGCTTTTAAGAATCAATCCACCTTTAAAATGTACACTATACATTCCATTCGCTTCTTGGAAACAATAATCCGCAATGTTTTTATACCACCGCAAGAAGGGATTGTTATTGCAATGCGAAAACTGACTATATCTACTAACCGGCTTTCCATTCTGTTCAACTGATAGAGTTGATTTCATAGTATTATATTCAATATTAAAATTGATACCCATTACACCTCCAACCTCCTCTCATACTTTTCAAGTATTCTGCTACTTTTCTCTGGAATGCAAACCTCTGAGAAATAATGAAGTAACTCTCCGTACTCATTCAACGGGAGTTGGGACATTAGTTCACTAATATGTAGTTGTAATCCCACTATCTTATCCCGCACAATTCGATAATCACTTAAATACCGCAATGGGTTATAATTATTTGTAGAGATATCTTTCCGTAAATCATCACAGGCATCTATCAAATAAATCCATTGTCCAATATAATTTGCAATCTTCGATATGATTTCAGCAACAGGACCGTCAACTGCCGGTAACAATGGACCAACGAAGCTTTCAACAATATCTCCACAGGATTCAAGGATTTCGTTAATATTAACTGATTCGCTTTTTTCCAAATTATAAAATATATTCAACTTGTTTTTGATTGACGTTTCAAACTCAGATATCTCATTTGTGGCTATTTCATTTAGTTTATTCAAAAGCCTATCAAATATTTTCCAAATGAAAACTCCACCATCATTTACATTATCCTTTATTTCAAAACTTGATACCAAAATTGATATATCGGCAGATGTTTTAACTTCTCTACTCAAGTAATCAATAAATGGCACTCTCACAAAAGGCGTTAGACAACATGATCCATGAAATATTACACTTTCCTTCTCGCTCACTGAAATAATCAACAGCAATAAGAAAGTAACTTCATAGTTTAAACAAGCTATTCCTCTGTAGCCATAGTATTTCTTCAAGCCATGGCACAGACCACAGTACAAAGCCTTATATTGCTCTTTAAGCTTTTGATTTGAGTTTTTTAATCTTGGATGCAAATAACCTAACATAATCTTCTCAATAACACGAAGGTGTTTTTTCTCTATTCCATTTATATTTTCTCATGCTCTTATCAGCATGAAGAAAATCGCTTTGAGTCGCTTTTCCTTTATAATGAGCTAATTCTAATTCGGCGGTCACATCAACATGTCTAAGACCATTCCCCGTATCAATGATGTTCCAGGCATGCGGACCAGCATGCCCTGGGCCAAAATTAACATCACCAAAAACAACAACACAAGGTATACCGACCTCATCACAAAGATACTTGTAACTCTTTGCAATACCCTCACATACAGACACATGGTTATTCTTACTCATCGGCCCGATAATAGTCTGACTGTATGCATCAGTTTGTTTCCCATAAGTTACTTGACGCGCCAAATAATCAAACAATACCCAAGCCTTGTCTTTGTTTGAAAAATGCTTGGGTAATTGTGATACTATTCTTTTTTTCCATGAAGATGCTTCACTTGACAGCTGTTTGATACTACAGTCATCGAAGTAGAATTCAAAATGCAATCCAGCATTTAAAACACTATGACTAATCGTGTAGCGATAATAGTTTACCCAGAAAATTTCGGGATGATCTTTTATTACTGCCTGTACAATTTCAGATACAGCATCAATATCTAACAAAGATGGCGAAAACTGAATATCGCACTTGTGTGTAAACCAACCTCTGTAAATATAGTCATAAACTCTCTGCTGTTTGTCATTCAGTTTTCCACGATAGTATTGATATGCCCAACTATACACAGCCTACCCCCTAACGAACAACCCCAAATTGCTCGAGAAATTTTTCAATAATAACATGACCGGGACCGCTTATATACGGTAACAATAATGGAAGTGCATAATATACGCCTACCACCGCCAATAAGAATTTCAAAGTTTTACCTAAAGCTGCTGAAAACAGATACTTAATCCAATTCATTCGCAAAACTCCGGCAGCGATACCAACAATATCAAATATAGGAAGAGGCAAAAATGCAAAGACAAAAACGGTCAGAGCATCGTGTTTCTCCATCCATTTCAGCACTTTCTTTTCTTTTTTTCCATTATCGTCAAATCCTCTTCTTCCAATCCGCCCACAAATATATGATGATTGTTCTCCCAATGCGGTTCCCAAACCTCCAGCCAATACGCATAATATAGGGTTAAGACTTGATGCCGCCGCTACAACTATCAAAGTCGAACTCGAGGGGAGAAGAATGGAGATGTTGGAAATTGCACATGCGATAACAACACTTAAATATCCTACTAGTGCCATCTGCTGTATCTGCTCCCTAAAAAAGATATAAGGAGCAGACATCATAACAGCAAATATGATTCCCAATAAGACAGATAACACCTTTTGGGGATTGATTCTGTTCTTATTATTCATATCACCCACCTGAACACATACCGCAAACACATGCAATAGCAATAATAGTTCCAATTATGTACAGAACTACAGTAACAACGAGGACAACAAGGAAAATAACCAACATTACTGCCGCAACAGCAAGTGCCGTTCCAAGTGGAACCAGCAACCCTAACAAAAGCCACGGCCAAGCGTTATATGCTTTTTGATACGACTCTTGTCCGTAGTGGGCGATTACTGCACCAGAGATTCCACCTACGATTGCCAAAATCACATATGCCGCCTCGTATGACAACGAAAAGTCAAGTGATTCATAGCAGATAGGAACCAAGAACTGAGCCATGAAAGGTCCGCTAATCAGTCCAGCTAAAATGCATGTCAGCCAAAGCGGCCAAGATTCCCTACGAATGCTACTTCCCATATTTCCTGTACCAGTAGTCGCTCCATAAGAATTATTTGTTCCTGTTTGTTGCTTGGTAGTACCACTGCTATTTTGTGGAACGGGAAGACGTTTAATTTCGCACCATGGGCACTTGCTATACCAGGATGGATATACATGTGTTTTATCTTTAGCACACGTTTTTAAGTTCCCGCTATACAATGTTCCAAGAGCACTCTGCCATTCCTCAGCACTTGGTCTTTTGGAAATTGTAGCCGATTGAACAGCTGTAGAAGAAGAATAACTAAATGCTCTGTCAAACAACTGTCTAATCTCTTTTGGCAACATCATAACATCAGGTGCATCCGGAGATGTTGTTCCTGAACCACTAGTTACATATGGGCAATGACCCTTTACAATATTATGAACAACAGGATTATTGCTGGAAGATGACTGTGACTTGTTCAGACCTACACATCCAAACGGATGGCAGTTGTTCATCAACAAATTAAAAATATGGATTGAAAGTGCAAAGCTGTCTGTCTGCTTTGTAAAAACACTATTGGATTTAGCCAGATTCTTACCCTGTAGCTCAGGCGGCAACATCTCTGGAACACCCACTGAACACTTGTATGTTTTTCCAGTTCTTTTGTTGGTAATATTAAACGAATCGGTATCAATGAGTGTCACATGCCCTTTTTCATCGAGCATGATGTTATTAGGGTTCATATCGCCAACAACAGCATTTGTATTATGGATAACCTTAACTGCCAAAGCAAGATTGTACGCAATTAAAATGGCGGTTTTCCATGAATAATTAGGATACAGTTTTACTCGTTCTCTTTCTCTACTTGCCGCAAAAATATGATATTTGCTATTTACTCTAGGCATAGTATATCCAACAAACTGCCCTTGCTGATTTGTCAAGATGTCTTGCGGCCACGCAACGCTTAATACACCATTAATATAAGGATCAACTGGCTGATCCAACATTGTTTCAATTTTTTCTTTTAATTCCTGGCGAGGATTGGGTGATTCTGATGTAGGGTTAAATTTACTATCGAAATAAATTTTCGCCACCAAATTATGTCTCCCTGCAATTTCGTATACCTCACCTTCGCCGCCACCGCCCAAACGACTTCCTAGCGTGTAGGAAGTAGAACGATTTCGTCCAAAGTATACCGCCATATTTTCCCCTCTGTCTGTAAAATTTCTTCTCTAGTTGTCATAATCATAGTTCTTTTATTCAACCGTGTCTGTGCCATCATTCCCGTCTTCGACATCAATAATCATACTTTGGGGTTGAACGCCAGGCTTTTCTTCCGAACTATCACTATCTATATGAACAACTCCTTGCTCCACCTTTTCATCCGTCATAGGTGAATTCTGGGCAGATATATTTTTCTTTTTCTTAGGGGTCAATTGCTGTCGAACAAATCTACCCACGCTGTGTGCAGTTTTAAACACATCCCTAAGAGCATCTGCAGCATCAGAACATATGTCATCGACGGTAGCATCGACATCATCATAAAATACTGTACTATCCGTTTTTTCTTGATCTGGAGTTATTTCATCAGCTTCGGGGAACTGTCCCCTTATACTTGTTCCTCGTTTTCCTTGTGGAACTGCTTTTGTGCTACCTGCTCCCTTAGTATAATACCCGGTTGCTTGTTTAACAGGACTTTTATATGTTCCAGCCTTATACGCACGATAATCGGCGTATAAAGCATCATCCAACTCTTTTCTTCTTCTTGCAGTATCTTCGTCCCATTTATCAAAATCAAACTGAATAGGTGGCATGACTTTGAGTAGATTCGGATTTTGAACCACAACAAAACTTATATCATCCGTCACCTTGTCTCGGAAGTTTTCAGCATAGCTACCTTTGCCAGCCAAATACTCGTCCCAGTCAAGGCGCTGTTTCTCAGCGTCCTCATCGTTAGATGCAATCTCTGTAAGTGCTGGTTCTAAGAAAGGAAAGTATACTCTGCTTCCCATACTTTCGGCATCAACACAATGATCCAAAACACCATCCGTCATCAACACGCAAGAGACAACTTCCTTTGAACTCTTACCAAACTGCCACAAGTCCACTTCTCTTAATGGGAACAAGCTATGGGCTTCCTCTCCTTTGTGTCTTTTGGTAATCATTTCGTAACTTCCGTCAGAATATAATGCAACTACGCCATCGTCTCCAATATGTCCATACCACAAAGTACTTCCATCGTAGACAATACCAGTTAGAGTTGAATCAAATTCCAAAAAAGGCAGTTCACGATCTTCTGCTTCCTTTTCGACCTGAGATAACGCATAATTAAATGAATACTTTATCAGTTTTAGTATATTATCATCGGAAAGCTCCGGTATTTTTTCCTGAAGATTATATTCAACACAATTCAAAAAACTCTGAACCGCAGTTGCCGAACCAAACTGGCTGAACTCACATGAACCAACACCATCTGCTACCGCAGCTATAACAATTTGGCATCCAAAACGACTCGATTCTATTCGTTTAGAAGCACTGAAATCCTGGCACGGTATATTTTTCTCAATATGCCTTTTTCCTTGTTGTGTAATACTGAAGTGTGTCAGCATAACATTCTTCTCCTTTCATGCAATCGAGGCTGTAGCAATATTATATGCTACAGCCTCGATTTAATGCAAAATCATATCCTCAAACTCTGTTTTCAATAGAGCCCTTCGGTCAAAGCACATAGCACAGAATTTTCATTCTAGCAAAACCATACAAAACAGTCCACGACACATACTTTGTACCGAATAAGTACGAATATGGTTTATGCTTCGATCTCCAACTGGAAATCTCCAGGATTAGGTAATGTAACTTTCTGGCCAGGGTTAGAACTTGAAGTGCGACTCAAGCTGTTACTCAGCCAAACAAATGCGCCTTTGAAGTTTTCTTTGCTTGCTGTCAAAATAACTCCATCCGTTTTTAGGCTTTTAAGCAAATCTTTATCAACCTGATCTCCAATACCAACAGGGAAGAATGTACAATGTTTATCTCTCTGAGACTGTAACAAGCGACCAAACGAACCATTGTCAGCATCATTAGCACCGCCATCGGTAAGCATAAACATCCAAGGGCGATAATAAGCTGTCTGGTTAGCTTTATACTGGTCTTTGCGAGCCTCAAGTTCACTTAATCCCAGTTCAACGGCTGCATGCATTGCAGTCATTCCATCGCAATCAAGTCGAGGAGCCTCGAAATCATAAGCAGGTCCAAACGGAACCAGAATACGAGCATCATCATCAAAACTAATGACACAGAATTCAACACGACCACGAGCCTGATCATCCAATGCTTCTGCCAAAGCTACCAAACCCTCATGTAACTGGTCCTTCACTCTGTCCATTGAACCAGATGTATCTACTAAAACCACGCAAGGCAGATGCATTTCTCCGCCGTTCTCAATTGGGCTATTTGCAGCTCCTCCACGTGGATGTTCTCTAAAATAAGGCATACTCTTTCCTCCTGTATCTATCTTTTTTATCTTTTGCAAAGGTATTTGCTATCTTTGCGAATCATCTTGTTGTAGAATATTTCGCAATTGATTTGGATATGCTCCACAAAACTCAAGTAACGAAGCGGTTTTGGGATTCGATGAGAATACAAGTATCAAGGCCATATATACACTCCATCCCATCTCTTTTTTCTGTGTCTCTATCATTGAGTAAGTTTGCCTTGATACTCCAATTAGTTCACCCATTTCAGCTTGAGAATTTCCTATCTTAGCTCTCAATGCAGGCAATTCTAATGCCAATTTTTCTGCTAAATACTTTTTGTCAATTTGCGTAATATTACTAATCACATTCTCACTCCAATCCTTTCCTCTCTTTCCATTGAAACATACAATAATTACGGCAAGTAGGTTCTTGTGATTAGTCATTCGAATAACTGTTATTATTGTAACATTTTGTCGGCATAACTGTCAATGTGTCGATAATCAAAACAACATATGACGAATAATTTCTATGTTTTAAACAAGATGTCTATATTCTTTTTGTTCGTTTTCACAGTTTTCAGTGTCGCATAAAAATCACCCGGAACTGACCTACAAAAGTCGGCTCCGGGTTTCGTTTTGTGTCCATATTCTCTTATGCCTCAACCTCCATCCGAAGCCCAGATTTTAGCTCCACCACAATCTTTTCGTCGTAAATCGTAATCTTCTCCACCAACCTCCTGGTAATGACATCGCTGTACTCTGTTAACATTGTCGGCATTTCATCCAGGAAAAAAATCATGTCGTTCATGCGTTCCTGCAGGTCACTGCGGTCTGCCGCTTCTGCGAGAATACTCTGGCGTTCTGCCCTTAACCCATCGATCTGCTCTCCCAGTGCTTCTATTGCCGCATCATCACCGGACACCGCAATCATCTGCGCCTGTAGGTCGGAAAGTTTCTTATCCGCCATTGCCAATCGATCTTCCAAGTCGCCAAACACCGTGGATTCAATGTTCTGCTTCAATCCTGCCGTTACGATATTCTTCCTTGCGTAAGCATCGTTGACCGCTGTGACAATTGCCTCTTGCAGGACTTCTTCTCTCACCGTTCTGGCGGGGCAATCAAAATCCACATCTTTTTTAAGAACTCTGCTGACGCATCGCCACACCGTGGATTTGCAGCCTCGATTGTTCCACTTGACCCTTCGGTAGATGTCCCCGCAGTGTCCGCAGTAGACCATACCGGATAAGGCGTACCTTGAACTGTAGACTCTGCGCTTGCCGTCGGGATTGAGATTGGCGCGGCGGGCAATCTCCGACTGCACTCTCATGAACACATCCTTGCTGATGATGGCCTCGTGACTGCCTTCCACATAGTATTTCGGCATCTCGCCGTTGTTGGCGGCACGTTTCTTGTCCAAGATGCTGACCGTGAATGTCTTCTGCAGAAGGGCATCACCAATATACTTTTCGTTGGTTAGAATCTGCTGAATGTTGCTTTCGTACCATTTCTTATGCCCGGCTCCGTTGCCCCCAGGATTTTTCCTACTTCTCTTCTTTTTTCTTTGTAAAATACTTTTCTCCGATA
>ERZ1643249.3040-NODE-3040-length-15052-cov-5.911249_pt1 | contig 15052 bp, 8 predicted proteins | sample MGYA00579263_ERZ1643249 | MGnify/ENA primary metagenome ERZ1643249 (study PRJEB29033, sample SAMEA4952264) | chicken gut metagenome | biome: Broiler Chicken; feature: Gastrointestinal Tract; material: Caecum | place: Ireland | collected 2018 | study: Broiler...
AATTATATCCTGCATGTCTCACAGATGAACGCAAGGTCATTATAATGACGATGGATAAGTTCATATCAGGTAATGACCCGATAATAAGTAAACCATACAGATTCATATCTAATTCTAAAACTAATGATGCTTTGATTTTTATAGATGAGTTCGATACAACAAAGGACGTTGTACTTAATCATGAAATAGACAGATGTTCGGATTTTAAGATAGATCTTATAAAACTGTTTGCAAGCATTGCTAATAGTTTGAAGGGTAGAGAATTCCCAACGGCAATTTTTGCAAACTCTGTTGACGAAAACGACGAAAAAAGTTCTTTATCAAGTTTTAATAAGATGAAGAACGTAATATTAGAAGTTGAACGCGATCACAATTTGAATTATCTGTATAAATTAGAAACAGATAGGCCAGGTGATAGATGTTTTTTATTTGATGACTATAAAATACATACAATCGCTTCCGCTGACGGTAATCGAATCAAGGTTTCAAACGATAAGAAAAAGAAGCAGAATACTATTACTATTGTCAAAGGGGACGACGATGGTAAATTTTATCGTGCAGTATACGATATGAAAGGTGCGCTCAATTATTTCCTAAATTGCTGCGCGATGCTATCAAGAAATTATCTTAGATATTATAATAGCCTGGCGAAAGAAACAAATGGAGATTTCATAGAAATTGATCAGGCTGTTTCTACAATAATAGACCCGTTCAATCTTGATGGTAATTTAGAAAAGACCATAGTTTCCATGATTGTGGATAATGTGGCAATTTCAATAGCGGAAAGGAAAGATAATACTTTTAGTACGGATTTTTATCTGGATGGCTTTAGATACTTTGATTTTCATGATGATATTTCCCATAACGCGTCAACGGCAATTGTAATGTGTGATATGGATAATACACCTGAAAAATTTATGCTGTCTTTATCGAGTAAGGCAAGGGTGGTAGGACTTTCTGCCACAGGAAGAATAAAGACAGTCACCGGTAATTACAATATTGACTATTTAGAAGAAAAGCTTGATAACGATTTCTTCAAGTTAAATGAAGAAGAAAAAGTACGAATTTCAAATTATGTCAATGGCAGATTAAATAACTCTTCAAATATAAAAGTAATAAGTGAGAGTGTACTGCGCCCTGAAGACGGCAAGATAGATGATATTGTCCATCAACTTTTTGCCGATGATGTCAATGTGGAAAAATTTATCGGTACTTTTACAAAGTATATTGATGATAAATCAAAAGATCCACTGTTTCAAATTATTCGCTTCACAAAATCGATGCTTGCTGTTAAAGATTTTTTGCGTACGTCAGGCTCTAAGGTTCTTCTTGTTATAACTAACAGAAATATCAAGGTCGGAGATGATAACAATATCTTTTCTTTGAATATTGTGGAAAATGTTATTGCAGCTATTTCAAAAGAATTGCAAGTGGCGGAACCCAAAATACATTACTTGCAAGGAGCGGATTTTGCTGAACAAAAAGCAAAATATTTAGCTGATGTAAATACCGGTAGTAAGATAGTTGTATTTACAAGCTATAATACAGCAGGAACGGGACAAAATCTTCAATATGAAGATGACAGTGACCTAAAAGATATTGACTCGATTTATGTTGAAGAACCCAGGAATATACTAGTAAACTGTCGTGAGTTCGTCGATGAAAAATCTCTGCTAAAATATATTTATCAGATAGAATCATTGCAGGCTACTGGTGAGATTGCGGGGATAGTGGCTGACCAAACAATTAGAAGCGCATTTTCTAAATATATGGCGCCGTATAAAAGCACAAAATCGGATGATATATTTTTTGACAATAAACCTTATAACACTACAAGTGTCAATAATCATAAAGTTAAAGTGCTTATTCAAGCTATTGGTAGAATATGTAGAACAAGCAATAAAAATTCATCTATCAATATTTTCGTCGACGACGATATTCTTCAATCAATAGATTTTTCTGTTGCTCAGGAAGACGGAAGATTACTCAATCCAGAATTTAAAGAAGTAGTTAAACTCAGTAAAAAGGAGCCCGTTGGTCAAGATAATTATATAAACCTAACAAAAGCTGCAAATAGAAATAGAAATGTTGAAGTGCGTATTAATAGCCTTTTGAGTGAAAACAAAGATATTTGGAAAGAAAGGGATAAAGTGTTATGGGAGACAGTTCGCGATATTGTTTTGAAATACCCAACTATTTCAAAGGACAAATTAAAAGACCTGATTATAGAAACGGGAATTTCTTCATTGCGTGACATGTATCTATATGCTAAAGATGGTGAAAAAATCAATAGCTATTACTTCAATAAAAATGATGTTTTGAATCAGATATTATATGATTATGGGAAGAAAATAAATAATGCTTTTTTAATAGACGCATATAATTCCCGCTTAGGATTATTGGCTAAAATCCCTGAAGTCAAAGCGTACTTTTTGGAACACGATTATGCTCTTGAATTTAAAAAGGATGAAGCGATAATACTTCCTGTCGTCTATCAAAATATCTATAAAGGTGCATTGGGTGAAGCTGCAGGAAAAGCAATTTTAAGACAATACGGTATAGAGCTCGAAAATATTTGTGATTTAAGTAAATATGAGAAGTTTGATTTTTGTCTTAAAGCTAATAAAGATGTCTATGTAGATTTTAAAAATTGGTCAGATGATGACCGAGAATCTGCCGCTAAATACATTGAAAAATCCTATAATAAGCTTGAAAGGATAGGTGGTAAAAAGGCATTTATAATCAATATTTTTGCAAACGAATTTCAAGTACATGAATCAGGCGGTGGAATAGTTGAAGTATCTACATTAGTCGATATAACAAATAAAAATCAAGGCTACAGGCTTAAAGATCATAACAAGAAAAGATTATTAGATAAAATTTGGAGTGCTATTAATGGCTATAACGAATAAACTCGTCGTTGAATATGACTATGATTTGGTTGATAGGGATTTCGATTTTTATGAAATAGCTACGACCGATAAGTATATTCCACGTGGGGCTTATATATTGGATAAGCCAAATTGTGAATTTAAAGCTGAAAGCGTGGTATTTGACGATCATACAACATTGTATGTCATGTTTCGGAAGTCGACGGTAAGCAGAATGCGGCTTGTAAAGATGATAGATGATGATAAGTTGATGGTTAATACTTTACAGGCTTCGCGGCTCAAGACGTATATATTATTTAGACTGTTTTTGTTCGCATTGAATAATTACGAAAATCAGGAGCTTTCATTCAACAATATCACCGGCAAATTATATATCTGCAGACCTGATTGGATGGCTAAAAACAAGAAAACATTTACAGCTTTAGGGATTAATGTCGATAGTGAAATGAATATTGTTGCCGAAGCTGTGACATTTTCATTATTATCAAATTTTAAAAATGTTAAGAAGTTCAAAGATTATCCGAAATATATATTTTCAAACAAAAATTGCGCGTTAAAACGTGTTGCTTCAGATGATTATGGACAGGAAGTTTATATAAAACGCACTTCGTTTAATAAAAAATCCGTTTTTCCTTATTTCGAATTTGCGCCTAAAAGTTTAAAGAATAATAAAATGTACTATATTTACGACGTTTTGGCGATTATGAGCCAAAAGTATGGACAATATTTTTCTTTTAAATTTGACGAAATTGAGATTGCAAAATCTATTGGCCATTTCAGAGATGAACACTTTATGGATAAAGCATTAAGTCAATTTAAGAACTATAAGTTGAATTTTGTAAATTTTGTAAAAGGCGCAGAGTTTTCAAACGATTTTGACGATATGGTAAATAGAATTGTAGAAGGTAGAAATTCTAATTATCATATTAGTTCCCATATATCTGCCGATGAATGCAATATAGCGCTCATTCACAACGAGGATTATTACCTGGATAATGATTATGCGGATCCGTATAAATCATTCGATAGAAAATCAATTATTCAGTGTGTTTCTATTGAGGATAGCGCCTATAAAATAATAGAAGAAAAAACGGCCATTATTGATACAATTATAAAGGAAGTAGTTATCAAGCACGATATAATCAATACAAAACATATATCTCTTGATGATTGGGAAAGCTTTAACTTTGCTTCAGATTGGATATTTGGCAGGGCGTGTGACAATAGAGTCTACTTTTTAACAGTCCATCCAGATGGTATGTTTGAATTTTTGACGAAACAAAATAATTTTGATTCGTTTAATAGCGATATTCTGGATGATTGCGCAAATATTTTATTTGATGATAATCAAGAAAAGTATGTTGTATCAAACGGCAAGGATATAATTTTAATTACAAAAACAAATAGATATATACTCCCGTCATCAGAACTGTTTACCTTAGAAACAATTAGCCGCAGCAAGCAATCAAGAGAAAAATACCTCTCTGGTGTAGTCGACATAAATCTTTTTAAGTTAAAAGATAATCAATCCTTTTATAACGTAGGCATCAAAGGGAGCGGAATGTACACCAGTATACCGCACGCTCCATTACTTTATAAAGTAGAAATAATTGCCGGTAGAAATATTATAGAAGATATTTTGGGCTTGATGAGTGCAACATTTGTAAAGTATAAATCATTCACCGTTATTCCATACCCTTTCAAATATCTTAACGAATTTATTTTGATGAAAAGAGAGTATTCTTCAGAGGAAAAATAAAAATGCTTAAAAATGGACTGTATGAAGAGGTTATAAATAAAGGTCTCGGCGAGGAGCTGGATGGCTCCCAGGACAAGCTCATAAAGAGTGCGCCCATCGACAAGGCGGAGGCCGCCAAGATACTTTCTAAGTACATAACACAAGTTGTGGAAAGAGGCCTCGACAATATCGTCGATAACGGTGGCGACATACAGTCACAAATTGAATTGGCAAACAAAATAGTATCGACTATTAAAACCGAAACACGCGAGAGCGATTTCGACAGCCTTTCGGTTGACAAAAGGGCCGAACAGCTTTTGGCTTTACTTGATAAGACCAACAGCATATACGGTATAAATGAAAGGGCTGAAATTGTGCGCCCGGTAACGTCAATTGCGCAAAGCTCGCTCTTCACTGGCGCCGTCCATGAGCCGCAGATGGGCACAGAACTAAAGAAGGAAATTGCCTCCTGCGATAGAATCGATTTTTTGGTGTCCTTTATTAAGTGGAGCGGTCTGCGCATCATCTATGAAGATTTAAAAACATTCACAGCCAACGGCGGCAAATTGCGCATATTGACCACGTCATATATGGGTGCGACGGACATTAAGTCCATTGAAATGCTCAGCCAATTGCCAAATACGGAAATTAAAGTTTCTTACGACACTAAGCGAACCCGCCTTCACGCAAAGACGTATATTTTCTATCGCAATACGGGCTTTACTACGGCTTATGTGGGCTCCTCTAATCTTTCGAACGCGGCGATGACGAGCGGTTGCGAGTGGAACGTAAAGGCCACTGCGCAAGATCTGCCCGATACGATAAAGAAAATTTGTGCAACATTTGAGAGCTATTGGAACTCCGACGAGTTTGAGCTTTACACTTCCGAACAGCACGATAAATTGCGCGACGCAATCATTCGTGAACGCGGCGTGGATAATGGCCCCGACGCGGCCTACTTTTTCGATGTAACGCCCTACCCTTATCAGCAGGAAATTTTAGATAAAATTCAAGCTGAACGCCAAATACGCGGCAACTTTAAAAACCTTATTGTTGCAGCTACGGGCACAGGTAAAACGGTCATATCTGCCTTTGATTATAAAAATTTTTGTAAAGAACTTGACCGCCCTGCAAACCTTTTGTTCGTTGCTCATCGTGAGGAAATTTTAAAGCAGAGCATAGCTACCTTCCGTGGCATTTTAAAGGACAACAACTTCGGTGACCTGTTTGTGGGGAACGAAAAGCCCGCTTCGCTCAACAATCTGTTTGTGTCTATTCAGACATTCAATTCACGTGCACTGACGAACGTAACCACGCCAGATTTTTACGACTACATAATAGTGGACGAGTTCCACCATGCTGCCGCTCATTCATATCAGGAGCTTTTAACTTACTACAAGCCCAAGGTTCTTTTGGGTTTGACTGCTACGCCTGAGCGCATGGACGGCAAGAGTATTTTGGAGTACTTCAACAACCGTATTACGGCTGAAATTCGCTTGCCCGAAGCCATAGACAGAAAATTGCTCTGCCCGTTCCAATATTTTGGAGTGACTGACGAGGTCGATTTGAGCGATTTAAAATGGGAGCGCGGCGGTTATAACCGTAAGGAGCTCTCTAACGTTTATACAATTAACCAGGCCGTCGCTTGCAGGCGAGCCAATCTCATTATCCAGTCGATATTTAAGTATGTAACCGACATAAACGAGGTAAAGTGGCTCGGATTCTGCGTCTCTAAAGAACACTCTAAGTTTATGAGCGACTACTTCAATTCTAAAAATATTCCTTCAATGTACCTCGTCAGCGAGACCTCGGACGAGGAGAGAAACGGCGCAAAAAAGCGATTAGTTGAGGGATATGTGCGGTTTATTTTCGTTGTAGACATATACAACGAGGGCGTGGATATACCCGAAGTCAATACTGTATTGTTCCTGCGCCCCACCGAATCGCTCACAATATTTTTGCAGCAGCTCGGCCGTGGTTTGCGCCTCTGCGAGGGTAAAGATTGTTTAACCGTGCTCGACTTTATTGGTCAAGCCAATAAAAATTATAACTTCGAAAGCAAGTTTGCCGCACTTTTAGATAATACCTCCCGCGGAGTGATAAGCGAGCTCAACAATGGTTTTGTTTCAGCGCCAAAGGGTTGCTATATTCAGCTTGAAAAATTGGCAAAAGAGTATATTTTAAACAACATAAAGGCTTCGTTCGGCGCTACGGCAGGACTCATCTCTAAGGTGTCCAGCTTTGAAGAAACGAGTGGACTCCCCATAAATCTCGCTAATTTTGTAGAGTATAATCATCTTGATATTCGGACCATATATGCCCACGAAAACTCATTTTCGCGCCTTAGCGCAAGGGCATGCATCAGGGATAATTTTACTGAGGACGGCGAGGAAATAATTACAAAGGCGCTTGCAAGAATTTGTGCAATAAACTCTCGTCGCTGGCTTAAATTTTTATTGAATACGCTTCCTTCTATTGAGACAAGGACGGCGACAGATTTTGGCGATTGCCAAAAGCGAATGCTGCGCATGTTCGAGTTCACCATCTGGCCCAATACCGATAGCGAAGATAACATTTCTCGCACGATCGAAAAGTTGGCTTCACTCAAAAATAGCCCTGTAATGTTCAGTGAAATGCTTGAGCTGATGCAGTATAATTTTGATAATATCGACTTTGTGGACGAGCCCGTGGACTTAGGCTTCGATTGCCCGCTCGACTTGCATTGTAATTATACACGCGACCAGATTTTTGTTGCGCTCGACTATTTAAAGCCATCCGTAGTTCGCCAAGGCGTAAAGTGGCTGCCAGAAAAGAAGCTCGACGTGTTCATAAATACACTCAATAAGTCTGAAAAGGATTATTCGCCCACAACAATGTACAACGACTATTCAATAAATGAGTGGTTGTTCCATTGGCAGAGCCAGAGCACCACAAGCGATACATCTCCCACGGGGCAGAGGTATATTCACCATGCGCAGACGGGTAGTAAAGTTTTACTGTTTGTCCGTGAATATGAATCGGATATTGCAGGTACGGCGCCCTTTACTTTCTTGGGCTTAGCTGACTACAAATCGCACGAAGGCAGCAAGCCTATGAGCATAGTCTGGCAGCTCCGCGCCCCTATTCCCGCAAAATTCATTAAAAAGACAAATAAGCTGATTGGGTAGTAAGGATGAAAACTATTATATACAACAAACTCGTCAGGGACAAAATTCCTAAAATTATTGAAGATAGTGGAAAGACGTGTGAGATAGAAGTTCTTGATGACAAGACTTATCTTGAAATGCTTGATAAAAAGCTTACAGAAGAGTTGAACGAGTATTACGAAAGTCATAACGCCGAGGAGCTTGCAGATTTATTAGAAGTCATATACGCTGCGGCGAAGGGGCACGGCTATACCAAAGAGCAACTTGAAGAAATACGCCAAAATAAGGCAGATAAACGTGGAGCCTTCGATAAAAAGATATTATTAAAATCTGTAACGGAAGAGTAAATTATGTCAGATTATAAGTCGCTGTCGGGCAGCGCTGCGGAAAATTTATTCATCGAGCTATTCAGCGAAACTTTCGGTGCGGAGAAAGCCGGGCTGCTTTATTCTCAATATCCTTTTTATGACATTTATCAAAACGCCCGATATGCCGATTTCCTATGTGAGAGCGGCAACAAAAAGATTGCCATAGAAATAGACGACGAGGCTTCGCACAATCCCCATCTTGTTTCCAAGGATAAGTTTACCGATGACCTTTTAAAGCAAAATAGTATGACTTACCTCGGCTGGGATGTCTATCGTTGGACGGTTCGCCAGCTCCAAAAACAGCCGGACACAGTAAAAGATGAACTCAGGCTCTTCTTGGGAGACCGTGCAAAGTTTAAAGAGATAGACGATTATCTCCCCACTCAGCGCGGACAAGCCATTAACGGCGACAACCTTCAGTTGCGCGAATACCAACAGCAGGCGCTTGAAAACCTCAAAGCCATGCGCGAAAAGCACGAAACTATCGCTCTTTTGTATCAGGCAACAGGTACGGGGAAAACGGTCACGGCTGTTCTTGACGCCAAAAGTGTAGGCGGTAAAACTCTATTTGTTGCCCACACGATGGAGCTTGTAAATCAGGCGTATGATACGTTTAAACATCTGTGGAGCGAGGCTAGCGTAGGCAAGTATGCCGACAGTATAAAAGAAGTAAATAGTCAGGTAATATGTGGCAGTGTACAGAGTATTGCGCTGAATCTTGACGACTTCGCCGAGGACGAATTTGATTACATAATTATCGACGAAGCCCACCACGCTGCGGCTGAAACATACCAGAAAATTCTTAGTTATTTCAAACCCAAATTTATTCTCGGACTTACAGCCACGCCAGAACGTGCCGACGATATAAATATACTTGATATTTTTAAGAATACGGCACATCGCCTTGATATTCAGACGGCGGTAGAAATAGGTGCACTCACGGACGTTCGTTGTATCCGTATTCACACGAACATAGATATGACAAAGGTGCGCTTCAATAGCGTGCAGTACAATATACGCGACCTTGATGTAAAAATCTGCGTCACCGAGCGCAACAAACTTATCGTCGATACATGGCTTAACTACGTAAAAGATAAGCGCACGGTTGTATTCTGCGCCTCTATCAAACATGCAGAACAGATAGCCGCACTATTCAAGGAAGCGGGAGTTGAAGCTGTGGCTGTTTCTGGGGCAATGAAAACTTCCGAACGCAATGAGTGGCTGACTAAATTTGCCGATGGTAAAGTCAAGGTGCTGTGTGCATGCGACCTGTTAAATGAGGGGTGGGATTGTCCGCAAACGGAAGTGCTGTTTATGGCTCGCCCTACAATGTCGAAGGTATTGTATATGCAGCAGCTCGGCCGCGGAATGCGCTTGTCTGATGGCAAACCCTATCTTATGGTGTTCGACTTTGTAGATAACGCAAGCCAATATAATGCGCCCTATTCTATGCACAGATTATTCAGGCTAAAAGATTACCGCCCCGGCGGATTGGTTCTTGGTAAAAAGGGACAACGGCAAGCTGAAGAAGCTCTCTATGGAAAAGGTGAACGTCCGGACGCAGTCGTAGATTACCCTGTTGATGCAACCGACTATGAGGTGGTTGATATTTTCAACTGGCAGGAGGAAGCTGCGGGCATGATAAGCCAGATGGAGTTTGTGCGCCGCGTCGATGTTCAGTCTGAAACGATTGAAAAATATGTGCGCGATGGCAAAATTGTCCCCGACCTCGTTGTCCCTATGAGTGAGCACAGGGTTTTCAAATATTTTAAGGAGGAAACAGTCGAAATGTATGCCGAGCAATTTGGCTGGCAGTTGATTGACGATAAAAACCGCAAAGACCTCTTTATGAAGATGGTTGAAGAAATGGATATGAGTTATTCCTATAAGCCTGTCCTTTTGAAAGCTATCTTTGCCCATGCCGATAAAAATGGACGCATAAAGATAGAAGATATTGTCTCCTACTTTAAAAATTATTATGAAGGCCGTCGTGTGACTGGGCTTATAGTTGAAAAGTCCAATAGTATCTTTGCGAAAGGCGGCTATACCGATAAGCAAGCTGAGCGCAATATTCTTGCTAATCCGTTCAAGAGGTTTGAGGACATGAATATGATGCGCCACACCAAAACGCTGGGCGTAGTTGAAGTTGATTCCACCGTCTGGAAAAAGCTTACACCCCAAGATATAGCCCAAATACTCGCCATCTGCGATAAAAAGTTGGACGAGTATTACGAACGATTTTAATACCAGAGCAAGAAAAGTTTTAGGAATGATGTTTATCCTGATAATACAAAAAGACTTCAGGAAAAATAAAAGTTTTGGTTGTTTTTATTTCTGTTTCGTAATCAAATTATGATCGTTTGGGCAAAAATGATGCGAAATTTAATAAATTATATTGACTATTTATAGCAAATGTTATATACTCTAAATAATTAGTAGGTTGTATATGTTTTCAAAACAAGTAAAAAAAGTTCGTATAATTTTGAATTATAGCCAAGATAAATTGGCTCAATCACTTGGTGTAAGTTTTGCTACAATAAACCGGTGGGAAAACTCAAAAAATGAGCCAAGCAAACTTGCGCAAAAATTATTTTATGATTTTTGTGAAAATAATTTTATAGACGTGGAAGAACTTAAAAAGCTCTGAAATTATATAAATAATAAAATTTATAATAAAAAATAGGAGAAAATTGTTGTATGGCCAGAGCTGATTTATTGTGTGAGCTTATAAAGGCAGGGTTGACTAAAGATGAGCATTCATTTAGGAAAGCTGCAGAGGCAATTTGTGCTGAAGAAAGATCTAAGCAACATGAGATATTGGCAAATAAAATCAGTGAACTTTTAAACAATAGACAATATCAAAATAATGGTTATCATAATATCCCGAAAGTAGTAAATTCACTGAATTCAGTGACCAATCAACTTTTTCATGAAAAGGTACCGACTAAAAGATTGGATCAGCTTCTATTGCCTAAAAATGTTTATAATACGTGTAGGGATTTAATTGAAGAGCAAACTAGAAAAGATCTTTTACATTCCTATGGCCTAGAACCAAGAAATAAGGTGTTATTAATCGGCCCGCCTGGAAATGGAAAGACTTCCGTAGCCGAAGGAATTGCAGAATCTTTGATGATTCCGTTATTAACGGTTCGTTATGAAAGCGTAATAGGCGCTTATTTAGGTGAAACAGCAACTAGACTTTCTAAATTATTTGATTATGTAAAAACACGGCAATGTGTATTGTTTTTTGATGAGTTTGATACAATTGGTAAAGAGCGCGGAGATCAGCAAGAAACAGGAGAAATAAAAAGAGTTGTTAGTTCGCTGCTATTACAGATTGATATGTTGCCAAGTTATGTTGTGACAATTGCTGCGACAAATCATGAAGCATTGTTAGATAAAGCAGTATGGCGTAGATTTCAAATTAAACTTGAATTGCCTAAACCTACGAGATGCAATCTTGAGCAGTGGTTTTCAACTTTTGAGAAACGTATGAATTTTTCGTTCGGATTAGAACCAAGTACTCTTGCAAAAAAGCTTTATGGAAAAAGCTACGCTGAAGCGGAAGAATTTGCTTTATCTGTTTACAGGAAATATATTTTAAGAAGTCCAATGTCTAATGTTAAAAATATAACTAATGAACAGCTGAGACTTTTTGGTTATCAAACAGAAGAACAATAAGGAAGTGATAAAATGCCTGAAAGACCATTAGTATTATTTGCAGAACCTTCAGTTGCTGATAAAGAGAAGAAATCTGGTGGGCCTGATAAATTTAATAAACCATCGTACGATAGACAAATTGCACGTCTTGCGCCAAAGTTTGCCGAATTGCAGCATGCGCTTGATCAGGGCAATGTTAAAATGACAACAACAGCAAACGCTATTGAGCCTGAATACACCTTAGTTTTTGAAACAGTTGGTGAACCATCAGGATTTTTTACTGCAATAAATACGCTTAAAGAGCAGTATCCTGAAGTTGAATGGATTATGGAATTATCAGGCAGTTGTCCAAGCGATGATGATTTTTATGCGATGAATAAAAATGGTGAGCGAAATAATGATAAATTGCTAAGTACAAAGATATTTTGTATTATGACAAATCAAAAAGCATTAGCTCAAATTTTATCTTTGTGGCATAATTATAAAACAAATATAAATTTTAAATTTGATAGAGGGTTGACAGGATTCAAACATTTATTTTGCACATTAAAAGATGTGCATAAATGGGGGACTCAAGAAAGAATTGAGGATACGGGATTGCTCGAATATTGGACTGCAATGGTGCAAGATAGCGATATTAGTACCGTTAGGACACAGATTGAATTATTTTATCGGACCTCTGAAATAAAACGTACTTTAGCTGAACATAGAGTAACGGATCTAATTGAATCTATCGGGGGTAAAGTTATAATGAAATCAAATATCCCTGAAATTCAGTATCATGCTCTTTTAGCAGAAATCCCAAAAGAGTCTGTACAACTTATTCTTAATAAAGAAGAAGTAGATTTAATAGTTGCAGATGAAATAATGTTTATGAAAGGTGTTGGACAAGCCATTTCTGTTGGAACGGCAGAGGCCTCTGGAGAAATTGTTCCTTGTTCGAAGCCTAAAAGGATATTTAATGAGCCTATTATCGCGTTATTTGATGGAATGCCGCAGGAAAATCATCCGTTATTGAGCGATTTGCTTATTGTTGATGATCCGGATTCAATTGGTGTAAATTCTGTTAATGAAAGAATTAACGGCACGTCAATGGCCTCTTTAATTTTACGCGGGCAAAGTATGGATTCGATTAAAGAAGATGTTTATCGTATTTATGTTAGGCCAATTATGAAATCTCGAAGAAATTTTCATAATAAGGTTGAGGAATACATACCAGATGATTTTTTGCTTGTGGATAAAATTCATGAATGTGTTTGTCGTTTATTTGAAACTTCTGCCGGGCGAGTGGCACCTTCAGTTAGAGTAATTAATCTTTCAATAGGAATTGCTAATTGTGAATATTATAATATCATAAGTCCTTTTGCTCGTTTATTAGACTGGTTAAGCTATAAATATAGGGTGCTTTTTATTATTAGTGCAGGTAATCATCCTGATGATTTGAATTTAAAAATAGATTTTTCAACTTTTACAGGGTTAAAGGATAGCGAAAAAGATAAAATTATTTATAAGTATATCGAAGAAAATTTAAGAAATTTGCGCTTTTTATCTCCAGCGGAAAGTATGAATTCACTAACAGTTGGTGCAATTTTTGCTGACAATAATGATGCAAAGCCCTTAGCGAATATGACTACAGTTTGTTCTAATGGGCTTCCTGCTGTATATGGGTCATTTGGAAGAGGAATTAATAACGCTATCAAACCAGATATTTTATATTGTGGTGGCAGAAGCTTTATTAGGGAAAACATAATCAACCATGAAATGGCTGAATGGGTAAATTCTATCATAAGAAAACCTGGTGTGCAATCTGCTTATCCAAGTTTAGAAAGAATTGGTGATGGAATAACTGGATATACATTTGGGACAAGCAATTCTGCTGCTCTTATTTCTAACCAAGCAGCAGAATGTTATGACATAATTAATAATGTATTTATTGCTGAGACAGGAGAACAAGTCCCTTATGATTATACGGCCGTAATATTGAAAGCTATGCTTGCACATGGAGCTTCTTGGCATGGTTTAGCCGAAAATTGTAAATCGTATTTAGGTTTGTTTGGCAAACAGACAAAAAGCAAATTACATAAATTTTTAGGCTATGGAGTAGCTGATATAGATAAAGTAAAAGAATGTACTAAGAACCAAATAACATTGATTGGTTATGGCGATATAAAACAAAATCAGGCATTTGTCTATTCAATCCCTTTGCCATTTGATTTTCATGCAAAAAAATGCAAACGCAAACTAATTGTTACATTAGCTTACTTTTCCCCGATACATCCTTCATCAATAAAATATCGTGAAAAACAGCTATGGTTTACCATTAATAATGGAAAAAATATTGCGGGCGGTAGGACAGAATATGATGATAAAGCTGTTCAACGTGGTACTCTTCAACACGAAGTATTTGAATCGGATAGCATTGAAGTCTGGGACGAAAGCGATGAATTAACAATTAAAGTTAACTGCCGCGGTGATGCCTCAAGTTCAGACGGTGATGTTTTAATTCCATATTCATTATTTGCAACGTTTGAAATGGCTCCAGAATCTGATATTGATGTATATCAATCTGTTTTGGAGAAAATTAGCACAAAAAATATTATTGTGCCTAATATCAAATAATAGAATTGGATATTGCAAGAATGTAATATAATTCTTAAAGTTACAAATAAGACATTAAGTTAATGAAAATTAAAAAAGCTTTTTAAGCGAGTTCTGCGGCGCCGGTTTTGTCTCGGCGCCGCAGTTTTTTACTAGGGTATGAGGATAAATCTACTAAAATATTGGTAATTTATTGACAAAACGTCAGAAAATTACTAAAATATTAGTACTATGATTAAGAATACATTTGATATATCCGATTTTGTGCCGGCGCAGTCGTTGACGGGTACGGTTTATGAGCTTGTCAGGCGCGAAAAGGCGGCAAGGAAGGCAAAAAAACTCACTCAAAAGCAGCTTGCCGAGCGCACGGGTGTGAGCTATGGTTCGATACGCAGATTTGAGCAGACGGGCGAAATATCCCTTCTTTCGCTCGTGAAAATCGCCAATGCGCTCGATTGCCTTGAGGATTTCAACGAACTCTTCAAAAAGCCGCCCGTCACCAACATCAGGGATTTGAAATTATGATTACCGATATCAAAAAACTGGTCGTGAAATACAACGACAAAACCGTCGGCTATCTCGCGCAACTTGACGAGGGCATCGCCTTTCAGTATGACGAGAAGTGGCTGAAAAACGGCTTCAACATATCCC
>ERZ1643249.3041-NODE-3041-length-15049-cov-5.888756_pt1 | contig 15049 bp, 13 predicted proteins | sample MGYA00579263_ERZ1643249 | MGnify/ENA primary metagenome ERZ1643249 (study PRJEB29033, sample SAMEA4952264) | chicken gut metagenome | biome: Broiler Chicken; feature: Gastrointestinal Tract; material: Caecum | place: Ireland | collected 2018 | study: Broiler...
GCGGCGAATTGCCGCATCACGGCAGAGGGGCGCGCGGATTTCCGCGATCAGTGCGTCATCACCATCGACGGCGAGGACTCGCGCGACTTCGACGACGCGGTCAGCGTGGAGAAAAAGGGCGCCAATTTCCTGCTCTCCGTGCACATCGCGGACGTCACGCACTACGTCCGCCGCGGCTCAGAGCTTGACAAGGAGGCGTTCGAGCGGGGCACCAGCGTCTATTTCCCCGACCGTGTCCTGCCCATGCTGCCCGAGTCGCTGTCCAACGGCGTCTGCTCGCTCAACGAGGGCGAGGACCGCTACATCCTCTCCTGCGTGATGGAGGTGAACGGCAAGGGCGACGTGGTGGACGGCAAGCTCGCCGAGGGCGTGATCCGCTCGGCGCACCGCATGACCTATACCAAGGTCGCAAAGATGCTGGAAGGGGATGCGGCGCTGTGCGCCGAATATGCGGACATTCTTCCCATGTGCGAACAGATGCGCGAACTCGCCGAGATCCTCATCCGCAAGCGCGACCGCCGCGGCAGCGTCGATCTGGACGTGCGCGAGGCGGACATCCGCTATTCGGACGGGCGCATCGAGGTGCGCGCCGCCGAGCGGGACATCGCGCACCGCATCATCGAGGAATTCATGATCCTCGCCAACGAGACGGTCGCCTCTTTCGCGGCGGGTTGGGAAGCGCCCTTCGTCTACCGCGTGCACGACAAGCCGAGCGAGGAGAAGGCGGAAGGCTTTTCCGCCTACCTGCGCGAGCTGGGGCTTCCCGTGAAGTTCCGCCCCGAAAACGTCCGCCCGGGCGAGTATGGCAAGATCCTGAAACGGCTGGGCGACGGGGAGCTCGCGCGCGTGGTCAACCGCGTCATGCTCCGCTCCATGTCCAAGGCGCGCTACAGCGAGGAGAACGCGGGGCATTTCGGGCTCGCGTCCGAATGCTATTGCCACTTCACCTCGCCCATCCGCCGCTATCCCGACCTGCTCGTGCACCGCATCGTCAAGAGCATCCTCGAAGGGGAGGGCGACCGCCTCGAAAAGAAGTACGGCGGCTTCGTCGCGAACGCGGCGCAGCGCTGTTCGGCGACCGAACGGCGCGCGGAGGAAGCGGAGCGCGCGGTGGACGAGCTGTACAAGGTCTGGTACATGCGCGCGCACCTCGGCGAGAGCTTCGAGGGGGTGGTCTCGGGCGTCACGGCGTTCGGCATCTTCGTCGAGCTTGAAAACACGATCGAGGGCCGCATCCGCATCGAGGATCTGCCCGAGGACGACTACACCTTCGTCGAGGAGCGGTATCTTTTGCGCGGAAAGGTGCATTCCTATAAGATCGGCGACGCGATGCGTGTCACCGTCGCGGCATGCGATATCGGCACCCGCCGCGTCGACTTTGTGCCCGCACAGGGCAAACGGAATGAAAAATAAACTTGCAACGCCCCGCCCTGTTGTGTTATAATAGAGCGGAGGGCGGGGGAGGTATGCCCGTGAACGTCACGCTGGAATGTTGGTGCGAAGCGCTCTTGCCCGCGCTCGCCGAATGCGCCTCTGATGCGCGCATCGGCACCTGGCTGGATGATTTTTTTCCGCATCCATACACCGAAGAGGATGCGAGGCGGTACTATGCCGCGATGCGTTCGATGTCGGGCGGGCTGTTCCGCGCCGTCTTTGAGGACGGCGCGCTCGCGGGCTGTATCAGCGCCCTGCGCGGCAAGGGCGTGGGATGCAGGGATCTCGAGCTCGGCTACTGGCTCAACCCCGCGTTTTGGGGCAGGGGCGTCGGGAGTGCGGCGGTGTGCGCGATGTGCGCGCTCGCCTTTTCGCAGACGGACGCCGTGCGCATCCATGCGGACGTGTTCTGCGCCAATGCGGCGAGCGTGCGCCTGCTCGAAAAATGCGGTTTCTCGCGGGAGGGCGTCTTTGCCCGCGCCGCGTTCAAAAACGGAGTCTTTCACGACGTCGCGCGCTATGCGCTCCTCAAAGAGCGGTGCGCGTCCCGTGAGTAAAGGAGGTCGGCATGAAGATCGTCGCGGTCAACCGTTCCGCGTCCTACGAATATTTCATAGAAGATACCTTCGAGGCGGGCATCGTGCTCGAGGGCAGCGAGGTCAAGTCCATCCGCAAGAACAACTGCAGCCTGAGCGACAGTTTCTGTTTCGTGCGCAAGGGCGAGGTCGTGCTCAAGAACATGCACATCGCCGTCTACGACAAGAGCGGCGCCTTCAACACGCGCGATTCGCGCAGGGACCGCAAACTGCTCCTGCACAAGGCGGAGATCGCCAAGATCGCGGGCAAGGTCAACGAAAAGGGCTACACGCTCGTGCCGCTGAAGATCTATTTCAAGGATTCGCTCGTCAAGGCGGAGGTGGCGCTCTGCCGCGGCAAACACACCTACGACAAAAAACAGTCTCTCAAAGAAAAGGACGTCGCGCGCGACAAAGAGCGGCAGATCCGCGAATACACGCGCTGAAAAGGGGCAAAATGATAAAAAAACACGCAGAAAGGAGAGCAAAAAAATGAGCTATAAAAGAGATACGATCTGTGTACAGGGAGGCTATCGCCCCGCTTCGGGCGAGTCGCGCATCCCGCCCGTCGTGCAGAGCACGACCTTCTTCTACGACAGCACGCAGGGCATGGCCGACCTGTTCGACCTGAAGGCGGACGGCTATTTCTACACCCGCCTCGCCAATCCCACCGTCGCGGCGTTCGAGGGCAAGGTCGCGGCGCTCGAAGGCGGCGTCGCGGCGCTCGGCTGTGCGTCGGGAATGTCCGCGACCACGCTGATGGCGTTCACCGTCTGCGGCGCGGGCGACAACATCGTCTCCTCCTCCGCGATCTACGGCGGCACCTTCAACCTGTTCGCGGTGACGTTGCCCAAACTGGGCATCGAGACGAGGTTTTTCGACCCCGACGCGCCCGCGGAAGAGATCGAAAAGCTGATCGACGACAAGACGCGCCTCATCTTCACCGAGACGGTCGCAAACCCCGCGATCAAGATCCTCGACTTCGACAAGATCGCCGCGATCGCGAAAAAATACAAGGTGCTCTTCGCGGTGGACAACACCCTCGCGACGCCCGTGCTCTGCCGTCCCTTCGAATGGGGCGCCAACCTCGTCATCCATTCCTCGTCCAAGTACCTCGACGGGCATGCGGCGGCGCTGGGCGGCGTGATCGTGGACGGCGGCAATTTCGACTTCAAGGGCAATGAGCGCTATCCCGCTTTCAACGTGCCCGACGAGAGCTATCACGGCCTCGTCTACGCCGATCTTCCCGCGGCGCAGTTCGCGACCAAGTGCCGCGCGCAGATGATGCGCGACCTCGGTGCGATCATGAGCCCGCAGAACGCATTCCTGAGCTGGCTGGGCTGTGACACGCTCGCCCTGCGTATGGAGCGGCATTCCTCCAACGCGAAGAAGGTCGCGGCATATCTCGCGGCGCACCCGAAGATCGACTGGGTCTGGCACGCTTCGCTGCCCGACAATAAATACCATGCCCTCGCCGAAAAATACCTGCCCAACGGGCAGGGCGGCATGCTCAGCTTCGGCATCAAAGGGGATGTCAAGAAGGCGGCGGCCTTCATGGAGGCGCTCCGCCTGATCACGCAGGAGACGCACGTCGCAGACGTTCGCAGCTGCGTTCTGCACCCCGCGTCGACGACGCACCGCCAGCTCACGAAGGAAGAGCTCGAACAGGCGGGCGTGCCCGAAAACCTCGTGCGCCTCTCCGTCGGCATCGAGAACCCCGACGACATCATCGCCGACCTCGAGCAGGCTTTGGCGAAGATTTAAGGGAGAATGTAATGAAAAAATTTATTGCGGCACTGGCGGTCGCATTGGTGCTCTGCCTGTGCTTTGCCGCCGTCGCCTGCGCGGGCGGAGATGTATCCGAAGTCGGCGCGTGGGAGCTGGAATTTTTCGGCGACGGCGAGGCGAACTATTCCGTCGGCGACGAATACGGCGGGCAGACAGTCACGGAAGATTTTTATACCTGCAATTTCGGCGGCGGGAAATACACCGTCGAACAGCAGGGGAAAACCGTGCTTTCGGGAAGCTATACGGCGGAGGAAATGGCGGACGGTACCCTCTGCCTCACCGTTGAACAGGGCGGGGAGGAATCGCTGTGGACGTGCGGAATCCGCACGGAAGCGGACGGGAAGGAGACGCTCTGCATCACCGCGCAGGTCGGCGATTTTACCGTCAGTTTCGTGCCCGTTGAATAATAGGTTACACAATTTCGCAAACGGTCTGCAAATTTTGCGCCATTTTGTGTGGCGAACGAAATTTGCGCTGTGTTGTGTGCAGAACAAAAGAGGAGGAGAGAGCAATGCCTATCGTCATTTCCAAGGATATACCCGCTTATGCGGCGCTCCAACAGGAGAATATTTTCGTTATGAGCGACGAGCGGGCGTTCACGCAGGACATCCGCCCGCTGGAGATCGCCATTTTAAACCTCATGCCGACCAAGGTGGAAACGGAAACGCAGTTCATGCGCCTTCTCTCCAATTCGCCGCTGCAAGTCAACGTCACGCTCGTGTACACCGAGTCGTACAAGAGCAAGAACACGGCGGCGGCGCACCTTGAAAAATTCTACAAGAAATTCGAGGACATCCGCGACAAGCATTTCGACGGCATGATCATCACGGGCGCGCCCGTCGAGGTGATGCCCTTTGAAGAGGTCGCCTATTGGGAGGAGCTGACGCACATCTTTGACTTTGCGGACAAAAACGTCACCAGCACCATCTATATTTGCTGGGGCGCGCAGGCGGCGCTGTACTATCATTACGGCATTCAGAAGCACCTTTTGCCCGAAAAGCTGTTCGGCATCTTCCCGCACCGCAAGCTGATCGAACAGCACGATCCGCTCCTCAAGGGGATCGACGACGTCTTTTACATACCGCATTCTCGCCATACGACGGTGGACATCGAAGACGTGCGAAAGATAAAGGATCTCGTCATCCTCAGCGAATCGGAGTACACGGGCCTTTCCATCGCCAAGAGTCGCGACAACAAGAAGATCTTTTTGACGGGCCACATGGAGTACGACCGCGACACGCTCAAAAAGGAATACGAGCGCGACGTGGCGAAGGGGCTTCCCATCCGTCCGCCTTTCAACTATTTTACGGATAAAAGCTGTTCCGAGGTCAAAGTGACCTGGACGAGCGCGGCAAACCTGTTCTACACCAATTGGCTCAACTATTACGTCTATCAGGTCACGCCATTTAAATTTTAAAAGGGAGGGGGAACGGAATGAGCGGGAAAAATGCGGCAAAGCTCTGTTTCTGGTTCAAAACCGCGGCGGCGGTCCTTTTTCTCGCCGCACTGGCAGGGCTCTGCTATTATTCGATGTCTGTGCTCCCCGAACGGATCAAGGAAGGCGTGGATGGGAGCGGCGCGCCCGTGTTCGCCGCCGTGTTCGGCGGCGGGATCGCGATCGCGGTGGTGATCGCACTGACCATCCTCTTTTGCGGCATTGCGGCGGTCTTTTCGGTCTGTGCGGCTGTGTTCGCGTTTGTCGAGCGCAGGTGTTCGCCGCTTTCGGGTTCACCGCGGAGAAAGACCTATCTGGGCTTTCGCATCGCTTCCGATGTCTTGCTCGCGCTCGGGTTTGCGTTCATTCTGTTTCAGAGCCTGCCGCTCGGCGCGAATGCGCTGTTTTCCACTTTGACGGCGTTCGCGGGCGCGGCTGCGGTCATCGCCGCGGAAGTGCGGCAGGGCGTCGCGCTCAAAAGATGGGGGCAAATGCCGCAGGATTGAAGCGGTACGGTTGCATTTTTGAGGAAAATACAGTATAATATAGAGAGCCTGTGCGATGCGCAGGCGTAAACGGGGCAGCACCGGGTTCGATTGCAGGTGCGGGGGGAGGTAAGCACGCCGAGGAACGAATGGCCTCGTAAAAACATTCGGCTTAAATTTAAATGCAGACAATGCAAACTACAATGCGAACGCTCAGTTCGCATACGCTGCTTAATTAACTAAGCGCTCGTCCGCCCTCTGTCCCGCCGCAGAGGTCGCGGGCGTCAATTCAGGCGGGGCACGGCCGCGGCGAGGTGAAGTCGGCGCCGCGGCGGAATTAAGATTTCTGCTGACGTGTCTTTTCGGTCGCAGAGGGGCACGTAGTAAGAAAATTGCGGCATAAGCGTGTAGAAAGCCTTTCGACAATCCTGTAAGACGCGAGTTCAATTCTCGCCTGCTCCACCAAGTGAAACCTCAGCTGAACTCATAAAAGAGGGCGGTTGAGGTTGTTTTTTATGCAATACATTCGATTGTATATTCGCAGGAAACGGTTTCTTCCGGGATGCAGGATTTTTTACGGATAAGTTCAAAGATGCTGTTTGTCGAATAAAAAACAAAATCCTGATGATCAAGGTCATCAGGATTTTTTGTATAGTTGTAAATGATTTGTATTTTGTCGTTGAAGACAATCACTTCTTTAACGAGCAGGTCAATCAGCTCTCTTGGCTTTTTCTGCAAAGCTTTGCGGATATACTGTGTTATGTCTTCGGGTTTTATGACAAGGCGTGTTTTTGATTTTTCGATTTCTATTTTCTCATGCAGAGAAGATTGTTTTTCTTCTAACTGTTGCAATCTTTCCTGTAAAGATTTCGTGATCAAGCCTTGTTCTGCGTTCTTTAAAATATTTTCGATTGCTTGAGAAACTTTAGTGTGTTCTTCCTGGAGAATATTTAAAACAGAGCAGTTATTCAGGCGTATCAGTTGTCTTTCTGTAATTTTTTCTGCTAACGCGCGAAGATTGGTATCGGAAGCAAAAACTTCAAGGGTTGTATTGATTACAAGGCTTTCGATGACTTCTTTACGAAATACATTGAGAGAACAATCTTGTTTTTTTCTTTTTTCTGAATTACATTTTGGCAATTGCAGTGCTTTGACAGATTTTACCATCCCCGATACTGTGCGGGAGATCGGTTTCGGCGCGTTTGAAAACTGCAATTCTCTCGCAAAACTCACGCTGCCTTTTACGGGACGGAACAGGGTAGAGGCGGCCGCGAACGGCCATTTCGGCTATATCTTCGGCGCGGAAGGCTACTCGCAAAACTATCTGAAAGTCCCCGCGTCGCTCAAAGAAGTCGTCCTGACCGACAACGGCGGCTTTGTCGGGCGCAACGCGTTCAACAGCTGTTCGAATATTGTGAACATTCGCATCCCGAGCAATACGACGGCGATCATTGACGGGGCATTCTCGTTTTGTACTTCGCTTGCGGAGATAGAGCTTCCCGAGACGGTCGTCTCTTTGGGAGAAGAAGCGTTTTATTGTTGCAGTTCGCTTACACACATCACCGTACCGATGGGCGTTACCTCGATCGGCTACAGTGCGTTCGCCCGTTGCAATTCGCCGGAGAGCATCGCCCTGCCCTTTATAGGTACCATTAAGAGTCAGCCGAAAGAGAGCTTTGGCTATCTCTTCGGCGCGAAAGAGGTGAATTTCAACTCGGATAACGTTCCCTCCGCACTTAAGAAGGTGGCCGTCACGAATACGGACACCATCGGCACCAATGCATTTCGCAATTGTGAAGGCATCGCGGAGATCGTGTTGTCGGACGGCGTCTCTGTGATCGGCGCGGGCGCGTTTGCCGGTTGCACGAAGCTGGAAAGGGTAAACATTCCGGACAGCGTAAAACAGATCGGCAAAAACGCGTTTTATCTGTGCGACGAGCTGATGCGCATCGAGATCCCTGCGGGCGTTGAAAAAGTCGAGTCGGCGGCATTCATGCTTTGCAACTGTCTGACGATCTATTGTCGGTCGGAGAGCAGGCCGCTCGGCTGGGCGGAGGATTGGAATTCTTCCTGTCCCGCCGTGTGGGATTGCGCGAACAACGAGAAGGACGAAGAGCGTTATGTCTATGCGGTCTTCAACGGTGTGCGCTACCGCCTGAAGGACGGCGTTGCGGGCGTTGCAGGGCAGCGTGCTTCCATAAGCGGAGATGTGGTCATTCTCGAAGAAATTTCCTTCGGGGGCGAAACGTACACGACGACGAGTATAGGCGCGAAGGCGTTTTACGAGTGTACAAAGCTCAAAAGCATCGCCATCCCGCGCACAGTGAAAAATATAGAAACTCTTGCATTCTGGGGTTGCCGCTCGCTGGGGAAGATCAACTTCAACGGGACAAAAGCGGAGTGGGTCGCTATTGACTCGGGCGAGGGCTCCTTTGACAGCTCGGTCCCGGTGTATTGTACAGACGGAGAACTATAGTGTATGTTCAAAGCCCCGCTCCTACAAGGAGCGGGGCTTTGCCGAGGCAGGCAAAGCATGCCGTCGCTTGCAGCACGCCGAGAAAAAGCGGTCCGTGCACATCCATGTTCGCAAAGGAAGGCCTTTCTTGTCCGACTCGGCGACTTTTATCGCGTTTTTCCTTTCCGTGCGCAGAGCAAAGAGTCCGTCCATGACAAAAAAACTGCATTTCATCGCACGGGCTGTTGAAGAATGGCGGGCGCTGTGCTATAATGGACATGCCCGATCGGGCAAAGGGGTGGGATAAATTGATAAGGATCGTTTTGGTGGACGATGAACCTGAGATCACCGATCAGGTGGCGGGTTACATCGCCAGGTTTTATGAAAAGAGGGGACAGGGAAGGGACGCGTACAAACTCTATGTCTATCGGGACGGAAAGGAGCTCTTGCAGCGTTTTCCCTCACGCGCGGACATCATCTTTCTGGACATTGAGATGCGCGACACGGACGGCATGACCGCCGCGGCAAAGATACGAAAGGCGAACCGAAACGTCGCCATCATCTTTCTTACGCGGCTTGCGCAGATGGCGATTCGCGGGTACGAGGTCAACGCGCTTGATTTCATCGTAAAGCCCGTCGACTATTACAGCTTTGAACTGCGCTTCGTGAAGGCGCTGGACTGGCTGAGCCGTTTTCAGGTGCAAAAGTTGGAGATCACGCCCGTGGGACAGGGCACGCGTTATCTTGATTTTGCCGACCTTTATTACATTGAGGTGTTCGGCAGAAGCCTTGTCTTTCACACCAAAGAGGGCGATCTGACCATGAACGGCAGGCTCAAAGACATGCAGGATAAGCTCAAAGGCGCGCCCTTTGCCGCCTGCAACCGTTATTGTCTCGTCAACCTTCATCACGTTCGGGGGATGCAGGGCGGCAAGGTGCTCGTCAGAGAGGTGCAGATCCCCGTCAGCCGCGGCAAAAAGGAGCAATTCCTCGCCAGGCTCTCCGCTTATGCCGCGGGTATGGATACGGGAGGGGAAGGCTGATGGGATTTATAATGTGGGAGACTGAATACTCCACGATCTGGGGCAGGTTTTTGTTTTCCATCCCATTTCTTTTGGGCGGACTGGCGGGCGCGCTCGTATTCAGCCATGGGGTAAAGCGGCGCCCGCGCTTTTTTCTTCGTGCGGCGGGGTGCGTCGTTGCATGTTGCATCATTGTTTTTTTTCTTTGGCCTGCTGCAAGCAGGAGCGGAAAATGGGCGATCCTGATCTGCGCTTATCTGTTTCAATTCATTCTGATCGTCGCATCGGTGCTGATTTGCAACCGTTGTTCGGTGAGCAATGCGTTATTCTATGCCGAAAACGGGATTGCGGCGTTCAGCATCGTAAAACTTCTCTTTGATTGTGTAGGAGTTCTTACGATCGCCGCGGATATTTCCATCCGCCCGTACGGGGCGTTGTACAGCATTCTCTATGGCACGATCGGCATGCTCGTTTATTTTTTGCTCTACCTTCTGCTGCGAAAGCAAAGCAAGACGGCTTTGCTGGTGGATCGCACAAAACTTCTTTTGCCGACCTCTGTGGTCCTTGCCGTCTCGATCGTCTTCAATATTGCGTTGGGAAAGTTCATCAATGCCTATTCTCTGCAAGCGGACGTCGTTGTCGCGTTCAAGATCTTGCTGTTACTTTGCTGTCTGCTGGTGCTTTTTATCAACTTCGACGTGTTCACCATCAACCGACAGCGCCATGAGATGGACACCATTGTACAGCTGAACAAAAAACAACAGGAACAGTTTGCATTTTCGCAGGCGAACGTCGAGTCGCTCAACCGCAAATACCACGATCTCAAAGGCATGATCGGCTCGCTTCGTAAACTTGCTGACGCGAACATCGGCGAATCGCTCAAAGAGGCGGAGTCGGAGGTGGAGGCGTACGACAGCATCGCAAAAACGGGAAACCGCTATCTCGACGTTCTGCTCACCGAGCGCAGCATTTACTGCGAGCGGAACGGGGTCCGTTTCACTTATCTCGTGGACGGGGACGCGCTCTCCTTCATGCAGCCGATGGACCTGATCTCTTTTTTTGACAACTGCACGGCAAACGCGATCGAGGCGGTCATGAAGCTGCCCGATTCGGAAAAAAGGGTGATCTCTCTGCAATGCAGTAAACGCCACGGAATGCTCGCGATCCGTTGCGACAACTTTTTTAATGGTGAACTCCGTGCGTCTGCAGGCCTGCCTTCGACGAGCAAACGTAATGCCGCCGAGCACGGTTACGGGCTCAAGAGCATGCAGATGATCGCAAAAAAATACGGCGGAAGCCTGACCGTTTCCGCACGGGAAGACATCTTTCGCCTTTCCGCCGTTCTGCCTTGCGGCTGATATTGCCTGCAAGCTCTGCCTCTCCCTGTGCGGGGGAGGCTTTTTCCGTTCATGACAATTTTTTTACAGTCCGTGACGGTGAAAAAACTCTTTCCGTGCAGTCCGTGACACATCTCTTGCCGTTCATCGAAAAGCCCTTGAAATGTTTCCTTTGCAGAGTTAAGATGGGTACGTCAAAGCGATTTGGCAAAAAATTTTGGAGGGATTTTTCTATGGCAAAAATCAAAAAAGCAGTTTTGGTGCTCGTAATCGCGGCACTGGCGTGTGTTCCGTTTCTCCTTACGGGTTGTTCGGGCGGCGGCGCGCAGATCGACGGGATCTACCATTATAGCAGCATCTCGCCTGCGACGATCGACCAGGGAAAGCTCATTCGCACGACGCAGGAAAGCATGACCGTCTTTACCGACAACACATTTTCGGCTTGTTCGGTCAACGATACGCTCTATTCTTCGGACGGAGTGGCGTACAATCCCACATACTTCGCCTTTTGCGATCTGTTTGGTACCTATGAGGTGATAAGCGAGGATACAGTGCTCAAGGAAAAGACGATCAAGATCACCGATGTGACGAAAGTCATCACGGCAGACGGGGAATTTTTACAGGAGAATTTCACGGCGGAGCAGGCTGCGGCGGTGGACGAAGCGCTGGTCGGCAAGGAGATCATCCTGACTTCCGATCACGAAATTGCAGGCGGACTCAATGCCGTCAATGCGCTGAACAGCGTTTTTGAGGCGTAAGGCAATGAGTACGCGTTTTAAGAGCAACCTCTTCCGCGGTCTGACTGCGGTGCTGTTGTTCCTGTTTGTCATCTCACTCTTCGGGGGCGCCGTCGCAAATGCGAACGCGGGCGGCATCAACAACTTTTTGGGTATCTCCGCCGCGACGACGCCTTCGGGCGAAGGCGAAACGCGTTTTGAGAGCAGTTACGGCGAACTTTCGGACGAAAACCTCGCAAAGCTGATCGCAGACGAAATGGAGTTTGCGGCGCGGGAGACGGCGGAAGGCTCCGTGCTCCTGATGAACAACGGCGCACTGCCGCTCGGCGAAGAAGAGCGGAACGTGACCCTGTTCGGCAGAGCGAGCGCAGACATCCGTTACCGAAATTCCAACGGCGGCGGGTCTGCCGATCCCGCGCGCGAGATCAACCTGAAAAAGGCGTTCAACGATGCGGGTTTTACCATCAATGAAACCCTGTACAACGCCTATGCGGCCAGCTCCACCAAGCGCGTGAAGGCGGGGGACGAGACTGCGGACATCGGCGAGGAAAAGCTCTCGTTCTACACATCCGAGCTGCGCAATTCCTTTGCAAAGCACAACGACGCGGCGATCGTCACGCTCTCGCGCTGGGGCGGTGAGGGTACGGACATGTCACTCAAAGACAGCGAGGGTGTCAGCCAGCTCGCCCTGCATCCTTCCGAACGCGATCTGCTGACAATGATCAGGGATTGCGGGCAGTTCGACAAGATCATTGTCCTCATCAACAGCGTCTATCCGCTTGAACTGGGCGAGCTTGCGGACTACGGCGTGGACGCCTGCCTGTGGATCGGAAATCCCGGATATTACGGTCTCCCCGGGGTCGTCGATCTGCTGACGGGAGAGGCGAATCCCTCGGGGCGGCTGGTCGATACCTATGCCGCGGACGCGGACTCCTCCGCCTCCATGCAGAACTACGGTACCAACGAAATGGTTTTTACCAACAGCTCCGAACTTGCCCCGCACGAACAGAAATACGTCGTCTATGCCGAAGGCATCTACGTCGGGTACAAGTACTATGAGACGCGCTATGCAGACGCGGTCATGGGCGTCGGGAACGCGCAGGGTTCGGCGGGCGTGTATGCCTCGAAGGGCGGCAAGTGGAATTACGCCGACGAGGTCGTCTATCCGTTCGGTTACGGTCTCTCCTATACGACTTTCGAACAGACGCTGGACAGCGTGACATATGACGAAAACGAAGACACCTTCACCGCAACGGTCACGACGACCAATGCGGAAGGCGGCGTCGCGGGCAAGGTGCCCGTGCAGGTTTATGTACAGCTCCCTTACGTCGCGGGCGGGGTGGAGAAATCCGCCATTCAGCTCATAGCTTATGACAAGACGGACATCATTCAGCCGGGCGAAAGCGAGACTTGCAAGATCACGTTTGACAGATACCTCCTCGCGAGTTACGATACGGACGCGCACGACGGGGAAGGCGGCTACATCCTCGATGCGGGCATCTATTACTTCGCGGTCGGCGACGATGCGCACGACGCGCTCAACAACGTGCTTGCCGTGCGCGGATTTACGGGCATGACCGATCCCTTCGGCGCGGCGGCGGAAGGGGACGAGGCGTGCGTGAAGAGCCTGGAATTGCAGGAGAGGGACGAAGATTCTTACCTCCTTTCCCCGTACACCGAAAAAGAGGTGCACAACCTGTATGATTTTGCGGACGTGAATTATTATTACGACGAGCCCCTCGTCACCTATCTTTCGCGCAGCGACTGGCAGGGCACATTCCCCAAACGCGCAAACCTCACGGCCAACGACAAGGTGAAAGAGGCGCTCAAGACTTCCGTTCTGGACATAACCGAGGGCAAAAAGCCCCTCGATCAGGTGACGTACGGACAGCCGCAGACACTTTCGCTTTCCGACCTTTGGGGTGCTGATTTCGAGGACGGACGCTGGACCACGCTCGTGCAGCAGCTCTCGCTCGAAGACCTTGCGCTTCTCGTCAACGAATATTACGGGCAGGATCCCGTCAATTCGGTCAGCAAGCCCGCGACCGTGACCTCCGAGGGATCGGAGGGCGTCAGCCTCAACTATCTGTTCGGCGACAAGGGCATCGCGACGGGATATGCGGCAAACACCGTGCTCGCGGCGACGTGGAGCCATGAAATGCAGACAAAACACGGCGATTTCTATGCGGAAGACGCTCTGTATGCGGGGGTGCATACCATGCACGGCCCGGGTGCGGGGACGCACCGCTCGCCGTACAGCGGCAGAAACGCCGAGTATTTCTCCGAAGATGCGATGATCTCCTATTACTGCGGCAGAAACATGGTTCAGGCGATGGCGGCAAAGGGGCTTGCAAACAACTTCAAGCACTTCTTCCTCAACGACCAGGAGAACGGCAGGCAGGGCATCTCCACCTTCTCCAACGAACAGGCGATCCGCGAGATCTATCTTCGCGCATACGAAGGCGGACTGACGTCGGAAGGCGGCCTTGCGGTCATGACTTCCTATAACCGCATCGGCTGCATTTACATGGCGGCGGAGCCCGTCACGCAGTTCGATCTTCTGCGCGGGGAATGGGGGTATCAGGGGTATCTGATGACCGACTATATCCAGGCGGGTGCGTATTCCGTGACTCTCGACGCGCTGATGAACGGCACGGATATTTTCGGCGGCAACGACCGTTCCACCGAGATCCTGCAGCTCATCCTGCGCAACCGCCAGACGAGCGGCGAACTCGTCGAGCGCATGCAGGAGAGCGCACACCGCATCCTCTGGACCTATTCCAAGACGTCCATGATGAACGGACTTACGAGCGGCCAGAAGTTCACGACTTTCCGCGCGTGGTGGCAGAATGCCATCCTCGGCATACAGATCGGCGCGGGTGTTCTGACGGCGGCGAGCGCGGCGTTGTACGTCTGGATGCAGTATTTCAAAAAGGAGGGCGAAGCGGCATGACCTGGTTGAAGATCAAAGACAAGGGAATAGGCTTTTATCTTGAGCTTGCGGCGGCGGCTCTGCTCGTTGCGGTCCTCGTGATGGGCTCTTCGGGCGGTCCGCTCCTGAACAACACGAATTTCGGCGCCGACATGATCGTCGTGACCGTTCTCGGTGCGCCCCTCGCGCTCGCTCCGCTCTTTCACAAATTCCGTTTCTGGGCGCTTTTGCCCGCGGTGTGTGCCTTTTCGGCGCTCGGCATCGTCGTGAACGGCGGGGCGGCGGTCATCATGGACCGCGTAAACAACGTCGTCTATTCGGGCGGAAATTTCGATTCCGTGCTCATATTTCTTATTCTGACGGGCGTTTCCTGTATCCTCTGCATCGTTTCCTGTTTTCTGGGGACGGAACGCCGTATCTGATGTCATTCCCGCAAGGGCCTGGCATATCCCATCCAAAAGGGCGCAGGGCTGTATGCTCTGCGTCTTTTTGTCTGTCGTAGAATGCCTTTATCCTTAATTCCCCATTACTTCGTCCGCCCTCGGTTAAAAAACAGTCTTTGAGGCGGGCTCCAAACAGGAGCCCGCTTTTTTCGCCCTTCTTTTCAGAGGGCTTTTTTGGCCCGAATTGTGTCGGAGAGGTGTAATTTCGACAAAAATCGACAAACAGATTGACAAGAATGGTGCGGAATGGTAAAATTTTGTTGTGAGAGCAGCAAGGGAGAGAGCGTTGTATTCGGGAGGGACAAAACGCAGAGCGCGAAGAGGGAGAATCCGCGGGGAAAGGGAACAATGACCGAGTCGGGCATCCGTTATATCATAAAAAAGGACGAGAGGAAACAGGAAATGA
>ERZ1643249.3042-NODE-3042-length-15048-cov-29.322617_pt1 | contig 15048 bp, 14 predicted proteins | sample MGYA00579263_ERZ1643249 | MGnify/ENA primary metagenome ERZ1643249 (study PRJEB29033, sample SAMEA4952264) | chicken gut metagenome | biome: Broiler Chicken; feature: Gastrointestinal Tract; material: Caecum | place: Ireland | collected 2018 | study: Broiler...
CCTACACGGGGAGGTTTTTTGTCTATTGTCTACTTTTTACGGACCTGTTCACAACTCCAATAAAAGGATGTTCTTTAAATGCATCAAATGCTCGAGCCCAAATTAGGAAACGACCAGAACTTATATCTTCACTATCCGTAAAGCGTGAAATGACTCCGTCAATTACTGGAACAAATTGAGCTAAAATCAACAATGCGCTAACAATCAAAACCGCAGAAAACACTATTTTGAATAACCTATTCATTTTTTTCCCTGGAGAGCAAAAATACCACATCATTAGTAAAGAGCAAAGCGTGAATACAAGATGTCCTCTTTTCGCAGTTAACAACAAGGAAATTACTGCAAGTATTGTCATCAAAGCAATGTATTTTCTCTTTGCCTTTTTGCCGTAATTCATCAGAAGCGTAAACAAGCAAATTACTTCAATTGAACAATATATTCCATTCGAAGAATAATGCGTGGTTATTCCGGCTCTATATCCGTATTCAATGCCAACGCCAATACCCCAAGTTGGTGTTACGCCAAGTATCTCTGGCATAGGCGTATAGAGCGCCGGAAAGAGGAAAAAGATGATTGTGGAAATGCAATGAATTATACCAGTATAAGCTAGCCCTTTACAGGCAAATTCTGCTGTATCTACTTGTGAATTAGATAGGAGCAGTCCACCCAAAAAATAAAACAAATATATCAATGCATACGTTGTATTTCCATGTGCTATTGCTCTATTATTGAATAAATACAGGAAAATCAAGAGAATCCACATTGTAAGGAATACTTTAATCCGTTTATTCAGAGTACTATTACCGGCAAACGCAAAAAGAACAGCCGCTAGCAGAAGCATTACAGAAAACCTGTAATTAATCAAAGCTGCAATCTGCTGATTATAGTAGAAATATAATGTATATAGTAATATTGATATTCGTGAAAATGTTGATTTTTTTACTTTCATATTATTCTTTCCTTTCCCTTCCCACTATATACGTACTCAGGAAAGATACATTTCTAAGTAATCTCGCCCCTTTTTCTGTAATTCCTTTCGACGAATATCAACGTCCCCATAATTTATCTGTTCACACAATACTTCTAAAGCAGTGTTATTATTGTTTACCATTCTAGATTGAAGGCCCAGCAATTCCAGCAGTTCCTTCGTCCTTGAAGATTTACCCGATATGGGTAAAGTGATAAACCGTTTATGGAAATTTGCTGAAAAAACCGTACAGTGAAACGAATTGGTTACAACATATTTAGCATTCTTTATATAGGCAAGATATTCATCCACAAAAACTCCCTGGTGCTCTTCCACTTCTATATTCCATTTTCTTCTAAACATCGAAATATCAATACATTTGACGTTTAACTTGCCCGCCAATTTCTGAACCAAATCAATATTATTGTGGTCTCCTTCTTTATCCTGCATCAGATATACAAGCATATAATCAGTGTCCTGAATATTCACACTATTATAAATCTGGCAATAATCATCCACATCAATTAGGAAAGTAGGATCTGGGCATATCTCAACCGCTTTCCCTACGTTCTTCTCTATTTCTGCTCTTTTTTCTTCTTCTCTAAGGGAAATACCGTCTAAAACTTCGCAGTACCTTTTGATTTCTTCACTGTACTTATCAACATCTAGCATGCAGGCACTGATCGCATATGTAATTTTTCTTATCCGATCATCTCCAAATTGCAAGTAGTATGCTTCATCCGGTTTATAGTTTGTTAAAAATGGATTCCAGAGCTGATCACTTCCGCTAATATAAATATCATCAACAGGCGGATCAGACTTTAATTCAGCTATGTTTATATACTTTCTTGTCAGTACAAAGTGTTTTGATACAAACTGTTGCCACAGTGTCAACTGTTTCCCTTTTTTCTTATTCTCCTCATCGTTGTAATGAGCAATGACACCTATAACTCGTTTAATGTATCGGAATGCTCTGTAAATAAACCCTCTATCAGAATATTCCTTATATGCCCTGCTTGCCAATACAAAAGGATTTGGATTTTTTACAAAAAGCTGCTCATGATACGGCGGTCGATAATCGATGATCTCCACTGTATGTCCACAACTTTCCAAATACTTGTATAATCCGAAACACTGCAACAATGCGCCATTATTATGCGCAAAATGAAAAGTAATTAATCCTATTTTCATTTTATTCCCTTTACTTGTCCTTATATACTTCATATAGCTTCTTCAGGTACATGTCATTCCCGTTGGATTCAACATTTGTTTGAGCCAATCCACCACTGTTGCGAGATTCCCCCACAACCGGTGGATGAACTAGTAAACAAGGAACCCATACTGTAAGTGTACCCTTTAGTTGTTCCATAAACCATAACCAAATGTCGTCTGCATTCAAACAGTATTTCTCTATATCTTTCGATATGAATGCCCGCTGATCTAATGCATGCGGCGGAAACAGCGTTCCTGCGCCGTTTGTCGCCATCAATTCGTCAGATGGAGCACATTCTTTGCGATATTCAAATCCCCACTGTCTATAAGGGAGAGGTTTGCCATCTCTATAGTATACCTTATGGACTCTTCTAGCGCATACTGCTTTGGGGTATTTTAAGTGCGCTTCCAACAAGGATTCAATTAATCCCCTCGGATAAATGATATCATCATCCACAGTTATAACCAAATCATCTGGAAATTCTTGCAACGCATAATAGTATTTTTTATGGGGTTTCAAGTTGCGTTTACTATCAAATCTATATTCAACACCGTATTTTTTTAGTTCTTTCATTTCTTGTGTAAGCATTTCTTCAGAGGAGTCACTACCCAACCACACAATTATCCTATCCGGCTTTACACTTTGCAGCAGCAAGCTTTTCAAAGGCATAATGATTGTTTTGAAGCGTTTAGGGTATGATGTCATGGATACAATGATTCTGATATCTCTCTGTTTTCTGTTCAATCCATACGCATAAGGTAGCAACTTAACTCTTGCTTTTACCACATAAAAAGATAGTTGTTTAATTAAGCGTGTTGCTGTATTATCATTCAAACACACGTATCTATACAAATAGTTCACCTAGTAATCCCTCCCAGTTATCCATGGTAGACACACAAATCTCTATCCACTTAATACTTTGTCTTCCCTACTATTCTCCTTGAGTAACCGGGGTCATGTACCGACTATGGAAGAGTATACGTCGAAAACCTTCTTCGAATTGATTTCTTTTGTAAACATCTGCTTTGCAGTTTTTTGCCCATTCTCAGCCAATTTCACTGCAATATCCCTATTATGGAAAAGATACTCAATTCTCTCACTTAGTTGGCTAACGTCTTCTCTACTGTATAACAATCCGCTTACATTATCCTCTATAATCTCTGGATTTGCCCCGCAATTACTTGCTATGACCACAAGCCCTGCATGCATGTACTCAACAGTAACTCTGCCAAATCCTTCTGCTTTTGAACACATTAATCCTACATGATAGTCCTTTAGACGATCATACACATCGTTGCATAAGCCAAGGAATCTGACCTGTTTTTCGATACCTAGTTTTTTTAGTGGTTCCTGCAATTTTGCCTTATATGTTTCTGTTATCCCGCCAATAACATCCAATGTGATATGTTGCCTAACGCCTTCTGGTAGCATACAGATTGCCTCTATTGCTTGTTGTTGGCCTTTGTTAGGTATTACGCCTCCCACAATCACCATCTTAAATCTACCATTTGTTTTCCAATTCATATGGTTAGCCGGGATAATCTTCTGATAATCCACGCCATTATAAACAACTTGAACTCTATCACCCGAAAGCCCTTTTTTTACCCAATACTGCTTTACTGCCTCCGAAATAGCTATGAACCCGTCTGTGTTCTCAGCGAGGTACTTTACATAGTTTGGTCGATATGTCCAACAATTAAAATCAAGCTCGGCAAACTCCCTGATATGGCATATATTAGGCACTCCTGTTCTTTTAGAGATTTCCATGCCTAAGTCATCACGTGCGACATTGGTATGAATTAGATCTACACTGTTCCAGTCAACAACCTTAAGTGCTTTCTGGATTGACGAATAATAGTGCGAGTAATAGTACGCTGCATAAAGTAACCATTTTATTGGTTTCTTCCACGCCGCATCCGGAGCACCTTGCAAAAAAGCACCATGTCCTACAGCATAATTTTCAATTCCAAGCTCTGTTAACGACTGGTTTAGTCTGCCATTGCCGCTGGTCAAGACAATCGGAACTACCCCATGTTCATTTTTCATAGTGCTGACCAACTCGATTAAGGATTTTGTTGCACCGCCTTCAATCCCAATATCAGCAATATAGACTATCTTCATAGCTTTTTCCTCTTTTATTCATCATCGCGCTTTTTCTCAAGTCTTGGACGCACTTCATTCCTAACATAGTTTCCTATCACAATTGCAAGTGATTTTGGCATCATATGCCACACGTATTTCTGCATTTTCTGTTTAAATGTTGGGGTTGCTGTCATTGCTGGTTCATTCTTCCATGGAGTAAGAGCACGATATTTTTCATACTGAGGGCGCATCGGATGGTCACTGCCCTCTTCATAGATTCTTTTTCTCACATAGAAAAAGTTTGTAGTATGCGTGATGACCGTATTCGCCTTTGCCTCTGCAATTTCTTCCTCTGTATAATAATGAATAGGCTCCCTGAATTTCAGCAGTTCCTTGTATGTAAACACCTGCTCCAGAGTCATAAGGTTAAACTTCGGCGGGAGAACCATCATCCTCTCCCCCACAACTTTTGTAATGACTTCCTCTTCGTAGCCTCCTAGGGCAATCCCTTTATCAAAAAGGTTCTTTATGTACTGATGGAATTGCTCTGTCCAACCCTCTTTTCTCCATGTAGACAAATCTATAAGATACATACCCGCATTGCAGTGGATTGAATCTGCTTTCAAGTGCTGCGTCTTAACGAGAGCTACCTGTCCCATGCAATCATCTACACCCGCAATCGGATGGTTCTTCATATCTGTATTCCAGAGTTCATCAACCTTTCCCAACACCATCGTGTCACTATCGAGGCTGATAATTCGTTCCACCTCAGGTGGTATAATATCCCCAAGAATCATTCGAGCATATGTATGCCCTAGAGATTTGATTGTAAAGCGATCATCATCGTAGAATTCTGCTGGATTTGGTAATGGAAGAAATGTTACATTTCGCTTATATTGCATTGCCATGTCCAGAAGCCTTTTTTTGTTTGTTTCTGTAATATTATCATCTATTACAAAGACATTAATTGTCTTCAAGTGTTTATTATTTTCGAACAGCGAAACAATAGAAACCGCACAGACTTCCGAGAAAAGATCGCTGCTGCAATACGTTACATTGACAACATCTGATTGAAACTTCATTTCATGCCCTCCATTCCAAAATCTCTTTAATTCCTGCCGCAAAATCCATTTCTGGAACGAATCCGGTATCTCTGTTTAGCTCAGATATGTCAGCTTGTAAGCACATAACCTGTTTCGGTGTATATGGAATAGCACCCAACTCTATTTGACCATTCGAATTGACAATATCTCGAATTACTTTTATATATTCCGCAAGGGGCTGTGCTTGACCACTGCCAAGCACGTAAGTCTTTCCATCAACGCCTTTCTGTCCTATTAGGCGAAATGCGCGTCCAGCATCTCCGCTATACAGGTAATCCCACAACTGCTCACCCTTTGTAAACTGTGGGACTTCACTGTTTTGCAGTTTATGTATAGTAGACATCACCATGCTTTGCGCTCCGTCATTTGGGCCGTAAACACTCAAAATACGTACCCAGATATGCTGCATTCCCAGTTGATGAGCATATTCTCGCGTCATCTGACCAGCACATAATTTGGCAATGCCATATCCCATTTCCGGAAAGGCCGGGGTATCCGGCTTTAGCATTCCTTCTACCCGACCATATTCCGCCTGGGACCCTGCTCCAATAAACTTCTTGCAGCCAAACCGCTTTGCTACACCGACTGCATCTAATGCGAAGCGAACATTCTGATTTTGTAAATACATATCATTTCGTTCTGCACCAGTTGTGCCCATCCACGCGAAATGGTAAAATACATCGTAGTTATTTCCAGTATCATTCTCGATGGAGGCAAGTTGATCCAGCGAACAGTGTTTTCTGGTCACCAGCGGATGATCCGGAATCTGATGATTCCTTCTGGAACCCTCTCTGCATAAAACAAGTGTTTCAATATTATTTGTTATCAATTCTTTTACCAGTGCGGTTCCAACTGCACCGGTGGCGCCAGTAATAATTGCTCTTTTCATTCACTTACCTCTTAGGAATCGGATGCGTATTGCGATTCCTCTCTCGAAAAAAGCAATACGCATCTATTATTCTATGTGTTATCCCTCAACCATCGGAATGAACATCTGTTTCTCAAGTTCTTCACGCGGCAGGAAGGGTGCAAGATCCTCCAGCGGCGGGCTTACCAGCGTTCCATCCGCAAGTCTCTTTGTACTGCTCTTCGGCTCCCAGACTTGTACCGTATCTGTGAATATCTCTGTGAATACCGGGCCATCCAATTTCAAAACTTCATCCACCACAGACTTCATCTCCGCATTGCTGTGCGCACTGAAATAGCGATACCCAAAGGCCTCCGCAATCTTCTTGAACTCAGGGAAAGACAAATCTCCGGATTCCTCTCCAATACCCACGAAATTCTTATTGAACAGATTCGTCTGCGTAATACGGATAGAATGGTAGCCGTTATTATTGATCAGGAAAATCTTAATCGGCAGCTTATTAGTTAGAATTGTCTGAAGCTCCTGAAGGTTCATCATGATGCTACCATCACCTTCAAGACAGATTGTCTCTTTTCTTCCACCACCGATACAGGTACCAATAGCCGCTGGCAAACCGTATCCCATGCTAGCAATCGCACTGTTATTCGCCATGCGACTGCCCTTCTGGATTACATAAGCCTGATTTCCAACCACGCAGCAAGCACCGTTGGACACTGCGGTCAGGCTGTTCTCGGGAAGCTGACTGCTAAGGTAGCGGATGAATGCGTACACATTTGCAGTTTCGCCGTTTTCCTCCCACTGACGGGGCAGAACAGCCGGATACTCTTTTTTCCAACGCTGACAAGTCTCGTTCCATATGCCACCTGCGCTGACAGGAGCCGGTGCAGCAGCATCAAGTTTGGTCAGGAAGTCCTTTGCATCTGCCCAAATTGGCATTTCAACATGGAGAGTTGGCTTTTTCAGTTCCGCCGGGTCAATGTCAACCATGATGACCTCAGCCTCGCGGGCCCAAGTCTTCCAGTTGTACCCAACCTGGCGGATGGAAATACGGGTACCCACAGCCAGAATCAGGTCAGCATTCTGGATTGCCCAGTTGCCTGGGCGATCTCCCATGTTGCCAGCACGGCCGCAGTAAAGCGGATGATCATCCTCAATTAGATCAACTGCATTCCAATAGGTCACAACAGGAATGTTCAGCTTCTCTGCAACTGATCTGAATGCATCGTAGCCACCGGAGAGGCGAATGCCATAACCTGCATGGAACACTGGACGCTTTGCATTCCTGATCTTTTCCAACACAGTCTGGATAGTTGCCTCATCCACAGCAGCGGGGAGCTGAGCATCGTCTTCCGCAGGGTCATAGCCTTTCAAATCTTCAGTTTCGATATAGCCACCCTGATAGTTGACCGGGATGTCTACCCACACAGGACCGGGCCGACCGGTTGTGGCCAGATGCCAAGCTTTTTCCAGATGATAACGGATTGTCTTCGGATCTTCGATCATTACCGCATATTTGGTCATTGGGATCACAGACTTAACGATATCGTATTCCTGATCGCCCATTGCACGCAGCGGAGTCCCGGTAAACTGTAGCGCATAACGAGCGGTTGTATCATAACGCACCTGACCGGAAATAATAAACATTGGAATAGAATCCAGCCAGCCGCCTACCACACCAGTCAAGGCATTGGTACCACCCGGGCCAGTAGTAACACACACAGCCGCAATTTTATTGTCCAGTCGAGCATAAGCCTCTGCCGCAATCGCGCAGGCTTGCTCATGGTGATTGTATGTAACCTTAAGTCCCGCATTGTGTCCCAAGGCATCATTCAGATGCATAGCGCCACCGCCTACGACACTAAATACATCTGTTACGCCATGGCTCACTAAAAAATCAGCTACATAATCTGCAAGTCTTACTTTCATAAAACCTTCCTCCTCTGTTTTATGAGAAATTCAATTCGATTAATTCCCAATGAAATTATAAGCACTGTTATAATAATAACTAATGACAGCACTATGCTTGTCTTTTCTTGAAACCATTTCGGAAAGGTGAACACAAATATATTAATTACAAGTTGATGAGATAAGTAAATCTCTGTTGATACTTTCCCAATCTGAACTAAAAACCCGTTTTCGATTTTGACCTTCTCCAACATTAAAATCAAAAATCTAACAAAAAACACTGAACTCAACGAGCCAAAAACAACTCGAATAACACTACTATCCACCCAGAAATGTCTTAAAACATACGGTACAGCAAAGGAAATGCATAACATCCCCAACAATAACAAGGGATTCCGCATCTTTTCACTGCTTTTACGCTCCACATCTTCAGCATAATAAGCACCGATCACATACGCTATGCACGATTGCATTTCGTGCGGAGCCCTACCTCTTAACGCTGAAATTAAAACATATGTCCCGACTGCCAATACCGCAATAAATGTATACCCCCCATTTCTATTAAACACTGAGAACACTATCGTGGCAGAATAAATAATCAATAACGCTACAATGTACCACATAGCTCCATTGAGAAGATTTATGCCAAATACCGCCTTAATTACTGATGGAAAATCGTATTCTTTTCTCAAAAACAGCATGTATACCAAAAGATATATTATTTCGGTTATGACTATCATTTTAAATAATGCTAATACTTTCAGGATCATCCGTTTGGGGATGTAACTTTTGTCTGAAATCGCCTTCTTTGTAATTCCATAACCAGAGTAAAAGAAGAAAACTGCAACAAATAAAAATCCGGCAGAGCTTAAAACTGCATAACTTCCAGGATTAGCTAATGCATTTTTATATGAACTAGGATAAGAAATACCGCCGCAATTCCCTTTATACAACTACCCTGTTCAAGTGATAGGGCATTATTATCTTGTCGTTTTTCGGCTTTATAAAGAGAAATCAGAACAATAGCCAATACTACAACGATGTTTAGATAGCTCAACATTGAATTATTCTCCCGCTACTGCCTCGATAATTGTCTTGGCCATATAGTCAATCATCTCATCCGTCATGCCGGGGTAAACGCCAACCCAGAACGTGTTGTTCATAATAAAGTCCGTGTTTGTCAACTCGCCCACCACACGGTAAGCATCGGTGCCACGCATCTGATCAAAACAAGGATGTTTAATGAGATTCCCGCTGAACAGCAGTCGAGTCTGGACGTTATGACTCTCAATATAGCGAGTCACATCGTTGCGGTTCAGACCGCTCTCGGGTTTGACAGAAATCAGAAATCCGAACCAAGACGGACGGCTATTTGCTGCCGGCTCCGGCAGAATCACTTTATCAGCAATAGGCTCCAACGCTGCACGCAGACGATCCCAGTTGTGGCGACGGCGCTCAATAAAAGTCGGGAATTTCTTAAGCTGTTCACAACCAATAGCCGCCTGCATATCAGTCACTTTCAGATTATAACCGAAATGGCTGTAAACATATTTGTGGTCGTAGCCCTTGGGCAGCTCACCGAACTGACCATCAAAGCGGTGACCGCAGAAGTTATCCTGACCGGAGGGGCAAATGCAATCACGGCCCCAATCGCGGAAGGAAAGGATCAGCCGATTCAGCTTCGGGTTATTGGTGTAAACGCATCCACCCTCACCCATTGTCATGTGATGCGGAGGATAAAAGCTGGAAGTACCAATATCGCCCCAAGTGCCAGTAAAGCGGGTTTCACCATTAATGGTATACTGGGTGCCCAGAGCGTCACAGTTATCTTCCACCAGCCACAGATTATGCTTATCGCAGAATGCTTTCACCGCAGACAAATCAAATGGATTGCCCAGCGTATGAGCGATCATGACAGCCTTTGTTTTCGGAGACAAAGCTTCTTCCAGCTTCGACACATCAATATTGTACTGTGGTACGGTCACATCCACAAAAACAGGCACGGCACCATACTGGATGGCCGGGGTTACAGTGGTCGGGAAGCCGCAGGCAACCGTAATAATCTCATCGCCTTTTTTGATCTGTCGGTCACCCAATTCGGGAGCTGTCAAGGCCATGAAGGCAATCAAGTTGGCCGAAGAACCGCTATTAACCAAGTGTGCAAACTTTACACCGATCCATTCCGCGAACTCCTTCTCAAACTGATCCGCAAAGCGCCCAGTTGTCAGCCAGAAATCCAGCGTAGCATCAGTCAGAGCACACATTTCCTTTTCATCAAATACACGAGCAGCGTACGTGATGCGGTCACCTTCCTGATATGGAGTTTTTTTCTCCTTAAAGTCGTGATAGTACTCTGCTACCATTGCCTTAATCTGTTCACGCGCTTCAGCTTCATTTTTCCAAATAGACATCTTTAGTCCTCCATTATTTTCTCTTTGATTATGTCCCAGCTCTTCCGGTAACAATCCTGAACAGGCAACAGATTTTCCGGTAATGTTGAGAACCACTTCAACGAACCTACTGTCCCTGGTTGTGATTTTTCTGCTGGGATAATGTAGCCTTTCGGCACCTTACATAAATAAGATAATGTAATAAAATGTGCCCGTTCCCTTTGGTTTTCTATCCCTTCACGAGGAGCCCTTGAGAAGATTTCAAAGACTTTAATCGATTCTAACGAAGTTTCTACATTCGTCCCGAGTTCTGCCAAAGCTGTTTTTTGTAGCCGTTCTTCAGCTGTTTCCATAAACCTTATGCAACCACCAGGAATGTGCCATCCAGTCCCACTGTGTGGATCGTCTCTCCATGAAAGCAGAAACTCCTTTTTCTCATTTATGACAATCAAATCCACGTTAACGACAGGCATGAGTGTAGATGCAAATCGGAATCCTTCTGTTCCTAGTCCTTTTTCTGGACTAATCCCCTCACTGTTCATTGCTTCCTGAAAGTAATGAATTGCTTGCTTCAAATTCATACTTTCTCCTTGCTCAGGAATGTACCTATTTCTCTATCCATGCAAGCCCTGATATTGCCGCCTTCTGCCCAGCATTTGCTCCACTCCACTACCATTTCAATGGCAGTGTCCAAATTCCAGTGGGGCTTCCAACCAAAAGTCGCCTTCAGCTTGGAGCAGTCTAGCTTCAGGAAGTTCGCCTCGTGGGGGCCACCGTCATAGCGGTTCACCCACTTCATACCGTCGCCCCACTTGCTAACAAACAGATCTACCAGAGCTCCCGTCTGGAAACAGTCCACATCATCGGGGCCTACATTATAGTAACCAGCGTATTTACCGTCCTCATACTGCATCGCTGCAATCATTAAATACGCATACAGAGGCTCCAGAACATGCTGGTAGGGCCGAGTGGAGAACGGATTACGTACCACGATGTCCTCGTGCTTCATTGCAGCTCTAATGCAATCAGGAATGATACGGTCGTTGGCGAAGTCACCGCCACCGATGACATTGCCCGCCCGGGCAGTGGAAATCGCAACCCGACCATCCGCAAAGAAGCTGTTCTTGTAGGAATGTGTGACCAGTTCCGAGCAGGACTTGGAGTTGGAGTAGGGGTCATATCCATCCAGCTCTTCATTTTCACGATAGCCCCATGCCCATTCCTTGTTCAGATAAACCTTGTCCGTGGTCACATTCAAGAATGATCTCACACAGTTGCTGTTACGGACACTCTCAAGAATGTTTACCGTACCCATAACATTGGTCTCATATGTATAGGCAGGGTCTTTGTAACTGTCGCGAACGATGGGTTGCGCAGCGAGATGGAGAACAATTTCAGGCTGTGCCTCATCAAATGCAGCCTTCAGTGCGGGATAGTCCCGGATATCACCGATGACAGAGTGAACATCCTGCTCAATCGCTGCAATTTCAAACAGCGACGGATTCGTTGGGGGATTCAGAGAGTAACCTGTCACAATCGCCCCAGCGTTCGCCAGCATCTTACAGAGCCAGGAGCCTTTAAAGCCCGTGTGACCGGTAACGAACACCTTTTTTCCTTTATAGAAACTCAAATCGAAATTCATTTAGTCCTCCCAAATCTTCCAAGGTGCTCTATTCGCAGCCCACATGGCTTCGAGCTTATCTTTTTCGCGCTTCGTATCCATGCACTGCCAGAAACCATCGTGGTAATAGCTCTTGAGCTCTCTTCCCTTTGCCAGGTTCTTCATCGGTTCCTGTTCAAAAACAGTCCAATCACCTTCAAGATAATCGAATACTTGAGGATTACAAACCATGAACCCACCATTGATGAGAGAACCATCTTCATCATCTTTTTCGCGGAATGCAGTAATGGTATTATCAGAATCGATATCCAATACGCCCTTTTGCTGTGCAAGACTCACCGAAGTCAATGTTACACATTTTCCGTGAGCCCTATGAAACGCAATCAGTTTCTTGATATCAACATCCGAAACAGCATCACCATAGGTCAAGCAAAACGGCTCATCTCCAACAAACTTCTTTATGCGCTTTACACGACCGCCAGTCATTGTATTGAGTCCGGTGTCAACGACTGTTACTTTCCACGATTCTGCATGCTGATCATGGACAATCATTTTGTTTCCTTGTGTAAAATCAAATGTAATATCCGAAGTATGCAGGAAATAATCTGCAAACCACTCTTTAATCACATGCTGCTTGTAGCCCGCACAGATTATGAACTCGTTAATTCCATAATACGAGTAGGTCTTCATGATGTGCCACAGGATCGGCATACCACCGATTTCAATCATCGGCTTTGGCTTATATTCCGACTCTTCCGATATGCGAGTTCCAAATCCGCCAGCAAGAATTACTGCCTTCATTTTTTGTTCCTCCATAAATTATTGTATTAATCCCTGCCGAACAGGTCCCTTGTATAAACCTTCTCTTTCACATCATCCAGGCAACTATCGTATCTGTTAGCAATAATTGCATTACTCATCTTTTTGAACTTCTCCAGATCATTCACCACCAGACTGCCAAAGAAAGTCTCACCGTCTTTCAGCGTCGGCTCATAGATGACCACAGTGGCTCCCTTCGCCTTGATCCGCTTCATGACACCCTGGATGCTGCTCTGGCGGAAGTTATCGCTGTTGCTCTTCATAGTCAGCCGATAGACACCAACCGTCGCAGGCTTCTCTTTACTCTTGCTGTACTGGTTGTCTTCCTCATACCCGTAGTAACCAGCCATTTTCAGCACGCGATCGGCGATGAAGTCTTTCCTCGTCCGGTTGCTTTCCACAATTGCTTCAATTAGGTTCTCCGGTACATCCTCGTAATTGGCCAGTAGCTGCTTGGTGTCTTTGGGCAGACAGTAGCCGCCGTAACCGAAGGACGGGTTATTGTAATGGGTGCCGATACGGGGATCGAGGCACACGCCGTTGATAATCTGCTGGGTATTCAGTCCCTTCATCTCGGCATAGGTATCCAGCTCGTTGAAATAGGAGACACGCAGAGCCAAATATGTATTGGCGAACAGCTTGACCGCCTCAGCCTCAGTGAAGCCCATGAACAGCGTGTCGATGTTCTCTTTGATTGCGCCTTCCTGGAGGAGTGCAGCGAACTCATGCGCAGCCTTAACCAGGCGCTCATCCTCCATATCCGTGCCCACGATGATTCTGCTGGGATACAAGTTGTCATAAAGGGCCTTAGATTCCCTCAAAAATTCAGGACTGAAAAGAATATTTTTGCTGCCCATCTTTTCACGGATACTCTTTGTGTATCCAACGGGGATGGTGCTCTTAATGACCATAATGGCGTTGGGGTTATATTTCATAACCAGGTCAATGACATTCTCAACAGCAGAAGTATCAAAGTGCTGGGTGGACGAATCATAGTTTGTCGGCGCTGCAATCACCACAAAATCGGCTACGCTGTACGCCATCTCCGCGTCGAGTGTTGCGGTCAAATCCAGGTCTTTCTCAGCCAGATATTTTTCAATGTATTCATCCTGGATTGGAGATTTTCTTTGATTCACCATCTCGACTTTAGACGGAACAATATCGACCGCAAATACTTTTTCATGCTGGGCCAGAAGCACCGAAATGGAAAGGCCCACATAACCCGTTCCAGCCACCGCGATTGTATATTTTTTCTCCATAATTCTTCCTCCAACAATTAACTTCTAACTTTATTTGAACTTTCCCCCGGATTAGAGAAAAGGCGATTATTATATCAGCATATTCCCATAGACCATCGGGAACTATGGATATTATCTTTACCTCCATTACTCATGAAACCATCTTTGATTTCATCAACACTAAAGGCAAACACGAAAAGCAGCCCGTCGAGGATTCCCTCATGGGAATCCTTCGGCAGGCTTGACTGACCTCCTTCTTATTCAATTTCTGTTCTTACATTTGGGGTAAATGATGATAGAACAGCGCCGTAACACCGTTATCAAGGTCTGGCTGACCGCTGCTCAACCATCAGAACAGAAATTGAGATCAATCAGTCAAGCCGCCAAAACCCTTGATTTATCAGGCTTTTTTCCGGTTGTCTCTATTATTTCACAAGCTCCATGGATGGTAACAATGACTTTTTTACCAAAGAATTTCGGCAGCCAACAAAAAGCCGCGGGACCTTCGGCATGGATATGTACCACATCATATGGCCCAAAGGCGCTGCAAAGTGCCGCGAAGAAAGAGGAAGTCACAGCTGCCAGCCCCTTTTTGTCAATGGTAGGTACGGTTTTAAGTCTCACACCTTTGTATTTGCTGACAGCTTCGGCATCAAAGGCAGAGCCGCTCACATGATGGCCGCCGCGGTTGTAACAGGTGACCGAATGGCCCTGCTGCGCCATCCGAGTTGCAAGCTCCTCCACGACCACTTCCACGCCGCCCTCACGGGATGGTATACGTTTTTGGCCAAACATACAGATTTTCAGTTTTGCATTTGCCGCATAGTTCTGTTTTGACATGG
>ERZ1643249.3044-NODE-3044-length-15039-cov-8.984250_pt1 | contig 15039 bp, 29 predicted proteins | sample MGYA00579263_ERZ1643249 | MGnify/ENA primary metagenome ERZ1643249 (study PRJEB29033, sample SAMEA4952264) | chicken gut metagenome | biome: Broiler Chicken; feature: Gastrointestinal Tract; material: Caecum | place: Ireland | collected 2018 | study: Broiler...
CCACCTTAATAAAATTGCAAAGAAGGGGAGTAACATGGTAACGCTTAAACAATACGATGGAAGCACCGTTCAGCCAACAGATGACGCGGTGTTATATAATGCATTGCTTGCTGAATCCGGCGTTGTACAGGGAGCAAATTGTACCATTATAGGAGCAAGCCAAATTCAGATATCAAGCGGTAGGATCATGGTATGTGGACGGATGGTAACCGTGGATAATGAGTTGGTAGATGCAAATATCAGCCCATCCGGAAGCCAGCCTGGCCGCCTGATCTTGCGTGTGGATATGGCAAATACGGAAACGCCTGCCTATTTTACCACACAGGTAGGAAGCCCACTTCCGGCGCTTGTTCAAGAGGATATAAACGATGACGGCCTGATTTATGAGTTTGAAATGGCCACCTATACAGCAGGAGGACTTGCAATCTCAGATTTGGTTAATACGGCGCACAACATTCCAATGCATGTTGACAAGGTAATTGAGAAAGGGACAAGCGGGATCTGGCGGTATCGGAAATGGGAAAGCGGCCTTGCGGAATGCTGGGGGAACTCATCGCAGACAATAGACATAAATAACATGTGGGACGCTGCCGGGAATTTGGTCTACGGAACAGGGGAGCCGGTTCTGTATCCGTTCACATTTACGGAAGTGCCCTCGTGCATGATTACGCAGCAAAACTATGACGGACTGGTGATCCTGGCCATCCGAGCCAGCGGGACAACAACGCAAACGCCAACGCCGGGCCTGGTAAAAATAGCGCCAACCAACGATGGATATGAGATGATATTTGCATTTGAAGCAAAAGGGAAATACAGGTAAGGAGGGCGATAGGGTGAAGATATATGCGCGAACGGATAAAAACGGGATCGTGATCAAGATTTTTTCAGACGCGGCGGAGACACCAACAGAAGCGGATGTGGTGATCGAGGAAGGGGCCGAGGAGCATCATAGGTATCCTTACGAAAAGTACGCCGTGCATACGGATCAAGGGCCATACAAATACAAAATCGTAAACGGGAAGCAGGGAAGAGCTGCAAAGGGAACTGGAAGGAACAATGGGACAAAGCCTTGAAAGACGGGTATCGGATATGGAGGAAGCCGTGGCCTTGATGATCTACGGAGGGTAAAGGATGAAGATAGCAGAACTGGAAAACGTATTCCTGCGCATTACGGCAAGAGCGGTACTGACAAGCATGGAGACGGAAGGAATCGGATTTACAAAGGCGGTAGAGCCATATACAAAGCTGACGGAGGAACAAAGGCAAGCGCTGGGGAGTTTGGAAGAATTTCAAGGAAGATAGGGAGGGAAACCATGCAGCAAATCAAAAGAGGAAGCCGCGGAGAGCTGGTGGCGCTGGTGCAGCTGATGCTACATGAAAAGGGGTATAGCTGCGGCAGTGCGGACGGAATCTTCGGGACAAAGACGGAAAGCGCGGTAAGAAGCTACCAGAAAGCCAAGGGGCTTTTGGTGGATGGGATCGTGGGGACAAATACCTATGCCAAGCTGTTTACCGAATGCCTGTTGAAAGACGGCAGCCGGGGAGAGCTGGTAAAAGCGCTGCAAACAAGGCTGAATGAACAGGGATACGGCGCGGGAACGGCAGACGGCATCTTTGGCAGCAACACGGAGCAGGCGGTAAAGGCCTTGCAGAGCGCTTCCGGGATTGCGACAGACGGGAAGGTAGGGAAAAACACCTGGACAGCGCTGTTGGAAGGCAAGGCAGCGGGCATACCTGCAAGCGCGCACTTCAAGCTGAGCGAATTCAAGTGCAAGGACGGAACGGCAGTGCCGGCAAAGTATTATGCAAACTGCCAAAGGCTGATGAATCTGCTGGAGGAGATCAGAGCTGCGTGCGGGAACCGGGCGATTACCGTTACGAGCGGATACCGAACGGAGATCTACAACAAGAAGGTGGACGGAGCCAAGCAGAGCCAGCACCTATACGCGGCGGCAGCAGACATCAAGGTAAGCGGAAAGAGCGCATCCGAGGTGTACAAGCTATGCGACAGGCTGGTAGGCAGCCGAGGGGGCGTAGGGAAATACAGCACGTTTACACATGTGGATGTGCGCGGGCATAAGGCGCGCTGGTGAATGATATGGAGTATGTGAGAACGGAAGTATGCACAGAACGGCACCAGCGGAACCGGGAAGAGCTGAAAACGCTGGAAACCCGTGTAAACAACCACGGAAAGGAACTGGACGCCTTGTCGGTGGATTTTGCCGAGCATGTAGCCATGCAGGCAGAGATCAACCGGCAAACGTTGGAACAGCTCAAGGAGCTGCAGAAAAGAACGGCGGAGATCGAAGAGCAGCCGCGTCGCAGATGGGAACAAGTGCTGGGAATCATAGTAAATTGGGCGACGCTGGCGCTGCTGGGACTGCTTGCGGTAAAGATAGGACTTTGACACCGAAAGGGTGTTATTTTTTTAGGAGGAATATGATATGACAAACTTCAAAACTTGGATTAGGGCAGCAGGAATCAGAGCGATCAAAACGGTAGCACAGACTGCGGTAGCCATGATTGGTACCAGCGTTGTGGTTTCCGAGGTAGACTGGGTGATGGTGGCAAGCGCGTCTGTATTGTCCGGCGTACTGAGCTTGTTGACCAGCGTTGCTGGTTTGCCTGAGCTGAAAAGCGAATAACAAAAGAAAAGGCCGGAGCAATCCGGCCTTTTTTATTTATTGGGGGAAATGCGAGGTGTTTTATATGAATGTTTTTGATGTTGCAAAATATATTCTTCATGAATTAGGAGCAATCCAAGTTTGGAAACTTCACAAGCTTATATACTATTGCCAAGCATGGTCTTTAGTTTGGGACGATGAACCTTTGTTTGAAGAAAACTTTTATGCATGGGACAATGGGCCAGTGTGCAAGGAACTGTATGAAAAGCATATTGGATTGTATAGACTCTCTGAAAATGACATACATGGTGAGATAAATGGATTTACCACAAGCCGGAAAAAGACCATGGGTGCCGTTTTGGATCATTACGGAGACAAGGAACCATACTGGTTGAGAGAACTGGTTCGCGAGGAAGATCCTTGGAAAAAAGCGAAGGAGTATAAAGATTCGATCATTACAAAAGAAAGCATGTTTGAATATTATAGTTCATTGTTGGATGTCGAAATCGATCAAGAAAGCGTTTGTACAAAATTGCCGAAAGAACAATATAACCCGGAGGAAGATTTGATATGGGAGTCTTTAGTGTAGTAAACTGGTTCTTATATAAAGATTCTATGACGCTGCTAAAACTACAAATACTCTGTTATTACGCCTATGCTTGGTCACTTGTTTTCTTGAACAAAAATGAGAATATAAAACACAAGCTTTTTGAAGATACTTTCCAAGGATGGGCGATGGGGCCGAATTGCCAACTTTGTATGAGAGATACAAAAACTTTCGCCCATATGAAATACCAAAACGTGATGGAAAAATAAAAATATATGATAAACGTATTGATAGGATATTAGAATCCGTTTGGTACACATATGGAAGGTTTGACGAAGATCAATTAACGAATATCGTATATAGCGAAGAACCTTTTCAACGCGCCAGGGCGGGGCTAAAACCATGGGAATCGGGATACAGGGTGATAAAGGACAAGGATATATTTGAATATTACAGCAAACTGCTTGAGAGGAAATAAAGAAACTATGAATACTGATATAAAATAGTAAAGAATGTGTCAAAATATTCCCAAGAGGGGGCCAATTTGTGATTGATGTTTGATAGCAAATTTGGTATAATGATATTGCAATAAAGGAGATGGACAAAATGCCCGAGCTATGCAGATTTTTTAACATTATTATCAAGATGATTTACAGTGACAGCGATCAACACCATAAGCCACATTTTCATGTGTATTATGCCGAATATGAAGCGTCTGTAGGGGTAGATGGAGAATTGCTGGCCGGAAGTCTACCTGTAAAACAATTAAAGCTTGTCCAGGCATGGGCGGCCATCCATGAAGATGAATTATATGCTGCCTGGAATAATGCGGTAAGAAATATCCCGTTTGGCAAGATAGAGCCGTTAAGATGATGGAGGGACCACACATGTATATTAAAAATGGAATCGCGTATGCAGGAGAACAAAAACAGCCCTTAAAGGTAAGCGGTGTAAGGCCTCTTGAAAACTATAAACTATGGCTGAGATTCAGCAATGGGGAAATCAAAATTTTTGATTTTGCAAAAGAGTTGGATTCTCCAGCTTTTTTACCACTAAAGGATAAAGCCGTTTTTGATTCTGTTTATATAGACTATGGGGTAACTGTCTGGAATGACGGCGATATTGATATTGCCCCTGAATATCTTTACGAACATGGCGAAGCTGTAGGGGGTGTAGCGGTTGCCAGATAGCTGTGTTGCCATTATCGACGAGCTTATAGAACGAAGAAAGGCTAAAGGTCTTACGCAAAGGGAATTGGCAAAGGCAGCAAAGCTTACTCAGCCTGTAATCGCTAGACTAGAGAGTAAGAAAGTCGTACCACAGCTTGATACTCTCTTAAAGGTTGCCACAGCTCTTGGGTGTGATTTAGCGGTTGTTCCTGCCGGCCAAGAAGCTCAAAAGGGCGTGATAGCCGGAGGGAATATGTAAGACCAATTTAGGGCTTATATAGAACAAAAACTGTCGTAAAAAAGTCGTAATTTTTCAAAAAATACAGTAACATAGGAATTTTAGATTGACTCTTAATCAGGGTGTCCAGGGTTCGAGTCCCTGAGGGGGTACCAACAAAAAAAGCCCGAAAACACCGTAGTTTCGGGCTTTTTTGTATGTTTTGAACCTCTTTGCACAATGGACAATTTTTATGGTAAACGGCTAAAATCGGGTATTATTGGCGCAAAACTGTCGTAAAAATGTCGTAAAAATCTGAGGGCCTAGTGTCGTAAAAATGTCGTAAAGACTAGGACAGTTTTTGGATAGCTTCCATCTTTTTTTCTAAAGAATCATGTACATACAATTTTACGGTAATTTCAATGCTAGAATGTCCCATCAGTTTGCTAATCGTGACAATATCAACGCCTCGTTCATATAAAATGCTTCCAAAAGTATGACGCATTTCATGAGGGTTTAACAGGGGCAAAGACATCCCCGCCATCTCAGCTGCCTCTTGTATCTTTTTATTTGCAACGGCATATCTCTTGTATGACCAGTTATGCGGATTTACATTTTTACCATTTTGCCCCTTAATAACAAAACCGCTTCTTTGCATTTTAGAGAAAATGGCATGCAGTTCATCGTCGAAAGGAATGTCTCGGATGGATTTTATAGATTTACATGGATGGATTTCCAGTCCTGTTCCTGTTTCCGAGACGGACTCCCTAACATGAATGATTTTTTTCTCCATGTCTATATTTTCCCATCGTAGGGCCAGTAGTTCAGAGCGCCTCAATCCCGTTTTAAGTAGGATGATAATATCAGAGCCATTTTTTATATTTTGCGCAAGAGAAATTACCTTAAGCGCTTGCTGGTAGGTATAGGCCCTTTTTTCTCCTGCTCGGTCTGTTGACTTTCTGGCTAATTGCGTACCCTTTACAGGATTTTTATAACAATAGTCATTGGCGATAGCATATTCGAAGATTCCGTATAGCACGGTACGCATCTTTTGAAGGGAAGAATAGGAATAATTAGACTTGTTGTTTAGGAAGAATTGGATATCCTTTTGTTTTATATCGGAAAGATTTGCGTTTCTAAAGTACGGTAATATGTGTTTTTGATAAGGCGCTTTATAAGATCGTTCATAGGTAATGGTACGAACGGAGTCCTCCTTATAAGCAGAGAGCCATTCTTCTGCTACTTGTGTGAAAGGGATCTGTTGTAGTCCATCATATGTTTTTACCTTTAAGAGGTAGTTATCAGCCTTTTCAAGGGCTTGCTTTCTCGTAGGACCATAAAAGCTTTTCCTAATAAGCTTCCCATCCATTGTTTTGCCGATGGTTTTTTTCACCTCAACAAGTCCTGTCATCTGTTTTCTTTTTTGCTGTTTAGTTCGTGCCAACGATTGCTACTCCTTCCAAAATCAAATGGATATTTCACTATAGCTAGAGACGGCAATAGTGCCGTCTCTAACTTGTTTTCCTTATAGATGATTAAGCGCTTTATAGTTGCTTATAATGCTGCTTCTGTATCAAATCCTAAAAATAAGGAGAAACTATAACAATCTACACCCAAATCTTCTCTACTTTCATCATAAGATACAGTAAAAGTGATAGAAAAAGGAGCTTTGTATCCATCAATATAATAATCGTGATATGTAAGCTTTAGTTCAAAATCTCCCGACTTATTGAAAGAAGATGATAATATATTTGAATTATAGTCAATACTTTTTCCGTTATATTCGCAGGTTGGATTATCTAGCTTATTTATAAATTGATCGTTTATTTCTTCTGCCTGCTCTAAAGCTTCATCAACATCACTAAAAGACCAAAAATAAAATACAAAAAGCGAATCTAGTACAGTAACATCAGTCTCAACAGAATAAACAGTAGATATTGTTTTCTCATAAGAATCGCTGCTTGAAGAAGAATTCAAAACAAAACCATCTTCCAATAGTTTTTCTTCACTCATGCCTATATACTTTCCAGCATTCAAAAAATCACTTACATAGTCTGTCTTGTTTTCATAAGGTTCTTTGGCACTACACCCAGCAAAGAACGCGCAACATAACAATACCGACAATACAGAAGCAAACCTTTTTTTCATAACAAGCCCTCCAAGAATATTATTTATATACACGGCTTCCCCCACACCGAGCATATCATTTAATTTTTACCGATGTTTTTGTGATAGCACCCGCTAGCGCATATTCCACCAGCCTCTTCAAATAAGCCTATCTGCCTGATCCTGCCTGGCATCAAAATTTAGCTCTTAACTCCATCACGCGCCCCAGGATGCGTACGGGCAGGCTTTCCACCTCATCCATCGTGTAAAACATCGGCGTATAGGCAGGGTTCATCGAAACCAGGCTCACGCCGTTTTTGTGTTTGACAAACTTTTTGCAGGTTGCGTCGTCGCCGTTGACCATGACAATGGCAATATCGCCGCTGTCTACAATGTCTTGCTTGCGGACGATCACCACGTCGCCGCTTTTGATACGCGGCTCCATGCTGTCTCCTTTAATCTGCAAGGCGAAAAATTCCCCCGTCTTTGCCATTTCCTCGTCGATTTCTTCATAGTCTATCACATCTTGCACAGCCTCTACTGGAACACCCGCTACCACGCGGCCAAGCACAGGGATTTTGATTCCTCTTTTTTTTGGAGATATCAGAGATTCGCGGTGCTCTCCAATTAAATCATCTATGGACACATTCAAAATACCAGCAATTTTTTGGATTGTTTCAAAATTAGGCTCTCTTTTCCCGGTTTCCCACATGGCGATTGTGCCGTTTGCAACATGCAATTTACGGGCTAATTCAACTTGGGTTAAGCCTGCACGCTTACGTAACACTTTTAGATTATAAGAGAACAAAATGCTCACCTCTTGTTAGTGTGAGGATATCACTAATAGTGAATATTAACAATGTTAAGATTCTAATTCTAACAAAATGTTGAAAATTACTTGACATATCTCACGATGTGTTATATATTATCTCACGAGAGGTGAGAATATGGGCGAAGCACTTAAACAAATTCGATTGAAGAACGGCTTTACACAAAAATATGTTGCAAAGACATTGGGGTTTAAGTCTAATTCCATTGTGTCGATGTGGGAAAGCGGTGCTAGAATGCCAAGAACTGAAAATCTTATAAAACTTGCAGGAATGTATAACTGCACCGTAGATGAATTGCTGGCGCTGGCAGACGATGAAGAGCAAGACCAAATAGCAAAGGGGGCGTAATCATGGCGGGGTATGCGGTAGAAGCAAGGATATTCAGCACAGGCAAGATCATGGCGAAGGTACGGCTTGCCCATGAGGGCGAGGAAAACGGATGTCAGGAAATGCGGCTGTGTGATGTGTGGGTAGATATATTTGACAATAAGCAGGATGCGAAGCACTTTTGTTCGGAGTATAAAAAGGCATAATGGCAAACAAGGAAAATGAAGAAACCCAGCACAAGGCTGGGCAAGGAGGGAACGGATGACACTTAATATCCCGTGGTATTTATGGGTTCTCATTTATACGGGCGTAGCTTGCTCTATTGCATCAGTATTTACTAGTAGAGCATCAATGAAAGCATGGGAAAAAAGAAATATAGAAAAGTCCGACCAGCTAGATAAGTTAACACTATTACTTTCTTGTTTTGGGTGGGCACTTGCAACAGGACTAGGGCTTGTATGTATGGCAATTTTTCCTAGTTAATTAGTGATCCACTGAACGCACGTAACCGCACAAAATCAAAAGGAATAAATACAAATCAACTATTTATAGAAACGAGGTGTAAATATGCAAGTTCCGAAGATTATTGAATCGCAACAAAAGTTATTGGTGGAAATGTTGGAAAGAGACGATTCCCCTTATTTGAATGTACAAGAGGTCGGAAAGTTCCTTGGTACGGATCCTGATTGTATTCGCGCTTCGGCAGAAGGTGGGAAATGCCCGTTTGCCTTTGGAGGCAGAAACGGTGTGAGAGGAGCACGGTTCACCAAAATCCCCAAGCTGGCCTTTTATAACTGGATAACACAAGGTGCGATGTACAAGGAAAAATGATCACAAACGAGAGCCTGCCTTAAGCGGCACTCCACAAAACCATCCACAAAGGGAACACTCCTTAAAGATACAATGATCTCTGATGACTTCCCAGAGATCATAGGTACTGACATATGAATATTGTCCGCCAGGCCCGGAGGACAAAACGGAGTGCCGCGCAAGGTGGGCTTTCGGGAAAGGAAAGAAAATGATATACACGATTGAAAAGAGATTCAGTTTTGGATATGGAGAAATGGAAAGCTGGTGGGAAGCTCGAAGCTATGAGAGACGAACACCAATAGGTGTTCTAGTTGGAGGAAAGTGCCTGAAAAAATCAAAGAAGAAGTCAGATTGTTGTGATTATTTTGGAAGAAAAGGTTTGCAATATGAAGAGATATAACGAAGGGAATTAAGGGAAAATGGCAAGCTACGAATATTACGATCCGAAACCAAAGCAGAAACGGATCACGATTCCACAGAACAAAACGAACACACAGTACGGCAAGGACAAACAAATTCAAGGATACTTGCGGGAGGCAAACAAAAAGAAAGGACAAGTGTGATGAAATTTTATGAATATAGAGAGGAAATCCCTAAAAACAAAACAATCAGGGGAAAAGAAAGATTAACGCTTCTTTGGAGCTTTGTGAACAGTGGATACAAGATTGCTAAGGTCGATTTTCAGCCGGAATATAAAAGCGCAAATTCCGCTTATGCAACATTAAAAAGATTCATTGAAAAAAACAATATTCCAATGAAAGTGCAAGTAGTAAAGGGAGATCTATTTTTAGTAAATCGTGAGGAAAACAATGAAACGCAGGATTGAAACCTACAGCGACGCCTGGTTCTACTGGATATTCGCAGGAACGGTGATAGGATTTACCCTGTTCCGCTGGGCGGCCTGGACAGTATGGGCGGTGATGGGATGAAAAATGACAAAAGAAAAACCGCGCAAGCAGCGGCAACTGCAAAACGCGGCAAAGCAAATAACTCTAAACAGAGTGTACCACGGGAAGGAGGAATGTGCAAGTGAAGAAATACAGGCTCACAGAGGAAACAACCAAGGTCGGAAACAGGACCCTGTACAGGACCCTGTATCGGATACAAGCATTGAGAGACTTTGGAAATGTAAAAGAGGGAGATATTGGCGGATACATAGAATCAGAAAAGAATCTCAGCCAGGATGGCAATGCGTGGGTCTCTGGCGATGCGCGTGTCTATGGCAATGCGTGTGTCTATGGCAATGCGTGTGTCTATGGCAATGCGCGTGTCTCTGGCGATGCGTGTGTCTATGGCAATGCGCGTGTCTATGGCGATGCGCGGGTCTCTGGCGATGCGCAGGTCTCCGGTGATGCGGATATTAAAACAACAGGCGACATTTGCAGTATGAGCGGCTTTGGATCGGAATACAGGACAACAACGGCATTCAGAACAAAAAACGGAGATGTTCATGTGTCTTGCGGGTGCTTTTTCGGCAGCCTGGAGGAGTTTTGCCAAAGGGTAGAAAGCACACATGGAAATAACCTGTACGGCCGCGAATACAAAAAGATGATCGAAATGCTAAAGATACATTTTGAGGTGGAACCATGACAGCATGGAATGACCCGTTCGGGGAACGCATCAAAGCAAATGTGCGGCAGTGCGACAAGTGCGGCACAGAACTGGATGAAGGGGACAACGCCTACTTTACCGGCTTGGACATGCTGTGCTTGGACTGTGCAGAGGCAGCGGCCAGAGCACAAGCAGAGCAGGACACCGTGGAAACAATACAAACCCGGTTTCATGCGATGGAACAGCGCGGATTGACACGGCGGGATATAGATGCCCTGTACGACCTATTGCAGGATGTGATGGGCGATGAAGAGAGCGCGATAGAGGACAACCTGGCGGACATGCGGGTGGTGCTGGACGAATGGGGGGAAGGGTATGTGGCTTGAATGCTGGATAGAGTGCGATATGTGCCACCAGGCCATGGAGCTTTCACACGTCATACAGCTGCCGGACGGCAGCTATGTGTGTGACGAGTGTATGGACGATCGGAGGATATGACATGGAAGAGACCAGAGAATCGTTTGTCATAGACAGCGACGAAAAGGCGGATTGGGCGGTTCGGAAGATCAAGGAGCATATGACGGACGCAGAGCGATGGGAAGCGTTTTACAAGGAACAGGCACAAAAAATCAAGACGTCTGCACAGCAGAGCATTGAATATCTGAGCGTGGGGCTGTACAGCTACTTTGCCACGGTTCCGCACAGGGAAACCAAAACACAGGAAAAGTACAAGCTGCCCAGCGGGGAATTGGTACTGATGAAGGAAAAGGGGGACTTTGAGAGGGACAATGGCGCACTGCTGCAATGGTGCAAAGCCAACCATCCGGAACTGGTGCGCGTTAAAGAGGAGCCGGACTGGAACGCGGTCAAGGCGTACATCAAGGAAACCGGCGAGCTGCCGGAGGGCGTAACGCCGATCCAAAAGCCACCGGAATTTAAGGTGAGGTGAAGGAAATGCCGTTCAATCCATCAGAGCATATGATCAAGTTGAAGGGCAAGGATTACTTGCAGGTGATGTGGCGTCTGTGCTGGTTTCGGGAGGAAAAGCCGAGCTGGTGCATAGACACGCAGCTAGTGAGCCACGAAGGGGACAGCGCGGTGTTCTGCGCCAAGATATTGGACGAGGAAGGAGTCATGAAATCCTCCGGCTATGGAAGCGAAAGCAAGAGGGATTTTGCTGATTATCTGGAAAAAGCGGAAACCAAGGCAGTAGGCAGAGCGCTTGCGATGCTGGGCTACGGCACACAGTTTGCCCCAGATTTGGACGAGGGAAACAGGCCTGTGGACAGTCTGGTACAAAGGCAGCCAGTCCAAGGAGATGATCTTCCCACCTACACGCCAAAAAAAGCGACCAAAGCCCAGCTCAAACAAATCCAGGAAGCGGCGGGCGGGGACATAGAGCTGGTCAAGCATGTACTGGGCCTGTTCGGTTACCAAAGCAGCAAGGATGTGGAAGGGGAAAAGGTACAAGCCATCCTCGGCACCATCCGGCAGAAGGTGGGGGCATAGCATATGGACATCATGCAGGAAATGTCCACGCTGCGCGTCATGCTGGACAGAGCGGTCACAGAAGCCAAGGAACGGGGGCGGGTGCTGGCAAAATGCGAGCACGATTACCGGGTCGCCAAAGCGAAATACATATTGCAGCAGCGCACAGAGGGCACGCCTGTCACCATCCTGGCAGACCTAGCCAAGGGGGAGGAACACATCGCCCGTCTGTGCATGGAACGGGACATCGCCCAAACGCTGTACGACAGCAGCAAGGAAGCGATCAACAGCTACAAATTGCAGATCAGGATCGTACAGGAACAGATACAGAGGGAGTGGAACCAGGCTTGAAGGCAGCGAGAACCAAAGCGGTTGGCATCTCTCCGTCAGTGAAAAGGAAGGTATGGGCCAGAGACAAGGAGCGCTGCATATTTTGCCAAAGCCCCTATGCGGCTCCGGAAGCGCATTACATCCGGCGGAGCCAAGGGGGCCTTGGCATAGAACGCAACATTTTCACAGCGTGCAGGCGGTGCCATAGAAGATTTGACGAAGGAACAAAAGAACAACGGGAACAGATGAAGCGCTGGGCCAAATCCTACCTGCAAAGCAAATATGCGGGCTGGAAGGAAGAGGGCCTGGTGTACAAAAAGGGGGCCATGGAATGAACAGAGCAACGCTGATTGGGAACCTGACGAAAGACCCGGACATGCGACAGACACAGAGCGGCGTATCGGTGTGTACCTTCACCCTTGCGGTGCAGCGGCGGTACGCAGACCAAAACGGAGAAAAGCAAGCGGACTTTTTCAACGTCGTATGCTGGCGGGGGTTAGCGGACAACTGCGGCAAATACTTGACAAAGGGCAGCAAAGCAGGGGTGCACGGCAGCATCCAGAACCGCAGCTATGAGGACAAGCAGGGGAACAGGCGCACGGTGACAGAGATCATCGCGGACGAGGTGGAATTTCTAAGCCGAAAGGTGGAGACGCAAGCGCCGGCGTATCAAGAGATAACAGACAACGAGCTGCCGTTCTAAGGGGGCAGAGATGAAATATATCAGCCAGATCAATGCGTTTTACGATGCGCTAGAGATAAACCCCTTGCCAGCTCCGTCTATTGCCTTATGGCATGCATTGCATGCGATAGCAAACAAGACAGGATGGCAACAAGAGTTTTCCGTGTCCGTATCAAGCCTTGGCCTGCGGGCTGGCTTAAACGAAGCGGCTGTAAAAAGAGCGAGAAATAAACTAAAAGAAGCGGGATTTATAGAGTGGCGCTCCAGGGCGGGGAACCAGTCAGCCACCTACAGACTTACAAAGCTGTACAGTGAAACTTCTGAATTTGTGGTACAAAATCAGGGCCAAAATGCACCGCAAAGTGTACCACAAACTGTACCACAGTGTGTACCACAGTGTGTACCACAAGTTGTACCGCAAAGTGTACCCATTAATAGACATAGACTAAGACTAGACAAAGAAGATACCCCCATGCCCCCTAAAGGGGAGAGAGTGAACTACCAGGGAGTGGTAGAGCTGTTCAACGAGACATGCCCCTCCCTGCCGAAGGTACGGGATTTGACAGACCAGCGCAGAAGAGCGATCAAGGCGCGGATCATGGAAGGGAACACGGCAGAGGATTTTCGAGCAGTGTTTGCAAAGGTGCAGGCCAGCAGTTTTTTGACAGGGAAAAACGGGGGCTGGAAGTGCGGGTTTGACTGGATTCTGAAGCCGTCAAACTGGCAGAAGATCAAAGAGGGGAACTACGACGACGGGATAAGGCAGAATCCGAACCCTGCGCTGAACTACGCACAGAGAAGGCGGGAAGATGCAAGCTGCCTAGACAGCCTGGTGCAGTATTGAGGGAGAGCATGACAAAACAAAGCGAATGGAAAAACGATAGAAAGCGCGTGGCAATGCTGCTGCAAAAAACGCACGGAGGGCAAGACCTGACATCGGCGGAATACAACATCGTCATGGCGTACTGGCGGGGGCAGAAAAGCCAAAAGGAGCTGTTTGACCGTGTGTTTGAGAGGGTTGTGGGATGAAACTAATCCTTCCAAGACTGCCGGGCTTGAATGAGTACATCAGCGCAGAAAGAAGCAGCAAGCATGCAGCGGCCGGGATGAAACGGCAGTGCGAGCGGGAGATACGGCTGTGTATCCGTGCGCAGTGGAAAGGGAAAGTGCGGTTTCAACGGCCTGTTGCCATGCGGTATCTGTGGGTGGAGAAGAACAAACGGCGGGACAAGGACAACATCGCGTTTGCCAAAAAGTTTATCCAGGATGCACTTGTGAAAGAAAAGGTGCTGGAAAACGACGGATGGGCGCAGATAGAGAGCTGGACGGACGCTTTTACGGTGGATGCACAGTGTCCAAGGGTAGAAGTGGAACTGGAGGAGGTATGAACGTGCCAATAAAAAATTACACAACCAAGGTAGATGTGTACCAAAGCCTGGGGGAGATTCAAGGCGCACTGGCAAGAAACGGCGCATGTAAGATCATGGTGGATTATGACGGAAACGGGAAGCCCATAGGCGTAACGTTTGGGATCAATACACCACAAGGAGCACAAGGTTTTTTGCTGCCCGCCAATATCGAGGGAGTGTTAAAGGTATTTGCAAAGCAAAAGGTAAAGGCGGACAGAGAGCAGGCAGAACGGACGGCATGGAGGAATATACGGGACTGGATATTGGCACAAATGGCCTTTGTAGAGGCAGGGAACGTAGAGGTAGATGAGGTGTTTCTGCCGTACCTGACAGATGGTAAAGGGAAAACATTGTACCAGGTGTATAAAGACGGACAACTGTTGTTGGAGGGGTAAAACCACAGACCGCCTGTCTGCCGGGTGAAGCAACTGCCCGGAAATCACCTCCTTCAAAGAAGCCGGGTGCCTGAAACCAGGCGCTCGGCAGATGGGCGGGCGGTCAAGAGAGGGGAAAGCATGAAGATACTTGCGGCATGTGAGGAATCACAAAGGGTGTGCGCAGTGGAAAGGGAAAGTGCGGTTCCGACGACCTGTTGCCATGCGGTATCTGTGGGTGGAGAAGAACAAACGGCGGGACAAGGACAACATCGCGTTTGCCAAAAAGTTTATCCAGGATGCACTTGTGAAAGAAAAGGTGCTGGAAAACGACGGATGGGCGCAGATAGAGAGCTGGACGGACGCTTTTACGGTGGATGCACAGTGTCCAAGGGTAGAAGTGGAACTGGAGGAGGTATGAGGCAGTGAAACAAGAACAGATCGAAAAAATATTGGAAGAGCACAAAGCGTGGCTAAACAGAACAGGTGGTGCAAAAGCAGACCTGCATGGTGCAGACCTGTGTGGTGCAAACCTGTGTGATGCAAACCTGTATGGTGCAAACCTGTGTGATGCA
>ERZ1643249.3047-NODE-3047-length-15033-cov-5.099279_pt1 | contig 15033 bp, 12 predicted proteins | sample MGYA00579263_ERZ1643249 | MGnify/ENA primary metagenome ERZ1643249 (study PRJEB29033, sample SAMEA4952264) | chicken gut metagenome | biome: Broiler Chicken; feature: Gastrointestinal Tract; material: Caecum | place: Ireland | collected 2018 | study: Broiler...
TAGAGCATACGGTTCATACCCGTAGTGTCGAGGGTTCAAGTCCCCCTCTCGCTATGTAGCCCTGGTGAATTGGTGCCGGGGCTGTTTTTTTGTCTTTCGGTTTTTTTCAAATTATTCAAATTTCTCTTGACATTTTGAAGTTATCCCGATATAATAGACAAGCAAGCTGTTGAGGCAGCGAAACATATGATATGGCGAGATAGCTCAGCTGGCTAGAGCATACGGTTCATACCCGTAGTGTCGAGGGTTCAAGTCCCCCTCTCGCTACTGAAAGCCTCCGGATTTTACCGGAGGCTTTTTGTTGTTCTGAGCAATTCCCGTACGCCATTACTTACATACCTTCCTCAATTTCTCTGTTGACCCGTTCCCGCAGCCGGATCAGAAATTGGGCATTTCTGGGATAATCCCAAAATGTAATCTTCATTCCGGCCATCTCTTCCACCATCTGATGGACATATGCCTTCCCTTTTATTTGTTCCAGCATCCGCAGCGCTCTGCAGTCATTGAGCGCCTCTTCCAGCACCATCAGCCGCAACGACTCCACCGGTTTTCCATCCTCCCCGGGATATACCAGAAAGGAATCTCCGGAAGGAAACGCGTCATCAGCATCCGTCACCAGATAGGGATTCAGTTTCCGGATGGAATACTGGCTATTGTAAAAATTATATCCCCAGTGAAGAAATCCTTCCATATCAAACAGATACAACTGCACTCCCAAAATCCGATTACGGCAGGAAGGCTGCGCGAAAAACCGGTTGCTGACCTCCGTATACTGGCCGCTGCAGAAATACACCCACCGGTGCGGATATCCCGCGTCCAGGAATTCATGGACTTGCTGATTGGTGGGAACAGGCATTTCCACAATTCCTTTCTTATAGTATTCCAACGTACTCAGCGCATCCAGCACGGGAAAGTCCTTCAGATCTTCCCTGACCATTTCCCGGGCCGTCCGGTATGTATCAATATTTCCCCCATTAGGCTCATCGGAAATATGAAAATATGTCCGGCCTGCAATTCCCAGCCGCCGCAGTTCACCGGTAAGCCCGGGAAGAAAAGCTTTCAGGAATTTTCGGTACTCTGCGCTGTCCGCCCTGGTCTCCCATCCGAATATTCTCCGGTATGTCCCGTCCTCATCAGCCATCACTTTTGGCGCATATTTTGCACCCCACTGGCTGAACAGATGCCCCATCTCAAAATAGGAAAACCCGCAGTCTTCCGCCAGCCGCACCCATTTTTCCAGCATGGAGAAATCAAAGGCGTACGCTCCATCCCGTACTTTCACTCCGACCAGCTGTACAGTGGTTCGTTCCTTTCCGATCAGTGTATCCAGGGGCAACGTAAACAAAGGAGTCAGAATCATGTTCACCCCTCTTTTTACCGCTGTACGCATAAAATTCTCCACGATTTCCCAGTACCTGTCCCCAAACACCGGTACCTGATAGAAATCCGCCAGACAATCGCTGTAAAACCATTCTGTATGAATCAGCTTCTGGGGCGGCAGGCAGCAGTCCACCACACTCAATACTTTTTCCACGCTGCCGCACACCCCTTTCAAAGAATTTTTATTCCAGCAGCCGGTAAATGGACTCATGAAACATGGAAAGTCCATCAAATACCAGCCGGTTGCTGTCCACCTCTTTCTCTCCGCAGTCGATGACATCCGTATGCCTCTGCACCTTTCCGCAGAGTTTTTCCAGAAGCCTTTTTACCGTAACGGGGATCTCGCTCTGCTCCGCGTTTTCTTCCAGCTTCTCCGAAATTGTATCCATGTATGCGTGAATCAGGATTTCCACCGCCAGAGAATCCCGGTCTATTTTCAGCGGATACCCCAGCAGCATCTGATACTGCTTCAAAATCCATTCCGCCAGACGCTCCGCGTCCCGCCTGCTCTTCTGCTCCAGATAACCGGTCAGAGCGTCATCGGTGACTACCCGCACCCATTGCGGCTCAAATTTTACAGTAATTCCCTGATATTTCTTCTCTTCCATGTACCTTAATCCTTTCTTTCCTCTGTCTTTTCACTTTCTTCCTTCAGTTTATCACCATCGGTACCAGAATACAATTTGGGACTTGCATTCTGGCTTTGAAGTCAGCCGCTGCCTTCTTCGGGGAAGAACTGAGAAAGATGAAAATGCAGACGAAATACTGGAAAAACTGATGAAAAGGCCAGCGGACAAGCTGGAAAAATCCGACCTCATTCCCCTGTTGTTTTCTCCGCTCATGGATGGCTCATCCGATGAAAACGAACGGATACTGAAAAGCATACGGATTCTCCGGAAAGCGGAACAGACCATCCTGCCGGAGGATATCCGGAAAATGGAAGCCATTCTCTATATTCTGGCAACAAAATTTCTTTCAGGGGAAACACTGGAAAAAATCAAGGAGGAGATCGCCATGACAAAACTGGGACAAATGATCTGGGATGACGCCCTGGAGAAGGGCATAGCTCAGGGAAAAGAAACAGAAAGCGAGCGCTACAATCATCTGATTCTGGTTCTCAATCAGGAGAACCGCCTGGATCAGATTGTGAAGATTGCCTCTGACCGGGAATACCGGGAATCTCTGTTCAGAAAATATGGCATTTAACAAGTTTGTTTTTGATTCGGCTTCGGACCGGTAAATACGCAAAACAGGCGTACAGTATTTCTCCTTGAAATAAACCGTACGCCTGTTTCCGTTCTCTTCTCTTTAAACACCGGCAGAATGACCAGGCGCTGTCTTCCTATTGTCCAACAGCCCTGACTGCGCGCATATTTTTATTTGAAGTAAGCCACACCGGACTCAAAGATCCGGATATCCTGCTCGCCGTAAATATTCATGGCGACGCCGTCTGCCCGGCGCTCCACATGCGCCATTTTACCCAGCACACGGCCGTCCGGGCTGGTGATTCCTTCGATGGCTGCATAGGAACCGTTCACATTCCACTCTTCGTCCATGGACACATTTCCCTCGGGATCGCAGTACTGGGTAGCCACCTGACCGTTGGCAAACAGACGGTCAATCCACTCTTTGCCGGCCACGAAACGGCCTTCTCCGTGGGACGCCGGATTCACGTACACCTTGCCAAGCTCAGCCTGAGCCAGCCAGGGAGACTTGCTGGTAACCACTTTTGTGTATACCATCCGGGAAATATGCCGGCCGATGGTATTGTAAGTCAGGGTGGGAGAATCCTCCGTCTGGCCCTGAATCTGTCCGTAGGGAACCAGACCCAGCTTAATCAACGCCTGGAAGCCGTTGCAGATACCCAGCGCCAGTCCGTCCCGCTCGTTCAGCAGCTTCATCACCGCTTCCCGGATCCTGTCGTTCTGGAAAGCTGTGGCAAAGAATTTTGCCGAACCGTCCGGCTCGTCTCCTGCGGAAAATCCGCCGGGGAACATGATAATCTGCGCCTGGCCGATGGCCTCCTCGAAAATTCTCACAGAATCACGAATGTCTTCCGCTGTCAGGTTCTTGAACACGCGGGTGATCACATCCGCCCCTGCCCGCTCAAAGGCCCGGGCGCTGTCATACTCACAGTTGGTTCCCGGGAATACGGGGATAAATACTGTGGGCCGCGCCACTTTATTTTTGCATACATGGATCTGATCTGCCTGATACAGGGGGCTTTCCACCGGCGCCTCATTGTCAGTGCCTTTGGTCTTGAATACCCGCTCCAGAGTCCCCGTCCAGGCACTCAGCGCCTCATCCATGGGAATGGTCATATCCTTATATTCCAGAGCCGCCCGGTCGGTAACCTCGCCGATGACGGTATAAGTCACGGAAAGCTCGCCCACCTTTCCGTCGGGAATCTCGCAGATGATATCGCCGAAATACGGGGAGAACAGATCTCTTTCATCCACATTGTGTTCGATCTTCACACCCAGACGGTTTCCGAAGGCCATCTTGCTGACTGCCGCCGCAATACCGTGGCGGTCCAGAGCGTAAGCGGCCAGCACCTTGCCGTCCTTCATATCCTGATGCAGCTTTCCGTACAGATCCATCACGCCTTCGTAAACCGGAAGGTCGTACTCGTCCTTGGGAACCCGCAGCCAAACCAGTTTGCTTCCCGCTTTTTTCAGCTCCGGAGAAATAATATCCTGCTGTTTTGCCACATCCACCGCAAAGGAAACCAGGGTGGGCGGCACGTCGATTTCATTGAAGGTTCCGGACATACTGTCCTTTCCTCCGATGGAAGGCAGGCCAAAGCCCAGCTGCGCCGCGTAAGCACCCAGAAGGGCCGCGAAAGGCTGGCTCCATCTTTCGGGGTCTTCCGTCATTCTCCGGAAATACTCCTGGAAGGTGAAACGGATTTTCCGGAAATCTCCGCCGTTGGCCACGATTCTCGCCACGGACTCCACCACAGCGTAAACGGCTCCGTGGTAGGGGCTCCAGGAAGATACATAGGGATCAAATCCGTAGCTCATCATGGTCACCGTGTTGGTAGTTCCATTGGCCACCGGCACTTTGGCCACCATGGCCTGGGTTTCGGTCATCTGATACTTTCCGCCGTAGGGCATGAACACGCTGCCCGCGCCGATGGAACCATCAAACATTTCCACCAGTCCCTTCTGGGAGCAGACGTTCAGATCCGCCAGATCGGACAGCCAGCGGGCTCTCACATCACTGATATCGCCGGAGCGGTTCAGCGTGCAGCCTTCCCGGGAGGGGATGTCCACCTGCACCTTCGTCTCCTGATGGGCGCCGTTGGTATCCAGAAATGCTCTGGAAATATTGACGATCTCTTTTCCTCTCCAGGTCAGCACCAGACGGGGCTCGGCGGTAACTTTCGCCACCACAACAGCCTCCAGGTTCTCCTGGTTGGCATATTTCAGAAATTCGTCCACATCCGCGGGATCCACTACAACGGCCATACGTTCCTGGGACTCGGAAATGGCAATTTCCGTACCGTCAAGGCCCGCGTATTTTTTGGGAACTTTGTCCAGATCCACCACCAGACCGGCAGCCAGCTCTCCGATGGCCACCGACACGCCGCCGGCGCCGAAATCGTTACATTTTTTGATGAGGCGGCTTACCTCTTCCCGGCGGAACATACGCTGGATTTTACGCTCTGTGGGCGCATTTCCCTTCTGCACCTCCGCGCCGCAGACCTCGATGGAGGCCTCGGTGTGAACTTTGGAGGAACCGGTGGCTCCGCCGATGCCGTCACGGCCGGTACGGCCGCCCAGCAGAATGATGATATCTCCGGGATCGGAGGTTTCTCTCTTCACCGCGCGTCTGGGAGCCGCGCCCATCACAGCGCCGATCTCCATGCGCTTCGCCACATAGTCGGGATGATAAATCTCTTTCACATAGCCGGTAGCCAGACCGATCTGGTTTCCGTAGGAGCTGTAGCCGTGGGCAGCTTCCCGCACCAGCTTCTTCTGGGGCAGCTTACCTTTCATGGTATCCTTCACCGACACGGTGGGGTCTGCCGCTCCTGTCACACGCATGGCCTGGTATACATAGGTACGGCCGGACAGGGGATCGCGGATGGCTCCTCCCAGACAGGTGGCGGCGCCTCCGAAGGGCTCAATCTCTGTGGGATGGTTGTGGGTCTCATTTTTGAAGTTGATCAGCCACTCCTCTTCCTTTCCATCCACATCCACAGGAACCACGATGGAGCAGGCGTTGATTTCTTCAGACTCCTCCTGATCCGCCAGCTTTCCTTCCGCTTTCAGCTTCTTCATGGCCAGCAGGGCCAGATCCATCAGACAGATGAATTTGTCGTCTCTTCCTTTATATAATACCGCCCGGTCGGACAGATACTGATTATAGGTGTCCACGATGGGTTTCTTGTAATCGCCTTCTCCGAAGTTCACCTCGGTCAGCTCCGTGGAGAACGTGGTGTGACGGCAGTGATCGGACCAGTAGGTATCCAGCACCCGGATCTCCGTCACGGAAGGATCTCTCTTCTCCTCGTCGCGGAAGTATTTCTGAATATGCAGGAAATCCTTGAAGGTCATGGCCAGATTCAGGGAATCGTACAGCTTTTTCAGCTCCCCTTCCTCCATTTCTGCAAATCCGTCAAAGGTTTTTACATCTTCCGGCTCCTCAAAATTGGTCACCAGAGTCTCCGGCTTCTCCATGCCCGTCTCCCGGGAGTCCACCGGATTGATGCAGTGATTTTTGATGGCCGCGAATTCTTCGTCTGTGATGTCGCCTTCGATCACATAGGTGGTGGCAGACCGGATGATGGGCTGCTCATCCTCCTTCAAAAACTGTACGCACTGTACCGCGGAATCCGCCCGCTGGTCAAACTGTCCCGGCAGATATTCCACAGAAAATACCCGCGCGCCGGCAGCTGTCTCAAAATTTTCTCTGTACAAATCATCCACCGGAGGCTCGGAAAATACGCTGGTACATGCCTTCTCAAAAACCTCGTCGGAAATATTCTCCACATCATAGCGGATCAGCACCCGCACACCTGTCACACTTTTAATTCCCAGATAGCTGCTGATCTCATGCTTCAGATCCTTTGCCTGCACCGCGAAATCCGGCTTTTTCTCTGCGTAAACTCGTCTTACACTGCTCATCTTCTCTGTCCTTTCTTATTTTTTGGCCGCATGGCCATAGAGGGACTCCCGCAGGGAGATTCCTATTTTTTGGCCGTATGGCCAATTCCAAACGGAATGTTCCATGTTTCTGTATTTACCATACCATACGAATGATTATAAGTAAAATTAATATATCTAATTAGTTTAATAAATATTGCTAATATTCATCCCTGTCCTATGGGATTTTCTTCCGTTCCATGATATACTTTGAGAAAAACCCGCAATCAATGTCTGCCGGATTTCCTGGAGGTTATTTATGGACGTCAACTACGAACTGTACAAAGTATTTTATTATGTAGCAACTTCCCTGAGCTTTTCCGAGGCTTCCAAACATCTGTATATTTCCCAGTCAGCGGTCAGCCAGTCCATCAAGGTTCTTGAGAAGAAACTGGGTATCAGTCTCTTTATCCGCAGCACCAAACGGGTACAGCTGACGCCGGAAGGGGAAACTCTGCTGCGCCATATCGAACCGGCCATCAATCTGATTCAGCGGGGAGAAGCACAGATCATGGAATCCGGCAACCTGGGCGGCGGTCAGCTGCGGATCGGCGCCAGCGACACCATCTGCCGCTACTATCTGGTTCCCTATCTGAACCAGTTCCACAAGGCGCACCCCAGCATCCACATCAAGGTAACCAACCAGACCTCCACCAAATGCGTGGATCTGCTGGAAACGGGGCAGGTGGATCTGATCGTCACCAATTACCCCAACTCCCACCTGAGCCACGGGGATCACGTCCACGAAATCCATACCTTCCGGGATGTGTTCATTGCCAGCAGCGCCTACTACGGGGAACTGAAGGACCGGAAACTGCACCTGAAGGAGCTGCTCTCCTATCCCATCATGATGCTGGACCGCAAAAGCACCACCAGCGAATTTCTCCACAACCTGTTTCAGCAGTATCAGCTGGATCTGGTTCCGGAAATCGAGCTGGGCAGCAATGATCTCCTGATCGATCTGGCCCGCATCGGCCTGGGAATCGCCTTTGTCCCCGACTACTGCATGCCGGGCGACGGGGATCTGTTCTCTCTGGACATCGCAGAGGAGCTCCCCTGCCGTAAGCTTGTCATCACTCACAACGCCCACCTGCCGCTGACCAGAGCTGCCAGGGAATTTCTGGATAATCTGATGGGATCCTGAACAGGAGGTATTTTCATGTCCGATATTTTTGAAAGTATCATGACCGGTCTTTCAGAGGCCGTAGAAGACAGCAAAAGCCAGAAAAAAGCCCTTCCGCGAAGAGTGGTGTCTGTGATTCCGCCCAAGGAATACAGTTCCCGGCAGGTAAAAGAAATCAGAAAAAGCACCGGAATGTCTCAAAGCATTTTCGCCAGCTACCTGGGCGTTTCCGTAAAAACAGTAGAAGCCTGGGAGGCCGGCAGAAATCATCCCAGCGGGGCCGCCAGCAGGCTTCTCCAAATGATGGAACTGAATAAAAACCTTACAGAAGAATTTCCCTTTGTAAAACTGGGCTAGAAAAAGTTTTCCTCATTCCGGCAGATATCCCCTTTTTATAAAGTAGTCCCGGTACCGGTCTTTCTGAGGTGCGATCATTTCGCCAGAGCGAACAAAGGCGATAAACTCCTCTTCCTTCACCCACCGAAAAGAAATCGTCTCACCCGGCTGAAGGGTAATGGCGCTTTTTTCACAGTCTGTTATGCAGAGAAAGTTGTAGTAAATGGTATTCTTTGAGACACACCGCCCTATTATTTTCAGTGTTTCCGCCGAAATCCCCGTTTCTTCCAGCAGTTCTCTTCTGGCGCAGGTGACCGCGTCCTCACCTTTCAGGGCGGAACCGCCTGCGGTGGCGTCATAGCAACCCCCGAAATTCGGCTTTCCGTAATCCCGCTGCATCAGCAGATAATCCCCATCCCTATGTCTTACCAGAATCTGGCATACCATATGATAAATGCCTTCGGGAATCGGCTCCCCCCGCACCAGGTCCCTGCCGGCCAGCGTTCCGTCTGCAGTATAACCGTCCCATATTTCCATCATGCACATACCTCCCTTTATTCCCCTCCATAATCAATCCCCGAAGCCTCCCGCAAAAGCCGAAGCAGCAGCCCGCGCCGCCTTTTCTTCTGCGCTTCCTCTTTTGCGTCAAAGCCATCCGCATCCTCATCCACAAAATACGTCAGCGTATTCCGGTCAAGGGAAAGGGAATCCAGCGGCCAGCCATCCTGCCTTTTTGGCGATGGGGTGTCGATCATATAGAAGGCATCCGCCTTGCTGCTTTCCGTACAGGAGGCGATCTTCCCGTGACAGTTCACCGCGAAACCATTATGATAGGACGCTTCCACCCGGCCGCCCAGGGAATGGATCAGCTCCCCGTAATATGCAATCATCTCCTCGTCGTCAAGGCGGCGGCTCCCCCGCGGCGTCCGGATATGTAAGCCCGGCTGTCTCTCGTCATCCGGCGGCAGCTTGTCAAAATACAGGCCGGAATCATTGCAGATCACCGTATCGAAAAACCGTCCGTAATATCTGGCCTTAATGACAGCGTTTTCTTCCGGATTTCTCCCGGTTTCTTCCGGTTCACCGGCAATTTTCAGATCCTTGAGCGTATAAAATTCCATATCAAATCCATCCAGAAGTTCTTCAAAGTATTTCCGCTTCGACGGATTCGTGGTTCCCAGCAAAACTTTCATCTTCTTCACACTTTCCTTATTTTCGGACAGACGGCCGTGAGAAATTTTTCTTAACTGTCTGCCACATCCCCCAAAGTACTTTCCCCGGGGTCTTTACTCCGGCAAATCCACCAGCTCGCCAAATCCGGCTTTTTCCATCAGCTGCCTCAGGCCGAAAATCACTTCTTCATCAGAATAATCATGCTTTTCCAGGAACTCCGTATCCTTTTCGCTCACATACTGATAAAAAAGCGCGGCCGCCATCACTTCTTCTTTTCTGTTATAGTCCAGATCCTCCAGCAGCAGATTTTCCGCCTCATTGATCTGTCCCAGATCCACCATACGCATCAGATCCTCCAGCGGGTTCCCCGCCACCTCATATTTATTTTCCCGTTCCAGCTCCACGGAAACAAACTTTTTCCCGAAAGCCAGCGAAAATAATACCCGTACCATTTCTTTTATCATCCGCATAATATAATCTTTTTCGTCCGTGTACAACATACTCTCTGCCGCCTTTCTCCCTTACTGTCAATTCTGCCGGGACTCTTCGGTATATTTTTTGTACTTTCTGCGGTTCCGCAGAAATCGCTTTTGTGCAGGTATAATAACCGCATTTGCGGTTATTATGCTATGACCGCTGCCTCGGTCACAGCACCTCCGGCGGGTTGCGCGGCGACTTTCTGCGGTTCCGCAGAAATCGCTTATGCGCAGGTATAATAACCGCATTCGCGGTTATTATGCTATGACCGCTGTCTCGGTCACAGCACCTCCGGCGGGTTGCGCGGCGACTTTCTGCGGGGCCGCAGAAATCGCTTATGCGCAGGTATAATAACCGCATTCGCGGTTATTATACCATCTCTCCCCGGCGCTGTCATTTTTTTGCCGGTTTTTTCGTTCTTCAGGGCAAAAAACAGCTGCCGTATCCGGAATTTGTCCCGTGGACACGGCAGCTGTTTTTCATTCTATATTCTATTTTCTATTTTTGCTTCCGGAATCCCGGATTTTTCTTACAGGATATCGATATATTCTCCGGACAGCGCCTTATTCATGCTTCGCACAGCGCAGAATTTTCCGCACATGCTGCAGGTATCGCTGTGGTCATCCTCCGGCAGACGGTCATTGCGGATGGCTTTGGCGGTCTCGGGATCCAGGGCGCAGGCAAACTGTGCGTCCCAGTCCAGATTTTTCCGGGCGTCCGCCATTTTGTCGTCAATGTCTCTGGCTCCCGGGATATGCTTGGCGATATCTGCCGCGTGAGCCGCAATCTTGGCCGCGATAATTCCCTGTTTTACATCCTCCACGTTGGGAAGGGCCAGATGCTCCGCCGGGGTCACATAGCAGAGGAAGGACGCACCGTTCATGGCCGCCACGGCTCCGCCGATGGCGCCGGTAATATGATCGTAGCCCGGAGCGATATCCGTCACCAGGGGGCCCAGCACATAGAAGGGCGCGCCCATGCAGAGGGTTTTCTGCACTTCCATGTTGGCGGCAATCTGATCCAGCGGCACATGGCCGGGGCCTTCCACCATCACCTGCACGTTGTGATCCCAGGCCCGTTTGGTCAGCTCGCCCAGCCGCACCAGCTCCTCAATCTGGCAGACATCGGTGGCATCCGCCAGACAGCCGGGCCGGCAGGCGTCTCCCAGGGAAATAGTCACATCGTACTTCTCGCAGATATCCAGAATTTCGTCAAAGTATTCATAGAAAGGATTCTCCTGGCCGGTCATACTCATCCAGGCAAACACCAGGCTTCCGCCCCGGCTGACAATGTTCATTTTCCTCTTATGCTTGCGGATCTGGTCGATGGTCTTTCTGGTAATGCCGCAGTGGAGAGTCACAAAATCCACCCCATCCTCTGCGTGGAGCCGTACCACGTCGATGAAATCCTTCGCCGTCAGCGTGGCCAGATCCCGCTGATAGTGGATCACACTGTCATAAACCGGCACCGTTCCGATCATCACCGGACATTCGCTGGTAAGCTTCTGCCGGAAGGGCTGGGTGTTTCCATGGCTGGAGAGATCCATGATGGCCTCCGCTCCCAGCTTCACGGCGCTCATCACCTTCTCCATCTCCACATCGTAATCCTTGCAATCCCTGGAAACGCCCAGATTTACATTAATCTTGGTCCGCAGCATACTTCCCACACCTTCCGGATCCAGGCAGGTATGCTTTTTGTTGGCACAGATCGCCACCTTTCCGCAGGCCACCAGTTCCATCAGGGCTTTGGGGTCCATGTTCTCTTTCTCCGCCACGCGCGCCATCTGCGGCGTCAGAATTCCTTTTCTTGCGGCGTCCATCTGTGTGGTATACGCCATCATTTTTTTCTCCTCCATACGCATCCTCCTTAAGGCCAGCACCCGTCCCCGCTGTTACAATCTGCCACATCTCTCCATGAGCACAGGCAAAGCGTTTTTCCTTTCAAAGAAACTTGGTTTTCTCTGAAACAAAAAACAGATATGCCATCCGGAGCGTATCTGCTTTGCGTTCTTTTGCACATTCCCTACGTTGGCATTATCCGGGCCGGCCACGCATCGCAAGCGCATCCTCCGGCCCCCGCTGCGCCCTGCCAAACGAATTCAGTTCAACAGACCGGCAAACGGAAATCAGGTTCACGGGTCAAGGCAAAACAGCCTACTCTCAGCCTGCTTTCTGCAAGCTCCCCGGCACAGTATAAAATTTTCTTAACATCCGTTCCAGTTCTGCCCTGCGGCATCCCTGTCACAAAAAGCATGCACTCAATCTGCATCCTGTCAAAAGCATACCACAGCCCTGTAAAATTTACAAGTTTGTTTTTGGTATGTCCTCCCAGAACTCCTTCATCCGCTCCGCCGCCGTCTCCCGGGTACAGACCTGATAATCCGCCCACTCTCTGGGAAACAGGGCCCGGTATTCCCAGGAACAGAAGCGCTCATCCAAAAGCAGAATGACGCCCCGGTCTTCCCCGGTACGGATGACACGCCCTGCCGACTGCAGTACCTTGTTCATGCCCGGAAAGCGGTAGGCATAATCAAAACCGCTGACCCCTTGCGCGTCATAAAAATTCTTCAGGATTTCCCGCTCACAGCTGATCTGCGGAAGGCCCGTCCCCACCACCAGGGCGCCCACCAGCCGTTCTCCCGCCAGGTCGATCCCCTCCGCAAAGATACCTCCCATGACGCAGAATCCCAGAAGCGTCTCTTCCTCCTTCTCCCCCTCAAACCGTTCCAGAAATTCCTCCCGTTCTTTCTCATTCATGGACGGACTCTGAACCAGAATTTCCTGTTTCGTCCCGTAAAGGCCGCAGTAGACCTCATACACATCCTGCATCATTTTATAGGAAGGGAAAAAAACCATATAGTTTCCCGGATGGACAGCCGCCGCCTGATAAATATACTGGCAGATTTTTTCGTACTCCCGGGGGCCTCTTCTGGTGTACCGGCTGCTCACGTCCCTTCCCAGGAGAAGCAGTTTCTGAACCGGCGAAAAGGGCGTGCCGGCATAAATGGCGTAATCATCCGTCCGCCCGCTCAACAGCTTCCGGTAATACGTCACCGGCAGCAGGGTTGCGGAAAAATACACCGCGCTGATTCCTTTATCCACACACTTCTGGAGATTTTCCGCAGGATTTACACAGAACAACCGCACAAAAAAGTGATTTTCCTCATCATGGCGGGTGTAAATCACATAATTGTCATCCACCAGGTCGTAGATATTCAGAAAAGTTCTCACCTGGAAATAGAAATCCAGGATCTTCTCCCGCAGCTCTCCCTGGTCCAGTTCCTCCAGCAGCAGCTCCAGTTCTCCCATCACGTTCATCAGATGGATACCCAGACTCCCAAGAGAATCCAGAATCTGGTACGTTTCAGATTCCCGCTTCCATTCCAGCATCTGCTGATTGCATTTGTCCAGCTGCCGTTCCAGCTTTTTCCTCCAGGGCTTCACCAGTCTGCGGACTGCCAGAAAATCTTCCTTATAAAGAGCCGCGCTGTACATTTCTCTTCCCCGCTCCGCCAGATTGTGCGCCTCGTCAATGAGAAATACATAGTCGCCCCGGTTTCCCTCTCCGAAGAAACGGCGCAGATGCGCGTCCGGGTCGAACACATAATTGTAATCGCAGATCACCGCGTCCACCCAGGTGGCCACATCCAGGCTCATTTCATAGGGACATACCTGCCAGGATTCACTCTGGGCCAGCAGCGTTTCCCTGTCAAATCCATCCTGCCGGTTCAGCAGCTCAAATACCGCCTCATTGACCCGGTCAAAATGCCCTCTGGCCCGTGGACAGGCGGCGGGATTGCAGTCTGTTTTGTCACAGACACACATCTTCTCCTTCGCCGTCAGAACCAGAACCTTGCAGGCCAGCCCCTTCTGGCGGAGAATCTCAAAGGCCTCCCAGGCCACTTTCCGGGTGATGGTCTTGGCGGTCAGGTAAAACACCTTCTCCGAGATCCCCTCCCCCATGGAACGCACGGCGGGAAACACTGTGGACATGGTCTTTCCCAGGCCTGTGGGAGCCTGGAGAAACAGCTGCTTTTTCCGCAGAATGGTCCGGTAGACGCTGCTTACCACTTCCCGCTGCCCTTCCCGGTAGGGAAATGGGAATTCCAGCCCCTGCATGGACGTATTCCGCTTCTTTTTCCACTGGTGCTGCCAGTTGGCCCAGCGGTAATAGGAATCCAGCAGCCAGTCAAACCACTCTCCCAGTTCTTCCATGGTGTAGGAAAAGGAAAAACGCCGGATTTCCTCCGTATCCAGATTGCAGTAGGTCATCTGCACCCGCATCTGTTCCTGATTCTTCTCTCTTCCCCAGATCAGCGCGTAACACTTCGCCTGGGCCAGATGTACCGGCGCAGGCTCTGCCAGCACGGCCACATCCCGGTAGATTCCTTTGATCTCATCAATGGTAAACCCCTGATCCCCGGTGATAATTCCATCCGCCCGTCCCTCCAGCCGGATGGTAAAATCATCGTATTCCTTCTCATAGGCCAGCGGAACCTCCGCCTGATAAGCCCCGCTCATCTGCCGCTGAATCTTTCGATGGATCCTGCTCCCTTTGGACATGGCTTCCCTGTCAGCCAGTCCGCCTCTTCGATTGTCCAGATCTCCCGACCGGAGAATAAATTCCACCAGATTTCTTACGGAAATCCGAATCACCTCATGTTCCAATCCTGTCCGTCCTTTCCCCTCTTACCGCATGTAAGCATCATCAGATATTCTACCATAAAAAAAAGAGCAAAGCCATACTCGCCTTGCTCTTTGTCTGGTTCCAACATCTGCTTCTACATCGTTTTCGTTAATACACGGAAACTTTTTCTGACGGGCCGCTCAGGCCACGGCAAATTTCCGGAGCGTATTGCTGAATTCCGGATCTTCGCCGTAGCAGTGTACCGTCAGTACATTATTCAGATCCATACTCAGAATTCCAAGGATAGATTTCGCGTCGATGATCATCCGGTTATAAAATATATCGATGTCAAAATCACATTTCCCTGCTGCCGCTACGAACTCTTCTACCTCTTTTGTCGCGTTTAATTTAATCTTGCTTACTGTATACTTTGACATAATTTCCTCACTTTCATAAAGGTATCCCCTTGCGGGGTTTCCTCTCTTTCCGGCCGTATGGCCATAAAGGTATCCCCTTGTGGGGTTCCCGACATGTGGCTGGTAGTACCACATCGCCGACTATTATAACACGCCGCCCCGATTTGTCAATTATCTTCCTTGACACATTTTTGTCGACAATTGTCTGTTTTTTGGTGAAATTCCACCATATCCTCCCGGTAACGGAGAGGCAGATTCTGTTTCTGAAGCTTATCGTTTTCCCGTTCTTTGATGGATATACTTTCACAGAAGCTGGCAAAGAGCAGTTCATAGTCTCCCCCTTCATCCCTCC
>ERZ1643249.3048-NODE-3048-length-15033-cov-4.664775_pt1 | contig 15033 bp, 15 predicted proteins | sample MGYA00579263_ERZ1643249 | MGnify/ENA primary metagenome ERZ1643249 (study PRJEB29033, sample SAMEA4952264) | chicken gut metagenome | biome: Broiler Chicken; feature: Gastrointestinal Tract; material: Caecum | place: Ireland | collected 2018 | study: Broiler...
CATCACAAATGTACGCTCCGTTCGGACCTGCGATCAGTTTGCGAACCTGCTGCTGGGATTTGCCGCAAAAGGAACATCTGACCTTGTCGTCATTCATTTTTCCTGCCATAATCTTTTCCTATCCTTTATACGCATATACGCACAATGAGGGCATCCCGATCGGGGTACCCTCTTTTGCTGTTTTTATTTCTTTGTAATGATGCCGTCAATCAGACCGTAATCCAACGCCTCCTGCGCATCCAGCCAGTGATCACGCTCGGTATCCGCAGCGACCACCTCATAGGGTTTCCCCGTATTATCCGCCAGTATCTGGTTCAGTTTTTTCTTCGTCTTGAGGATGTTCTCCGCGGCGATCTGAATCTCTGTGGCCTGCCCCTGCGCTCCGCCGGAAGGCTGATGAATCATAATCTCGGCATTGGGAAGCGCGAACCGCTTGCCCTTGGCTCCGCCTGCCAGGAGAAATGCTCCCATGCTGGCCGCCATGCCGATACAGATCGTGGACACATCGCACTTGATATACTGCATCGTATCATAGATCGCCATACCGGCAGTTACCACGCCGCCCGGCGAATTGATGTACAGATGAATGTCCTTTCCGGGATCCTCGGACTCCAGGAACAGAAGCTGAGCCACGGTCAGGCTGGCCGTCACTTCATTGACCTCTTCCCCGAGGAAAATAATTCTGTCTTTCAACAGGCGGGAATAGATATCGTAAGATCTCTCTCCTCTGCTGTTCTGCTCAATGACATAGGGTATTGTCGCCATATATTACAACCTCCCATCCGGCTTTACTGCTCTGTTGTCTGTTCTTCCTGATGTTCCTCTTCCTTTGCCTTCTTGGATGCTTTTGCTCTCTCTTTGATATTGTCCATAATCAGATCAACGGCTTTCTCCACCGCGATATCTCTCTTTATGGTCTCTTTCTCCTCGTCGCGGACATAGCCCTTCATCTGCTCGGCATCCATACCGTACATCTTTGCCATCTCCTCGATCTTGGCATCCACATCCTCATCGGTTACCTCGATGTTTTCCTCTTTGGCAATCTTCTCCAGAACCAGGGAGGACTGAATTCTCTTTAATGCGTCCGGACGCATCTGCTCACGCAGCTTCTCCGTGGTCATTCCGGTAAACTGCAGGTACTGGTCCATGGACAGTCCCTGTCTTGCCATGTTGTTGGCAAAGTCGTTTAACATGTTGCTGACCTGCATGTCAATCATGGGATCCGGAATTTCCATCTTGGACTTGTCGATGATCTTGGCGATCGCCTCGTCCTCTTTCGTGCGCTTCGCGTCCGCCTCCTTGCGCTCCGCAAGTTTCTTCTTTACATCTTCCCGGTACTCAGCCAGCGTGTCAAACTCGGACACGTCCTGCGCGAACTCATCGTCCAGCTCGGGAAGTTCTTTCGTCTTTACTTCGTTAATCTTTACCTTGAACACCGCAGGTTTGCCGGCCAGATCCTGTACCTGATAATCCTCAGGGAAGGTCACATTGACGTCCAGCTCCTCGCCTGTGCTCTTTCCAATCAGCTGATCCTCAAACGTATCAATGAAGGAATGGGAACCGATCTCCAGCTCGTAATTGTCTGCCTTGCCGCCCTCAAAGGGTACATCGTCCACAAAACCTTCAAAATCAATCACAGCGAAATCGCCGTTCTCCACCGGCCGCTCCACTGTCACCATTCTCGCGTTGCTGTTTCTCTGACGCTCCACCTCAGCGTCCACTTCCTCGTCAGAAACGGAAGTGTCAATCTTTGTAACGGTAACGCCCTTGTACTTGCCCAGTTCCACATCCGGCTTAACCGCAACTTCCGCGGTAAAGATGAAGGGTTTGCCCTTCTCCAGCTGAACCACGTCGATGGAAGGCTGGGAGACAATCTCCAGACCACACTCGTCGTAGGCCTCGGGATACGCCTCCTGCAGCAGGATGTTGGCCGCGTCCTCGTAGAAGATCTCCGGACCGTACATCTTCTCTACCATGACTCTGGGCACTTTACCCTTCCGGAATCCCGGAATGCTGATACTCTTCTTCTGCCTGTTATATGCAGTATCCAGCGCTTTCTCCAACCGCTCCGCTTCCACTTCCACGGTCAGTTTCGCCATGTTTTTCTCCAAATTTTCAACCTGTACACTCATGTTACCCATTTTCCTCCTTCATATATATATCCATACATGTACTGTCTTATCACGCAATCATTAAAGGATTATATCATACTGATTTTTGTATTTCAACAAAAACCGGAAGAAAATTAAGTGCCTCCGGTTTACAGCATTCCGGAATCCATTATCGGGTTGTCCTATCTGTTAAAAATCTTCTGCATGATCCATACACAGATTGCAATGATGATCAGGGCGACGAAAATACCGGCCAGCCCCTTTGCCATAATCTCCAATGCAATCATAAAATTCTCCATCATATCGCATTTCCGCCTTTCTCATTTTATAAATACGAAGCTACAATGCTCATAACCAGACCGCCGGCCACAACCGACGCGATCTGTCCGGACACGTTTGCGCCCGCGGCATGCATAATAATGATATTTCCCGGGGACTCCTCCTGCGCCATCTTCTGAACCACGCGGGAAGACATGGGGAATGCGGAAATTCCGGCCGCCCCGATCATCGGGTTCAGTTTCTCCTTGCGGAACAGGTTCATCAGTTTCGCGAACAGTACGCCGCCGATGGTATCAAACACAAACGCTACCAGACCGATTACCATAATCAGAAGGGTATCCAGCTGAACGAAGGCCTCGGCGCGCATGCTGAAGGAAATCGTGATTCCGAGTACCAGAGTAATCAGGTTCGCCAGCGCATTCTGAGCCGTGTCAGACAGATTGCCCAGAACACCGCACTCGCGCAGCAGGTTGCCGAACATCAGAAATCCTACCAGAGACACAGACATGGGGGCAATCATACCTACGATCAGGGTAACGATAATCGGGAATGCGATACGCATGGGCTTCGTTACCGTGTCTGCCTTGTATGCCATCCGGATGCAGCGCTCCTTCTTTGTGGTTACCAGGCGAATCGCGAAAGGCTGAACAATCGGAACCAGCGCCATGTAAGAGTAGGCCGCCACTGCAATTGCTCCCACATAGTTGGACCCGAGCACCTGGGAAACCAGAATAGAAGTCGGGCCATCCGCCGCCCCGATGATACCGATAGAAGCAGCGTCTTTCAGATCAAATCCCAGAAGAGCCGCCACCACAATCGCGATAAAGATACCGAACTGTGCCGCAGCGCCAAACAGGAACATAACCGGCTGGGAAAGCAGAGGGCCGAAATCAATCATCGCACCGATACCGATAAACAGAAGAATCGGAAGCGCCTCAGAGGCCTCGATACCCACGTTAAACATCCATTCGATAATACCGGAAACTTCTCCCACACCGGACATGGTCTGATCAATAACACCGGATGCGGGCAGGTTCACAAGAATCGCACCGAATCCCATGGGAAGAAGAAGGGAAGGCTCCATCTCCTTCTTGATCGCCAGCCAGATCAGCAGTACACCCACCGCATACATCAGCAGCTGCTGCCAGGTCACTGACATAATACCGTCAATTAAGAAATCCATAACTTTTCCTCCTAAATTTTTTTGCCGACACGCGAACCCCGGTCATCTCAGCCAGCGTCCCGCCCGCTGCCTGTCCTCCCGGAAACCAAAAAAACAGCAAAACTCCATCACAGACTATCCGTGCCTGCAATAAAGTCTCGCCATTTAAATTTTATGCGGAATGTCTCCATCGTCCTGACGCACAAAATACATAGAAATATGCCGGCTACTCCCTTTATTTTTTACGTGAATAAGTATAATGGACTTTATCTGTTTTGTCTACCCCGAAAAAGCCGAAAAAGAAAACAGTCCGGGGAGCTTTTTCCGGCTCCACGGACTGCCTTCTATCACTGTATGACGCAGGATTATTTGCTCATCTCTTGTTCCTGCTTCATGATCATTTTTCTAACCATCTCTCCACCGATGGAACCGGCCTGCTTGGAAGTCAGCTCGCCGTTGTAGCCCTCTTTCAGGGGTACACCGATCTCACTGGCAACTTCCTGCTTGAAGCGGTTCATGGCGTCCTTGGCTTCCGGTACAGCCATTCTGCCGGAATTAGAAGATCCGTTCATGATTCTACCTCCATTTGCTAGTCATTCTAAAGATAAATCCCTGTAAGGAAGATTTATCTTAATGATAGTATGGATGGATCGGCGGAAAATATGTTGGTAAGATCTGTAAGCAAATTTTAAATTTCAACTGTTTTCCCGCGCTGCGGTTTTCCGACTGCCCGCTACGCCAGCGTCTCCCAAAAACGGTCGTACATAAAGCTCTCTCCGAGGCTCGCCGCGGTCTCTCTATCGGTAAAGTAGGCCACGATGCTCAGCGCAAAGTCGATGGCTGTCCCCATGCCGCGGCTGGTAATGATATTTCCGTCCACCGCCACCGGATCCGTCACATACTCCGCTCCCGTCAGCCTGTCCTCAAAGCCGGGGAAAGAGGTGGCCTTCTTACCTTCCAGAAGCCCGTTGTCTCCCAACACGCTGGGCGCCGCGCAGATGGCCGCCACCAGTTTTCCCTCTTTCGCGAAGGCCCTGATCCGGTCAGTTACCGGCGCGCTCTCTCCCAGATGAAGCGTTCCGGGCATGCCGCCGGGGAGCACGATGCCGTCAATCTCATCCCAGTTGACGTTATCTATCAAATCATCTGTCTCAAAAGCGATTCCATGAGATCCGGTCACTTTTCTGCTGCCGCCAACGGAGAGCATCACAATCTCCATCTGCGCCCGGCGGATCACATCCACCACCGTCAGCGCCTCAATCTCCTCGCATCCGTCTGCCATACAAATCGCGATTTTTGCCATTTTCTTCTCCTCCTTTTCTTTTCTGTCATTTCTGTATTTTCTGTTTTGCTTTTTTGCCGCTTCCCATCTCTGTTTTTCGGTCTTCCCGATTTTTCCCTGTTCCGGTCATCCTCCGCTTTCCTCCGGCATTCTTTCCCATTTCCTGCGCAAATGTGTTATGATAACAGATATCGTATCATGAAAAAGGAGATTCTTATATGGAAATCGAACGAAAATATCTGATCGACCGTCTCCCGGAACACCTGGAAGACTATCCCCACAGCGAGATTGAACAGGGATATCTGAACAGCCAGCCGGTGCTGCGCATCCGCAGACGGGATGACGAATACATCTTTACCTACAAGGGCGGCGGTCTCATGGTCCGCCGGGAGGAGGAATTTCCTCTGGACGAGGCCTCCTATCGCCACCTCAGAGAGAAAATCGACGGGCAGCTGATCCGGAAGACCAGATACCGCATCCCTCTGGGCTCCTACACCATCGAATTGGATGTCTTTCACGGCTCCCTGGCTCCGCTGGTCCTGGCTGAGGTGGAATTTCCCACCGTGGAGGAAGCCAACGCCTTTGTTCCGCCGGACTGGTTCGGAACCGATGTGACCATGGACGGCCGCTACCACAACAGCTATCTCAGCCGGTTGGTCTCAAAGTGACTTCTGGTGCGGACGCAGTTTTTCAGCTGGACAAAGCGGTCGTCCGCATCCCCCTCCGGGATAACCAGATCCAACGTTACCGCGAACTGGTCGATAAGATGGTTTGTGACCTCGCCCCGCTGCTCCAGACCACAGAGGATTTTGTATTTTTCCTCAAAATCGTCCGTATCCAGAAAGGCCAGCAGCGCCGGATTGACCCCGGCCAGCTCGTCCTCCTCGGATTTTACTTCCGGCTGAGGCGGCTCTGACTGCCTTCTCTCCCGGAAGATGTGCTCTGGATTCCCGGCCCTCTGCGCTCCCCCGGCAAATCCAGGATGTGGCTGTTCCATCGTGCCGGATTTCGAACCGGTCTCCCCGGCAGATACGGAGCGCGGCTGTTCCGCCGCGTCGGCCGGCTCCGGCTGCGCTTTGCCCGCAAGCTCCGCCTCCGTCACATTGGTTGTACCTACCAGTTCAAAGCGATATTTCTGAAAAACATGGGGATATTTTTCATGATCCACCTCGCTGATAAACATATCATAGGGCCTGACATAGGTCATGAAATCCCCGTAAAGCGCCTGATATACAACCATTGGCTCCCTTGTCTCCGAGTGCGTCGCCAGCGCCACCACCTGATACATCTTGTTCTTGAAATGCCGGTACAATTCGCCCGGCATCGGCTTTCCCTGTGGCATATAGCATCCTTCCTTTTCTTCTTTCTTTTTATTCTATTGTATTTTATAATAAGATAAACATAAAATCCAGAGAAAAGAGGGTTGTTCATGATAAAACGAAAAGATCTCCTCGCTCTGTCCTTCTACGAAAAGTCTCCCTTTACCGGAAGTGAAGGCCCGATGAATTACCGCGTGGAAAAAATCACGCAAAAAACCGCGGACGGAGACGGCGAGGAAAAACTGCTGCAGGCCACCATCTGGCCCGGCCCGCTGTGTTTTTCTCTGACAGACGAGGAAAAAAAACAGCGCCATACCGCTCCATTTTCCAACGAGGGCCTGGAAATGCTGGCGGAATGGATGAACGAGATGTGTTCTTGAAGGGAAAACGGGAACATATTATAATGTAACAAGACAAGAAATTACCATGCAAACATCATATAAAGGAGTGACACAGACTATGAGCGAATGGAAAACATTTCCCATTGAAAAAATGGAGTTGAGTCCCTTTGAGGCCATCGGCAGACAGTGGATGGCCGTTACCACGGAAAAGGACGGCAAGGCCAACGCCATGACTGCAAGCTGGGGCGGTCTCGGCGTTCTCTGGGGCAGCAATGTGGCCACCATCTACATTCGGGATTCCCGCTTTACCAAGGAATACCTGGATGCCACCGAAACCTTCTCCCTGGCCTTCTTTGATGAAAGCCGCAAACAGGATCTGGGATATCTGGGCAAAGTTTCCGGCCGGGATGAAGACAAAATCGCGAAGCTGGGCTACCACATTGCCCATCAGGACGGTGTTGCCTATATCGAGGAGGCCGAGACGGTTCTGCTCTGCCGGAAGCTGTCCGCCACCCGCATAACCGCTGATCAGTTCATCGATCCCGAAATCGAAAAGAAATGGTATGCTGACGGCGACATGCACACCATGTATATCGGCGAAATAATCGGCGTGTTGAAAAAGCAGTAACTTCATTATCCGAAGCACGAGGGAACAAAAATATCAGGAATTACCATGAGCCTGCCGGGAATGCGGCAGGCTCAAACTTTGTTATCACTTATTCCTCTGTCTCAGTCACAACCTTCAGGGAAAGCTCCTCCAGCTGTTTGTCATCCACCGGCGTGGGGGCCTCGGTCATCAGATCCGACGCGTCCTTAACCTTCGGGAAAGCGATCACATCCCGGATGGAATCGGCGCCGGTCATCAGCATAATCATGCGATCCAGTCCGAAAGCCAGACCGGCGTGGGGCGGAACACCGTAGGAGAACGCATCCAGCAGGAATCCGAAGCGGTCATGCGCCTCCTCCACGGTAAAGCCCAGCGCCTCAAACATCTTCTCCTGCACATCGTCCTGGTGGATACGGACGCTTCCGCCGCCCAGCTCACAGCCGTTGAGCACGATGTCGTAAGCCTTCGCCCGCACCTTACCGGGATCAGTCAGAAGCATGGGCAGATCCTCCTCATAGGGCATGGTAAAGGGATGATGCATGGCGAGATACCGGTTCTGCTCGTCGGACCACTCAAACTGCGGGAAATCCACCACCCACAGGAACGCGAACTCCGAGGGATCGTAGAGCTCCAGCTCCTTTGCCAGATTCAGGCGAAGAGCCCCCAGCACTTCCACCGCTGTCTTGAAACGGTCCGCGGCAAAGAGCAGCAGATCTCCCGGCTGTCCGTCCATCTTCTGCACCAGCCGATCCATCTCCTCCTCCGTCATAAACTTCGCGAAGGAAGACTTATAGCTGCCGTCCTCGTTCACGCAGACATAGGCCAGGCCTTTTGCCCCGCAGCTTCTGGCAAATTCCACCAGCTTGTCAATCTTCTTTCTGGGCATCTTTGCCTGTCCCTTGACATTGATCCCCCGAACAGTCCCGCCGTCTGCGATGGCGCCGGAGAACACGCCGAAGCCACAGTCCGCCACCACATCAGACACATCGGTGAGTTCCATGCCGAAACGGATATCCGGCTTGTCGCTTCCGAATCGATCCATGGCCTCCTGCCAGGTCATCCGCGGGATGGGCAGCGGAACTTCCACGCCGATGGCCTCGGAAAATACCCGGGCCAGCAGACGCTCATTCACATCGATCACATCGTCCACATCCACAAAGGACATCTCCATGTCTACCTGTGTAAACTCCGGCTGCCGATCCGCCCGAAGATCTTCGTCCCGGAAGCACCGGGCAATCTGGAAATACCGGTCGTAACCGCTGCACATCAGCAGCTGCTTGAAAAGCTGGGGCGACTGAGGCAGCGCGTAGAAGGAACCGGGATGGATTCTGGAGGGAACCAGATAATCTCTTGCGCCCTCGGGTGTGGATTTCTGCAGAATCGGGGTCTCGATCTCCAGAAATCCCTCCTTCAGCATAAAATCGCGAATGATGCCGCACACCTTGCTGCGGAGAATCAGATTCTTCTGAATATCCGGGCGGCGCAGATCCAGATAGCGGTATTTCAGGCGCACCTCATCCTTGGTGGAAATCCCCTCCTCGATGGGGAAGGGCGGTGTCTTGGATTCCGAGAGAATCCGTAAGTCTTCCGCCGCCACTTCGATCGCTCCCGTTTTCAGATTTTCATTTACCGCCGCCGAACGTTTCTGCACGGTCCCCACCACGGCAATCACATACTCACTGCGCAGGCTTCCCGCCTTCTCAAATCCCTCGGATCCGATTACCGGCTCGTCAAAGACGATCTGCATCAGGCCGCTGCGATCCCTCAGATCCACGAAGATCAGGCTGCCGAGATTTCTCCTTTTCTGCACCCATCCCATCAGGGTTACCTTCTGTCCGACCATATCATTGGTCACTTCCGTACATCTGTGGCTTCTGTGTAAGCCGGTCATTGCTTCTGCCATACTGTTCTCCTCCTCAGTCCCGGTTGAAAAATTCCACAAATTCCTCGTAGCCTTCCTTCGCCAGCTGCTCCTTCTGGAATTTCTTATTCTTGTTCATCCTTACCACCAGCACCTGCTGTCCGTTGGCGCGGGCCTCTTTCGCCTGAGCCATCACATTTACCAGCTTTTCGGCCGGATATTTCTTCTCGATCAGATAAGCTACCCGCTTTGGCCGCTGGGGAATTTCAAAGCCCTGCTCCATCAAAAGCAGGATGATCCGCTCAAAACCGATGGAAAATCCGCAGGCCGGCACGTTCTGTCCCGTAAATTTCCCGATCATCTCATCGTAACGGCCGCCGCCTCCGCAGCTTCCGCCGAACTCCGGAATCGCGATCTCGAAAATTGTGCCGGTATAGTAGCTCATGCCCCGCACCAGCGTAGGGTCAAACACCAGCGCAAAATCCGCCTCCTTGGCCGTGTTTACCGCGGCGGCGATCTCCTTCATACTCTCCGCCACCGCCGGATCCAGCGCCTCGCCAAGGGTCTTACTCAGGCAGGAGACGCCTTCCGCCACATCCTTCTTGTCCACCAGCATCTCAAAGAGTCCCAGATACTGATCGATCTTATCCTGGGCGTATCCTTCCTCCGCCAGCTCCTTCGCCACACCGTCCAGACCAATCTTGTCCATCTTGTCCAGCGTGATGAAAATGCTGTCGTAGTCTTCCTCCGCGAATCCGCTCCAGGCAGCCATGGCCTTCAAGATCCGCCGCTCGTTGATGCGGATCTCGAAATTTTTAAATCCCAGACGTCCCAGGGTTGTGGTGGTGGCCAGAATCAGCTCGATCTCCGCCAGGTTCGTGGGCTCCCCCAGAATATCGATATCGCACTGGGTAAACTGGCGATACCGTCCTCTCTGGGGCCGGTCCGCCCGCCACACATTCCCGATCTGAAGCGCCTTGAAGGGACTGGGGAGATCGTTGGCGTTGTTGGAATAAAAACGGCACAGGGGAACCGTCAAATCGTAGCGCATACCGTAATCCACCACGTCCTTCTCCTCTGTCGCCTCCGCCAGTTTCAGCTTCTCGCCCCTCTTTAAGACCTTGAAAATCAGTTTCTCATTCTCGCCGCCCTGCTTGTTGGAAAGATTCGCGATATTTTCCATACAGGGAGTCTCAATCGGTGTAAAGCCAAAGCTGCGGTAGGTATCCTTGATCACGCCGGTCACGTAATCCCGGATCTCCATCTCCTTTGGCAGAATATCTTTCATACCATTGACCGGTTTCTTACTTAAAGCCATCCTATTTCCTCCAGTTTCTTCCGTTTACGCTCGATCATCTCCGGCAGACGCTCCATGTAGAGCGCCACATCCTTCACGTTCTCACTGCGGGTTACCGTCCTGCCTCCGTCCGTCACGTACTTGCAGGCGGCGCCCGCGCCAAGTGCCATTATAGTCTGTTTTTCCTCCATAATCAAGATGTTATAGATTCCCGCGGCTCCCTCTGCGGCGAAGCCCACATTTTCCATATTCCCCGCCATATTTTTCTGGCGGTAGAGATAATAGGGCTCCAGCCCCATCTCCTTCGCGGCCTCCATGGCCAGATCCATATGGGCCTGGGAATTTTCCATCGGATACCCCAGATACTGATCCCGTTCCATCGTAAGTCTCGCAGCCCGCTTGATGGCCAGGGAATGTACAGTCAGATTGTCCGGCCGCATCTTTTTCATCTCCTCCAGCGTATGGGCCACGTCCTCGATGGTCTCTCCGGGCAGTCCCACAATCAGATCCATGTTGATATGGGCAAACCCTTCCTCCCGGGCCATGGCATAGCACTCCCGGATCTGTTCCGGCGTATGTTTTCTCCCGATAATGTCAAGGGTTCGCTGGTTCATGGTCTGGGGATTGATGGAAATCCGATCCACCCTGTGCCGGCGAACAGCCCGCAGCTTGTCTCTGGTTATGCTGTCCGGCCGCCCCGCCTCCACGGTAAATTCCAGCACATGCTCCATGGGAATGTAATGCTCAATCATGGTGAGCAGCCGGTCCAGCCGCATTGCCGAGAGGGTTGTGGGCGTCCCGCCGCCGATATAGATGGTGTTGCACTTTTTCCCCGGAAGGCTCTCGGACAGGAATCGCAGTTCCTGCTCCAGGGCGTCCAGGTAGGCATCCATTTTTTTCTCCCACTGATCTGCCGGATAGCCGGTAAAAGAACAGTAGAGACATCTGCTGGGGCAGAAGGGGATCCCCACATAGAGGCTGTAACCGTCCTCATAGTCCAAACGCTCCAGAAGCGCCTTCTCCCTTTTGGCAATGGAGATCGCCAGATCCGTCTTCTCATCGGAGCACAGGTACGTCTCGTGCATGAAATCAGCGATCTCTTCCTCCCCTCTGCCCTTCTCCAGAAGGTGCAGGGGAATCTTTGTGGGGCGGATTCCTGTCAGCGTTCCCCAGGGCAGCGTCCTTTTCGTCCGTTCCGACAGCATATGGTAGAGGATCCTCTTGACACGGTTCTTCGTATCCCGCTGATCGGAAAAGTCGATGCTCCCCCGCTCCGTTACCACTTTCTTTTCCGAATTTCGTTCATCCGCATCCTGTCCCGCGCTCCCCGGCCCCGGATACAGCGTCACGGCAACTTCCTCCGGCGCAAAGTCCACAACAAGACGAAACGATATTTCTCCCTCCACCTCCTCCGGGAAGTCCGAGACCGTGTGGATTTCCTCTTTCGGATAAAAGGCTTTGACCAGGGAATAAATATCGTATTCGTAATATCTTTCCTGCAATTTTATCTGAATCATAATGTCTTCGTCTCCGCTACAGGTAGGGATTGTACATCCGCTCCTGATCAATAGTCGTTCGCGCGTCGTGGCCCGGCAGCACCAGGGTCTGATCCGGGAGTCCCATAAGTTTTTTCTGTACGGAACGCACCAGCTGGGACATACTCCCACCCGGGAAATCTGTCCTTCCGATGGATCCGCAGAACAGAGAATCCCCGGAAAAGACCACATCCTCCATGGGAATATAGTAACAGCATCCCCCGGGCGTGTGCCCCGGCGTCAGCAGCACCCGCAGATGAAATCCGGCCAGATCCAGCTCCTGCTCATCCTTCACATACACATCCGCGGAAAATTTTCGGGGAAATCCCCCCATACTGGCGGACAGATTCTTCGCGGGATCCTCCAGAGTCTCCCGTTCCAGCTCATGGGCGTAAACCGGAATATGGTACGCCTCGGCCACCTGGGCCGCCGCTCCCGCATGATCAAAATGACCGTGGGTCAGAAGAACCGCCACCGGCCGAAGGTTCTCCTCCTTCATCACATGAATGAGATCATCCCCCTGATCTCCCGGGTCGATGATCAGGGTCTCCTTTGTCTGCCCGTTGACGGCAAGATAACAGTTGGTTCCCACCATACCCACCACATATTGTTTGATCTGCAGTTTGTCTGTCATGTTCCCACATTTTCCTTTCTCTTTTTCATAACTGTCCGCGTCAGCCGGTAATACGCTCCACATCCAGAACGCTCTCCACCTGACGAATTTTTTCCACCAGTCCCTCCAGCTCATCCTTACTGCGGATGCCGAAAATGATCGTGATCGTGGCAATTCCCTGCTTGCTGGTCTTGGAGTTGATGGAGTTGATGTCGATATCCCGCTCGGTAAAAATCTTCGTGATATCCACCAGGAGGCCGGTTCGATTGTTTCCATATATATGGATTTCTGTCCGATAAAGGCTGTCCTTCGGCAGATCCCTCGCATCCGCCTCCCACTCCGCCTCAATGAGCCGTCCTTTTTCGCTCTCCGGCAGATTGATGATATTGATACAGTCTGTGCGATGTATGGACACCCCGCGGCCACGGGTAATAAAGCCGACAATCTCATCCCCCGGCACCGGGCTGCAGCACTTGGAAAACCGCACCGCGACGTCGTATAGCCCCTTGACCTTGATGCCGCTTCTGGATCTGGCAGGGGGAAGTTTCTCCTTGATGGCCGCCTCCTGCTGCTTCTCCGCCAGAACCTCCTCGTCCGTTACCAGGATCGGATGATCCTTCCGATACGCGTCGTACATTCGCCCAATGATCTGACCTTCCTTCAGACCGCCGTGCCCCACCGCCGCCAGGCAGTCATCCCAGCTGTGGAAACCGTACTTGCGCATAACCTTTTCCTGATACTCCGGCTTGTTGATGGCTGTGTAATCTATCCCCTTCGCCTTGGCAGACTGCTGCAGCAGATCCTTTCCCTTTACAATATTCTCTTCCTTGAACTGATTGCGGAACCACTGATTGATCTTGGTCTTGGCCTGCGTGCTCTTAACCAGATTCAGCCAGTCACGGCTGGGGCCTCTGGAATTCTGGGAGGTAATGATCTCAATCCGGTCGCCGTTTTGAATCTCGTAATCGATGGGCACCAGCTTGCCGTTGACCTTGGCTCCCACCATCTTATTTCCCACCGCCGAATGAATATTGTAGGCAAAATCCACCGGTGTGGAACCCTTTGGCAGATTTTTCACATCTCCCCGGGGGGTAAAGCAGAATACCGTGTCGGAAAACAGGTTCAGATCGCTTTTCAACAGGCTCATGAATTCCCGGTTGTCGGACATGTCCTGCTGCCACTCCAGAATCTGGCGCAGCCAGCTGAGCTTCTCCTCCTCCTGGTTGATGGTAGCGCCCTCGCCGCTCTCCTTGTATTTCCAGTGCGCCGCGATACCGTACTCGGAAGTCCGGTGCATGTCGTAGGTGCGGATCTGTATCTCAAAAGGCGTGCCGTTTGGCCCGATCAGCGTCGTGTGCAGCGACTGATACATGTTGGGCTTTGGCATGGCAATATAATCCTTGAACCGGCCGGGGATCGGCGTGTACATTTCATGGATGACTCCCAACGCCGCATAACAGTCCTTGACCGTCTCCACAATGATGCGGATGGCAAAGAGATCATAGATCTGATCCAGGGTCTTATGCTGGTTAACCATTTTCTTATAAATACTGAAAAAGTGTTTCGCCCGTCCCATGACCTCAGCCTTGATACCGGCATCGCTGATATGCTTCTTGACCTCATCCACCAGACTCTGCACATAGTCGTCCCGTTCGCTCTTGCGCAGGGCAATCTTCTCCACCAGATCGTAGTAGGCTTCAGGCTGGAGATATTTCAGTGAGAGATCGTCCAGCTCCACCTTGATCTTGCTGATACCGAGACGGTGGGCCAGAGGCGCGTAGATTTCCATGGTCTCCCTGGCCTTCTCCTTCTGCTTCTCCGGCGTCATGTACTTGAGGGTACGCATGTTGTGCAGCCGGTCCGCCAGCTTGATCATGATGACGCGGATGTCCTTCGCCATGGCAAGGAACATTTTCCGCAGATTCTCCGCCTGCACCTCCACCTTGTCAGCGTCGTAGGACAGCTGTCCCAGTTTGGTCACACCGTCCACCAGAAGAGCCACCTCATCCGAAAACTGCTCAGCGATCTCCTCCTTGGTCATAACCGTATCCTCCACCACATCGTGGAGAATGCCGGCCACAATGGTCTCCTTATCCAACTCCAGATCTGCCAGAATGATGGCGACGCAGAGAGGATGGATGATATATTCTTCGCCGGATTTGCGCACCTGTCCCTTGTGGGCCTTCCGAGCCACATGATAAGCCTTCTCGATCATGGAAATATCCGTGTTGGGATGATATTTGCGAATCCGGGTAATCAGTTCGTCATAGAGCTCCTCCGGACTGACAAAATCCTCCGTCTGGATCACGCCCTTATTTTCCTGTTCCAGATCTTCTTCCAGCTTCTCGATCTCTTTTTCTTTTTCGATCTCTTTTTCCTTTGCGGGAACATCCGACATGGCGTCATCCCCCTTCCTGCGTATAATATGTTTTTTATTATAATCAATGAAGCCGTAAATTGCAATAAAATGCAGACAGTTCGGGCTTTGGTTCCATCATCAGCCAATCCGCGCCCCGGGCATCTGTTTAAGCTCCGCTTCTGATCCCGGCATGGCAAAAGGCAGCGTTTCCGCTGCCTTTTCTCATACTTTTAATCCGTACTCATCCAGCAGTTTCTGCTGAAAATC
>ERZ1643249.3051-NODE-3051-length-15026-cov-3.872353_pt1 | contig 15026 bp, 16 predicted proteins | sample MGYA00579263_ERZ1643249 | MGnify/ENA primary metagenome ERZ1643249 (study PRJEB29033, sample SAMEA4952264) | chicken gut metagenome | biome: Broiler Chicken; feature: Gastrointestinal Tract; material: Caecum | place: Ireland | collected 2018 | study: Broiler...
GGACGAATGGGCGTCATGGGAGAATCCGCCGGCGGTCATCTGACTGCCATGGCAGCACTGACGGGAAAGGAGAAAGCTTTTGATCTGGGAGATTACCTGGAGTACTCCAGTGAGGTACAGGCAGCCTGCCCCTGGTACGTTCCCACAGATGTGACAAAGATGCCCGTGGATATTCCCAGAGATATGCAGGCCGCGCCGGAATCTCTGCTGATCGGTATGAACGCGGCGCTTCACATGGAGGAAGCATTGAAGGCCTGCCCGGTCAGCTATGTAACGGAGGATGCACCGCCATTTCTGATTCTGCATGGCATGAATGATCACACGGTACCCTTTCAGCAAGGGGAAATCCTCCATGACGCCCTGGAGGCAAAGGGAAACGATGTGACCCTCCTGGCCATTGAGGAAGCGGATCACGCGGACCGGCAGTTTTTCCAGCGCCAGATGTGGAAAATAATTGAGGATTTCTTTGCGGAGAAGCTGAAGGACTGAAGTCCGCTTGAGAGGAGCGAAATCAGATGTTTCTTTTTCAGAAAAAGAACAAAGAGCTGGAAGCCTTGTCTCAGAAAGTCAGGCTGGAAGCGGAAAACAATTATAAGGATACAGCCACAGAGGCTTACCGGAAATTCTGCCATCGTCTGGAAGAACTGGAACGGACGGGAGTCGTCAAAGGAAAGATGCTGGATTTCTACCGGGAGCAGCAAAAGGAGCTGGGAGAGATGATGAAGGGATTCCATCACTGAGATCCGAATCCCCAGGTCAGAACCCTCCCATCAAAAGCATACAAATCCCCATGCACAGCGGCTGATGTGCCAGATACACCCAGATGCTGTATTTTCCCCCGGCAGACAACAGGGGGATCCTGACAGAAAGGATCTCCCGGATCCGTCCGGATCCCATCAGCAGCGGATAAAGGAAATATCCGGCTGCAAACAGAAAAAACCAGGGAAGCAGCGAAAAATAATCACTGGAGGAAAATGCCAGATTGGGGAATCCCAACACCGTGGGCAGTACCGCCACCAGAGGCGATGGATAGCGGCCGATTCTCGGGATGGAAACAGACAGCGCGCCAATCCCCAGGGTTCCCGTATTGATATGGCGCAGCAGAAAGAAGCACAGCATACTTCCCACAAGACCTGCCGCCGGAGGAATTCTGTCTGCCCAGCGGTCAAGCAAGGCCATCAGAAGAATGGCGCAGCCCAGAAAATTGAGAATACCAAAAATGGCTGCCTGCCCCGGAACTGCCAGCCCGGTCACCACTGTGATCACAAGACCGCAAAGATTCAGGAAAATTCCCCGGCGAATACTGTTCTTTTTTCCAAAACGCCAGGAAAACCCGGATACCAGAATAAATGTCCAGCAGATCCCCTGCTGCCACAGATGGCTCCCCGTCCGGCCATACCAGCCCGGATCTCTTCCGTAAATGATAAACACATCATACAGGAAATGGAAAATCACCATATTCACCATGGCCAATCCCCGGATTCCGTCAATCAGTTCATATCGCTTTTTCTGTTCCATTGATTTTTCTCCCCGTTTTTTGTATCATATAAAGGATCATAGCACGATCCCGGTAATATGGGAAGCTGTTTTTGCATAATGACCTTTTTGAGGAGGTGCTTACAGATGAAAATTTTTCCTGCCGTCCGGCATCCTTTGGGACGTCTGCCGGACAATAACGATTCCGCATTGAAATATTATGAACTGATACTGGAAAACAATCACCCGGAAGCTTTCCGGCCCCTGCCGCTGCCGGAGGGATTTCATTTTTCCACTTTTCAGCCGGGGGATGAGGAGGAATGGATTGCCATTGAGACCTCAGCCAGAGAATTTGTCACCCGCAGGGAAGGGCTTGAGGCCTGGCAGCATTATTACGGCGGCAGAGAAGAGGAGCTGCCAGGCAGGATGTACTTTGTGGAAACTGAGACGGGGGAAAAGGTGGCTACGGCCACTGCCTACTACGAACCTGAAGATCTTTCCGGAGCCGGCTGGCTTCACTGGGTGGCGGTCCGCCGGGAGTACCAGGGCAGAGGACTGGCCAGACCGCTGATCGCGCAGGCGCTTTATCGTCTGGCGCAGCTTCATTATCCCTCCGTGAAAATCCCCACCCAGACCAATACCTGGCTGGCCGCGTCCATTTATCTGGATTTCGGTTTTCACCCCTTCGGGCCCAACCTGGAACGGAATCTGGAGGGCTACCGGATCCTGAAGACCCTCACCAGTCATCCGGCGCTGCATGATATAGAACCGGCCAGTCCCGGTGATCTCTGGGATATGGAAAATGTGCGGCTGGAGGAGAAACTGAGGATGGAACATCCGGATCTGATTCACTATAAAGTATGGAAGGAAAAGGGGATCCTGTCCTACATTACGGAGGAAGATGCCTTCGAAAAAGATATAGGATAAGTGGAAGAAAGTACGTTTGTTCTGGCAACCACTATGGAAACCATTCAGCTTCCCAACGATCTCACCGCTTTTGTAGAGGGTAGAAGTTCTCTTGGACGGCTGGGGCTTTTTATTCAGAACGCTGGATGGGTGGATCCGGGATTTGCCGGAGAGATCACCCTTGAACTTTTCAATGCCAACCGCTGTGCCATCGAACTGTGTGCGGGCAGAAGGGTAGGGCAGCTGGTATTTGCCCGGATGGATTGCCCGGCACTTCATCCTTACAGCGGAAAATATCAGAACCAGAAAGGGGCCACCGGATCCAGAGTTTATCTGGACCGGCAGACTGCAGGCGGGGAAACTCAGAACAACTCATCCAGCAATATATAATATCTGATTTTCTCCCAGTCTGGCTCAATTCCCAGCTTTTCAAACAGAAGCCTCGGTTTTCCATTTGAACGGATCGGGCCGCCGTAGTTTCCTTCCAGGTTATGTTTTAAACTTCGGAAGCAGAGTGCCAGATCCTGGTAAGGGTCCGCGATTCCGCAGTGTCCCAGATCCAGGAATCCGGTCACCTGCGATCCGCGTCCGAAAATATTAGGAAGACAGAAATCGCCGTGGGAGAGTACCGGATGCTCCTTTGGCTGATGTTCTTCCAGCCAGAAGAGCAGTTGGTGGGGATTGGAAAAGCCGCCGGGGCCGTAGGTCTCCGGTTCCGCGTCTTCCATAGACACCAGTCCCATCTCCACGCGTTCCCGGGCCAGCTTCAGCTTTCTACTGGTCATATCCGAATATGGGCAGCCGGAAATATCCGTACTCCAGAGCAGCCGCAGACCATTGGCCAGAACCTCAGCCTGCCTTGCAGGGTCTTCCATATAGGAATCCGCGCAGGCCATTTCCCCGGACAGCCGCTCCATCAGGAGATAATTCCTTCCATCCTTCCGTTCAAATGCCAGCAGCCGGGGTACCGGAAGCTTTCCCTGCAGCCAGGAGAGCATATGGTATTCCTGATCTGCCGTGGAATTTTCCTTTTCTATCTTCAGCACCATTTTCTTTCCGCAGAAAACAGCAGCCTGCGAAAGGCCGGTTTCATCTGTATCCCACATCTCCTGAGAAGTCATCTGCCGGATCAGGGGTGGAAGCGTATCCAGCAGTTGTCCGCGATTTTCAGCCACAATGCTCATAGAGTGTTCTCCCTTCGAAAATTATAATTATTCCTCCTCCCGCAGTTTTACCGCCCGGGCAGCCATCCGCCTTCTCTGATCGTCCATAGCCGCGTAATGCTTCCGGGTGGTATTCACATCCTTATGTCCCAGAACGTCGGCCACCAGGTAAATATCCCCGGTTTCCTGATACAGAGCGGTGCCGTAGGTGCTTCGAAGCTTGTGGGGGGTAATTTTTTTCGTGGTGGTGATTTCCCTGGCATATTTCTTCACCAGATTTTCCACGGCCTGTACACCGATTCTTTTTCTCTGGGTAGAGTAGAAGAGAGCGTGCTCGTGACCGGGAACGGGAGTGATTCCCTCGCGCACCGGAAGGTACTGCTTCAGCGCCTTTTCCACCTCGGGGCCGAAGTACACAAACATTTCGTTCCCGCCTTTTCGGGTGACTTTAATGGCGTTGTTGTTAAAATCCACATCCTCCACATCCAGCCCCACACATTCCGATACCCGAACGCCCGTTCCCAGCAGGAGAGTGACAATCGCCAGATCCCGTTCCTTGGTTTTTTCGTAATAGGCCTTTTTCTGGCCGGTCAGCTGATCGCCGCAGTGCTCAATATAATCCAGAAGACGGGCCACCTCATCGGCATCCAGACGGATAATGGCTTTCTCATGGATCTTCGGCATATCAATCAGCACCGTGGGATTTGTTTTGATCATTTCATGCCGGAAATAATAGGCATAAAAGCTGCGAAGAGCCGAAATTTTCCGTTTCAGGCCCCGTTCCCCGTTGGTGACATAATCATCGCCGGCATCCTTATAGACCTTCAGATATTCCATGTATTCCTCAATATCCACAGCCTGTACCTGATCCAGCACATCGACAGTAAAATCAGCGGTGGTCCAGTCATGAAAGGCAGGATTGCTGTGAATCAGAAACTGAAAGAAAATGCGGATATCATAGGCATAAGAAATTCTGGTTTTCGTGGTTGTGGTGGCGTCCATGGCACGAAAATAATCCCGGGCAAAAACAGGCAGCGTCTGAAGAACCTCCCGGAGCTTCAGCGTATTCTGAAGATCTGTCTGATCGTGATAGGTGGTACGATCCATATAAAGACATCCTTTCTGAAAAATATTTGTATTTGAATTCCGCGGTACGTACCGGAGAAAATAATATGGAAAATACATAGATAACATTAAAAATCTCGAAGAAACTATAGAAAAAGTATACCATGGAGACGGTTTCCCGTCAATCTATTTGAAAAACTCGTGTTTGTCGTATAAATCAATAATACATTATCAATGTCGTCGAATACAAAACGGAGAACCGAATTCATATATTCTGTTCTCCGTTTTTAGCATTTTATGTGTTTCTATCAATCGCCCTTCTTCCAAGTTTGCTTTACCAAAATTATAAGTAAAACAATAAATACAACAGCGATTACTATAAATCCCAACCACATCGCAAGACGTGGGGAACTAAGGCATGCTTCAATAAACCATGAATCAATATTCTCCTTACGAATATAATATGCCCACATCGCTCCGGCCATAATAGTAGAAATTATCAAATTACTCCACCACACAATTGGATACTTCTGGATAATGTTTGCATTTGGACGCTGGTCTGATTTGAAATTAAGCCTCGTCATTTTCCCAACGCAAAATAGAAAGATGAAAATTAAATTTAAAATACATAATCCCCAAATACATCCTATAATTACAAGTTTCAGCATTGGCAACTCATGGTTCGTAAAAATGTTTCCTAATGAATCAATACCACCAAAAACCAAAAAAGCAAGTGCGGTAAAAATACTTACCATAGTAAGCAGTTGGGCACTCATCCCCTTTTCTAATTCCTCTTTAAACGGAGCAATGCTGCTGTTAAATTTAGCTCTGTACTCTTCGTCCGTCTGCTTTAATCCGCTGTATTGCGTTAATGCCAGATTTACGTGATCCCACATTTTAATAAGGACTTTTTCTGTATCTTTCAAAGCATCTATATCCTCTGGATCTTCGATATTTCTTTTTCTGGCCAGATATTCTTCCGTACCAGTATATGCTACTATTCTATCAATGTTGGAGGTCATAGTTCCTAAGGAATTATCGATTTTTCCTGCAGGATGCTCATTAAAATAAGTATAAATTACATTGCTGATCTGGGAATATAAAATTCGGTGATAGTCTCGAATATATTGAAAAATAATATTAAAAGCTGTTTCTGCGTCAAATGTATCATTATTATTCAAAAGGAAATTACATATCTCTGTCATTCCCTCTGTCATCTCTTCCGTGATTACTCTTCCATCTGCCTTAAGATCTACCTGACCAGTTGTTTTATCGATTTTGATATTTGTGAAAGACACTGTTTTCAATTCTCCCGAAAATAGTTTTTTATACTATCAGTTTTAATCTCATTATTATGTCCGTCCTGATTATAAGCAATGATCCATGGAGTCTGGTGATGAGTGATCTCTACCAGAGCGGATGCAGAATAATTGGAACACGCATCAATAATTCCATCCAGCAACCCTCTGTCTTTTTCCGAAATCAGCTGGGAAACCCCAGATTTCCCCAGACATGGAATGTTTGTACTTCCATACATTCTGTACGCGAAATAGACATCCGGCACTACAGGACCAAAATCCCATGCTTCGATTTTTTCCCTAAAACACGGTTGATTTTTTGCTACAAGAAACTCGGCCTGTACAAAATATAATATTTTCTGCAACTTTAAATTGCTGATTGTTTTGCTATTTTGATTACATCTTTCGATAATGTAGCGGGCAATATCCAGCGCTTTGTACATAAGTTATTTCCTCACATTTCATAATTTCCTTTAGTCAGTATATGATTTCGTTACGTGAAACTGTCCAACCTTAACATATTTATTTTTTCTTTATATAGTCTATATCAAAAAGCGCCTGTTTTCAAGCCGAATTCCTTATTCATGATTCATGGTACTAAAAAGCTTGTGCAGCATACTTCCCATTGTTGCGCTTTGTCTTCAAACTCCTTCTGTCTATGTACGGTACCGCCACGAGGAATACCGAACTATTTTCCCTGGTATCCCTCGCAAAATAAAATCCAATTGTTTCATTTCAATTCCGAAGAATAATACGGAACCGTAATCCAGTCCCCATACTGCAGCTGTTCATCGGTCAGATGATTGATGTGCATCACCTCATCCACATACTCCCTTACATCCGCATATTCCTCTGTCCTGTATTCCGTCGCCAGATCCCAGAGGGTATCGTCCCGTTCTACAAATACGCTGGTAAAATATTTGTACCGTCTGGGTTCCTCTTCGCTGGTATCCGCGTGTACCTGGATAGCGCTGAGGGCGCTCACCAGAAGTCCTGTCAGTAAAACGACCGCCCCGAAAACCATCATCCGTCTGCGGGCTCTCTGCATCCTTCTGTTCTTTCTGTAAGTACGTCTCGTTCCTTTCATGACAATTCCCCCTTTTACTCCTGGCAATCGGCAGCCCGCGGCGTGTGATGACTTCCTTTTCTTCCGCCCGAACATTTATCCCGAATGTTTGTTCCGAACACTTGTTCTTATCTCTTATGGCATCATTATAATATCCGAACACATGTTTGTCAATCATTTTTTGGAAATTCTTTCTTCATCATCTCCCGCACCCGCTCCAGATCCTTTTCCGTATCCACCGAGAGATTTTCCAGATGTTCCACCGGAATCAGCCGCAGTTCTTTCCCGTAGTCCAGAAACCGCAGGGTATCAATCCCTTCGATCCGCTCCAGTCGTCCCGGCTTCGAGGCGGCGTAAAAATCCAGCATTTTCCGGTTATACCCGATGATCCCCACATGTTTGTAGTAAACCACATCCAGCGAACGGAAGGGATGCGGAATGGGCCGCCGGGACATATAAAGTGCCCGGAAATCCTGGTCGAAAACAACCTTGATATTGGAATCATCCAGCACCTGGGCCGGATCCCGCACCGGCGTGATGATATTGACCCCAAATTCCCGGTCCAGAGGAATCTCCTCCCGTGGGATGGCGGCGGCCACTGCTTCCCGGGAAATCAGCGGTTCGTCTCCGTTTAACTGAATATAGAAATCCGCGGAAATCTGACGGGACGCCTCCCAGAGCCGGTTGGCTGCCGTGGCATGGTACGGCGAAGTCATCACCGCCGGGATTTTCTCCCGGCGGCATACCATCAGAATCCGCTCATCGTCCGTGGCCACCCAGATCTGATCCAGGCCGCTGATTGTGGCGCATCTGTGATACACCCACCAGATCATGGGTTTGCCGCAGATCTCCATCAGGGGTTTGCCCGGCAGCCGGGTGGATCCATACCGGGCGGGAATAATTCCTGCAACCTTCATATTTCTTCATCTCCTTTTCACAGACCGTTTCTGTCCTTTTTCCCGCGTTCCGGATGCCGATGGGAAAAATTGAAATAAAGCCCGGCTTTGTGTCGGGTCTGTCATCAAAAAGCTGCCGCAGACTACAGCTGGTACAGCAGCCGCCTCTCTTCTCCCCTGCTCTCATAAATCCGCTTCTCCTTCGGAGCAAAGATAAATCTCTCCTTTTCATACCGGGGAAAGCCTTTCCGAATCCGTTCTTCCAGATGTTTCACCGCCTCCCGCGGATCGTTGAGATTCAGTCCGGCCAGCACATCGGGTCCGTAATCCCACCAGCAAAGCTCCTCCAGCTTGTCAATCACCGGTTCCGGAAAACGTTTCTTTATAGGGCGGGCAGGGACGCCTCCCACCACGGTGTAAGGCTCCACATCCCTGGTCACCACAGCCCCCGCGCCCACCACGGCGCCGTCACCGATGGTCACACCCCGCAGAATTGTGGCCCTGCCGCCGATCCACACATCGTTGCCGATGACAATCCTGGTGCGGGCGCCGAATTCATGGTTTTTCTGATACCGGATAATTTCCTCCAGCCACTCCATATCCTCATACAGATGATGGAACGGCCGGTTCCACCCGCAGTCCATATTCTGAAAAACCAGATGGGTGCTGACAGATTCCACCGGATGGACGGCGCCCCCGGTGACCACCTCCGGACCAAACAGGCCGAAACGGCCGATGGACCCCACAAACCGCATACTGCACTGCTGGTTGAAAAAAGAAAAAGCCCCGATAAACCCTGCATCCACCCGCACACCGGAGCAGAACCGCACCGGAGCCTCACAGACACATTCCATGCCGGAAGCGTAACAGATCTCGGCCGCGTCCCCGGTAATGGTAATTCCCTGCCCGCCTCCTGCGGGAAATGGAAAACCGGCATGTATTTTCATCTCACTCCTCCTTCGCTGTTACAATCCCACGTTACAGTTCAGCCTTCCGGCTTCACTGTTACAATCCCGTCAATGAGACCGGCTATCCGCTCATTGACAGGGAATCTGATAGCAAAGTTTCTTTCCCTCCGCACCCGTCCGCCACACCGAGCAGATTCCCTGGCGGTGGGTCAGCAGAAAGCCCGTTCTCTCCAAAGGCACCGGCGCCTGATGCCGGGCCATTTCGGCAGCGTTCCTGAAAAAATCCTTCCGGCCGCTGAACACGGAAAAATCAGTTTTCTCAAGCAGTGCGCTTCCGTAATTCCACCAGGGAAATGCTTTCTCATACCGGTATCCGGCAATATGACCGGGATTTCCGCAGACCAGGGCGCCTTCGGGCACCGAAGCCGCCACCAGCGCCAGCGGAGCAATCACTGCGCCGTCCCCGACAGTTACTCCCTCCAGGATCACGGCTCCGTCCCCGATCCACACATCATTTCCGATCACCGTCGGCGGACGCTTTTCTGAAAGAACCGGATGCTCTGTCCGGACGGCATCGCCCCACCAGCCCTGCCGGCTGCGGATCATGGCACAGACGGGAAGCTCTCCGGTATCCGCCCCATAGGCCGCTCCGATCCGGCAGCGTTCCCCGATGACGGAAAATCTCCCGATGCGCCGGCAACGGCGGACCCAGGTATCATTTCCCACCTGGGTACCCATGCCCACAAATCCCGCCTCCAGCCGGCAGCTTTCTCCCAGATATAACGGCGTCTCCAGAAACAGCCGCGGGCACCTTCTGGGATGGCCCAGCCAAAGCGTTCCCGCCGTCACCACCTGACCCCTGGCTGTCATTTCCGGAAAGGTATCCCTGTCCACCCTCATGAGCGGGAAGGCTCCTTATCCTCCGTCAGTTCCTTAAGCTGCCGCCGAAGTTCCTTTTCCGTCCCGATATACTCCAGCAGCCGCCGTTCCGTGGCCGCCAGGATGCCCTCCAGCATACGGATACGAATCTGCTCGTCGCTCATTTCCACGAAGGAAAGTTCGGATCCCGTATAAGGCAGCGTTTTGGATTCTCTGATTTTACTGCTCTGGCTCATAAGACGCGCCTCCTTACTGTAAAAATAAATGGTATGACAGTCCTCGCTGTCCCAGTATTCCTCCGACCGGCACTGCCCTGCCTCAAGCCGCCTCTTTTGGATGGAAAGCGGCCGCATGGAAAGGAATTTCTCCTTCTCCCCCTGCCCGGGCCGGTACATGCCGTACTGTCCGTCCGTATTGAGAAACAGCACCGCCCGGACCCGGTCAGGCATCTCCCAGGGATCCTGCCCGCCTCCGCTGCCGTCCCAGAAGCAGATGACCTCCCCGGAAAGTTCCTCAAGGGAGGGGCTGATCTGAATCGCGTCCGCGAATCTGCGGTTCCATCCGGCCAGATTCTGAAACGGCAGCGGATCCATCCCTGCCGTCCAGATCCGGGTAAATCCCAGCACCCCGGCCGCCGCCATCGCCATATAGTAAACGGGAAGGAAATGAAAATTTTGTTCATAGGCAGCGTTGAATTTCAGACAGCGGGAAAATTCCTGCCGGATCAGATTGATACCGGTGGAACTGATGGTGCAGATGGATTCCGGGAGCCGGTCAAAGGCCATGGGCAAAAGCTCCGCCGGAAACACCTCTCTTAAAATTTCCGCCTCCGGAAACAGCCTGTGATAATACAGGATATCGTCCGGGTGCGGCTTGATCAGCACCTTCCTATCCTCCAGAAAATAATCAAACAAGGTCTGATAGATGAGAATCTGTTCCGGAAAGGTCAGCTGCCCCAGATTGGCAAACTGCTGGGTCAGAAGCAGCACATAATCCTGATAGCCCTCATACGCGGGCAGCCGGAAAAACTCCCGGATACTGTCCTTCCACTTGCCGGAAAGCTTCCCGAAGGCCTCCAGCACCGGAAAATCCACCGCCTTCTCATCGGAAAATCCGGCTCTCTGGGACCGGATATCGCAGATTTTCTCCGTGATCACCGGATTGGTATGATCGTACAGATGGTATTTTTCCACCGCCCGCTGCCGGTCGGGAGAGCTTTTCTTATGGATGTCCGACAAAATCCAGGGGCGGCTTAGAGCTCCGCTGCCGTCCTCAAACATGGCAAAGGAAATCCCTTCCCTGGCCCACTGCACTTGCAGCCAGGTGTGAATCCCCGCCGCGTAGATTTTGTCGTACTCTTCCGCCCGCCGTCCGCAGACCGAGAGAAATTCCTCCCGCACCTCTTTCAGAATTTTCTCCTCGTCTCCCCGGTAGCCGCCGTACCGGAACAGCAGTACCCGGTCAAAAAATCCCCGCGTCGCTGCCTCCCGGTACTGGGGCATCCGCTCCAGAATATAATTGCCCAGCATAAGCTCGGCCTTCTCCCCGGAGTGAAAGGTCAGCCGGTGAACGATACATTCCAGAATCTGATAAGATGATAACGCCTGATAAAGTATCAATGGTTCTCCTCCTCCCACAGCTTCGCCTTCTCCATCACCTGACGGACGGACTCCATCACCGCCCCATCCTGGGTGGCAAACAGATCCCTCCCGAAAATATAGCCGCCGAAATACTTCCTCAGCCAGGACAGGTGGCCGGCAAAATGCAGAAACGGCATATACGCGTCATGGCCGGAGATATCCAGCATATAGGGAAAATCCCGAAACCACCCGGTATAGTCCCGGACAAAATCCAGACATCCCCGGTGAATTTCCCGGTTATGCGCGTAATTCTCCGCCTCAGGAATGTCGTAGAGAATACACCCCTCCCGGTCAAAACCCAGAAAGGTGGGCGTGCAGGACTGGGTCAGGATCTCAAAAAAGAAGGAATTGAGATGATGATTTCCCGCCTGGTGCAGATCGTGGAGGCCCTTGTTGTCCAGGCTGGAGAACAGATACGTCTCCACCTGCCGCTTCTGCATCATGGCCGCCATGTAGGTGTCGTTGACATTTCTGGCTGCCGCCAGAAGACAGCTGATCCGGCAGTCCAGATGGTATACCTCCTCCACCAGATAACGCACCTGCAGCACGTTGTTTCCCGACCAGCCCACGTCCACCACGGCGGCCCTGCGGCTGCCCGCCAGCATCCGGGTAAGATAATCCCGCACCGCCTCCTGATCCGCCCGGTAACAGCCGCACAGTTCCTGCCAGTGATCCACCAGCAGAGAATAGACCACCTTTTCGTTGGCCGGCGTCAGGTACTCCCTGTCATGAAGCCGGTATTGGGAAAAATACTTTTTCAGCTCTCCGATTCCCACCCGGTCGAACAGGGTACCCACCCGGGACTTGTAAAGGGCGTTGGCCTTGTGATGCACCAGCTGCAGAAGATACGGATGCCGGTTCTTGTCCACGGTGGTCTTCACCACCGGCACCCGGCTCCAGAGCACATATTCCGTGGGAAAATCCGGGTACATCTGTGTGAAAACCTTCCGGTACAGGTCTCCCTCCCGGGCCAGAAACAGGATCTTGTCCAGATGATGTTCCCGGGCATACCGGTAAATCCACTGGCAGAATCCCATCACATAGATACCCGTGTATACATCTCCCACCTCATAGTAAGGACTGAAACGCTCCATGCCGGAATGTAGCCGGGCATTGACCACGCCCCGGTAAGCGCTCCCCGCCAGATGGGACATACCCAGGGCCCGGTAACCATTTCCCGCCTCGTTGACGTTCTGGTACAGCCGGGCCGCCAGCCCCTTTTTCCGGGCGCTTTCATAATCGGAATGGGGATTGTCGCCCACGTGGACAATCTCCTGCCCCTCATACCGGTCCGTCAGAATATCGAACAGACCGCCGTTTCGTTTGGAACAGTTATAATCGCAGGAGACGATCACCTGGTCCCACTGGTCATAGCCGCAGGAGGCCAGAAGCTTCCGCATCCACGCTTCCGGAAGATACATGTCCGAAACCGCCGCCAGGGTCTTGTTCTGACCCGCAAGGAGCCGGCAGACGGTCTGCATATAAGGATTGGGCCGGCAAAGGGACAGCTCCGTCTCAAACTCCGTCCGGGCTCCTTCTTCGGCGTCAATGCCCGTCTCCCGGGCCACATATCCGTAAATCTGCAGCAGCGTCACCTCTTTGTTTCCCCGTTTCAGGTAAGCGTCGTTTCTGGCCTGCTGCTCGGCGTTTTTCCGGATTTCACAGAAATCCATGATATCCAGCCGCTCTCCCACCAGCACAAACAAGTCGGAGGGCACGGAAAACGGGCGGAAAATCAAGGTGTCGAAAATGTCAAAGGAAATCACCGGATAGGGCATCAGCCCTTTCGCGAAATTCATGGGAGACACCCGGTTGGAGGCTTCCGATTCCGGGCCTTTTTCATACAGCCTTCCCCCTGCGCCGGGCTGGGGAATCTGCGTCTTAACGGGTCCGGCCTCGCCCAGATCGTGGTATTTCCGGTTGTCGCAGGTGTATTTGATCCGGTAAGAATAAAGGCCGGGAGGGATCCGGTCGTCCAGCAGCCGGGTTTGCCGGGTCTGCGCGAGAAACCGGAACTCCCCGTCCTCCCCGGCCCGGTAGACGTTATAGTGAAGCGCTCCCGCGGCCGCATCCCAGTAAAGAGACGCGCCTCCGCCCGGATCGGCTTCCGCCCGCAGCCCGTGGGTCTGCCGGCCTTTTGGGCCCTTGCCGGATTTTCCCTGTCCTTCCGGTTTGCCCGCGCCTATATCCCCGCCTTTCAGGGCAGCCAGCTTCCGGGCCCAGTACAGATTTTCATCCGCCACCGTGGAGACGGAGAGCACCTCCGAAAAGTCGCTGTAAAAAGAGCCGTCCATGGAAACCTTGAATTTGTAAAAGAAAATGGTGTCCGGCGGCAGAGGTCCGGTCTTATACCGGCTCTTCTTCGTCTTTGCCAGGAAACGGTAATGGACGCCGTCCTCGGAGCGGTAGAGATTATAACAGACCGCGCCGAAAATTTTTTCCATGCGGATCGTGGCCCGTCCGTCTTTGATGCCAAGGAGCTGGATGCGATGGAGCCGTTCCTTCTGGCTGGGACGGTATTTCCAGGCCAGAAGAAGCAGCACCAGCCAGTGCTTCAGCCGGTGGCTTCGATGCTCCGCTAAATGACCGATCACATACCGCTCATAGGCTCTGCGGACCCGCTCGTTTTTTCTGACGATTTTTTCGTACAGCCGTTCCTTTAACCCGCTCATTGTTCTCACCTCTCACTCACACATTCCAGAGCCTGCGGGCACAGTCCCATAGGACTCCCTTTGCCGAAAGCACCAGCTCCGCAAATTCCCGCACGGCCCCCTCCCCGCCCCTGGCCTTCAGCACCAGGGAACACCGGGACAGAACCCCTGTGGCCGCGTCAGAGGGACAGGCGCTGATTCCGGCCAGGGACATGGCTGCCAGATCGTTGAGATCATCGCCCAGATAGGCCGTCTCCTGCCGGGAAAGGTTCTGTTCCTTCTGAAAACGCTCCAGAAATTCCTTTTTATCTTTCACACCCTGATATACCTGCCGGATTCCCAGCTCCCTGGCCCGGAGGGTGACGCAGAGGCTTTCCCGCCCTGTGAGAATCACAGGAAGAACGCCGGCCTCCCGAAGAAGCAGGATACCCGCCCCATCCCGGATGCTAAATTTTTTCATCTCCGTTCCCTCACTGTCCAGATACACGCCGCCGTCGGTCATGGTGCCGTCCACATCAAGAATCAGACAGCGGATTTTGGAAAGCGCCTCTTTCATCTCATTTCCTCCTCATACCGGGACGGGGTCAGAAAGGTCAGCTTCATCTGCTCCCGGATTTCCGTAAGCCACCGGGCAATCTGCCGGTTATCCCCGGCACAGGCCCCGTAAACTTCCCCGAAATACCCGGCAAGATAGTTTTCCTTTCCTTCCTCATAGCCGTCAAATCCTGCCAGAGCCACCTCTTTTACCCCTAAAAGCCCCAAAAGCCGCAGAAGCAGGATTCCGCAGTTGGCGCTGTAGGATTTTTCCCCGTAGGCCAGCCGGTCGTAATTGATCACCAGATCGCCAAAGCCGTATTCCCCGGAGACGTTGGAGGTGAGAATCACGTTGCTGCGCTGCTTCCGGGAGGTTTTGTATTCCTCATACCGGCGGGCATTGCTGAAAAAAGCATGGCCCCATCTGCTTGACTCCCACACATTAGATATTTATGAGCACTGATAAGATCCCCTCTCAGCCTTCTCCAGGCTGAACAGCCCCCAGGTCTCTCAGCCCCTCCCCATGCTCCAGACCCCTCATCAT
>ERZ1643249.3052-NODE-3052-length-15025-cov-1050.645358_pt1 | contig 15025 bp, 23 predicted proteins | sample MGYA00579263_ERZ1643249 | MGnify/ENA primary metagenome ERZ1643249 (study PRJEB29033, sample SAMEA4952264) | chicken gut metagenome | biome: Broiler Chicken; feature: Gastrointestinal Tract; material: Caecum | place: Ireland | collected 2018 | study: Broiler...
ACTTGTTTCAAGTCCTTTCCGTGTCTTATCTCAAAGACCACCAAAAAAACAAAAATATAAATAATGGAGCAACGCTACCCCTAACCCATAGCACCCACCCTATAATTATTTTTTATATCCGTCATAATACCCAAAAAACTCACTAGATTGATTAGTTGGTAAGTTTTTATCAATATAATTAGTCGCTTCTTGTAATGAATTGAAATTCCGTGCCTCAGCACTTCCAATATCATCACGAACACGATAGAATGTTTTTCCGTTTGGCTTTTTAAATCTTTGAATATAAGTATCAAAAGAAGTTTTGCCGTTGTTATATCGTTTTTCATGACCAACCCAACCAGGAGCTAATTTGTTTATAGCTGTCCAGTTATCCATATAACTACTCCTTTCTATTTAATACCATATAACATAGATACCTATAATATAGCACTACATCTTTGCAATTGCAAGCGTTTTTAATATATCAATCATAGTATTTTTTATAGATAAGTTTTCATAGTATAAATAACCGTAATCATAGGCTCTACGTATCATTTTCACTCTATCTGACTTGTTCGCCTGTGAAAGTATAATATAATTAGGTTTGTGGTCTTCAGTCGTGAAAGAGTATTTTAAAGGGTATGTTGTATCAATTTGGTAACTAGCATACATTCTACCCGTCTTATTAGACCCCCATATACCAAGAGTAACACCTTTATAACAGAACGTTGCCATGTAATAACTATCACTTGGCTTTTTCTCAATAAAGCTATAATCATCTTGAATAAACTTATTTTCAACACTATATTTTTCATAGTCTGTACCAGATATAATTTTAGCAAAACGGGTACGCTTTGCGTGTTCTCTAAACTCCTCAACATCAGTTAATTCAACGGCAAACTCGCCACTACAATATCTATAAAAACGTTGATTAGTTTTTAAATTAATACCAAAATATAAAAATATCGGGTTAAGTTGAGATACAGCATTTGCCATTAACATAACACGTACTCTATCTTCTTCACGGTCTACTGTTTTATAAACACCTAGAAGTGCCTCTGCCTCATTTGGTAAGTATCTCATACCACCTTTCTCTAAAATAAACTCATCATATCCTAATTTATTAACTTTAGGGTAGGCAACACTCTTTTTACTAACTCCAACAGATAAAGCGAAGTAAAAACCAGCAACTTTACCGTCAACATAGAACTTACCACCTTTAACATCAAAAGTATGATTTGGATATTTCCAAGTGATGTCGTCAAAGAAAGTTTTTATATCTCTAAGCTCTGTTTTATATCTACGTAAATATATTCCTTGTTTTCCGTTCTTTAGAAAGTCCTTGATTAACCAGTCTTTAAATTGCCAAGTTTTACCAACTCCACGTTCTCCAATGACTGCATTCCATAAAGCATTTAGGGAAAGAATAGAGCTTCTTTCCCAGTGTACTATTTTCTGTTGTTTCTCGTTCATATTATACCTCTAGTAAGTATTTAGAGAATACCCATACATTACGTCCATTAATAGTTAACTTGGCACTATTAGTAGGTATATCAATTTCTTTAACTGTATATATGTTATCATTTTTAACGTAGGAGACGCCACCTGTTAAGACTTGGTCTTTTGTTATATTACCTTTGCTATCACATTCCGTAAAATCTTCAGTAGGTAACCAATGATAGCTTTTTACATTTTCATTGTAATAGTCGTTATATGTACAACCTGTTAAGGCTGTAGACCCCCATAAATTAGAACTAAGCGGACTTTTTAATATATCAACTTTAAATATTCCATTAAACTTAACTTTACTACCTTTGTATATAATTTGGTCTACTTTAGAGGCATTATTACTATTATTTGCATTCTGTATTAACTGATTAGGTATAAATGCACCTATAATACCCTCATAAGGGTTATTGTTAATTGTTACATACTGCTTACCGTTATAGTTTTGTTGTAATGCTTGATAGGTACCGTTTCCGTTATCTTTTATGAAAAAGCATACGTGAGAGTCTGGAGCAAACTTACACTTACCATATACCACAACGGTACCCTCAATCATGTTATTTACTGCCGTTTCTTTAAAGTATTTTAAAATACCATTATTATTTTTATTTTCGGCAAGACTTCTCGCGTATCCACTAGGGCGACAATTGATATAAACATCATTATATAACTTATTCCAGTAATTAAATAAATCTACGCATTGTCCGCCATATAGACCGTCTACATCAATCTTTTTACCCTTTGTTTTATTTATAAAATCTTGAAATACCATATTCTACCTCTTTTCTTTTTAAATTATTAAGTAAAAGCATATTATACCCATATTTTCTAGGTGGTTTTGGTGGAGCAGGGATATTGTAATTTTTCCAGGGATGGTTATAACCTCTAACAATAACCGTATCATTAACATAACAGGCATTATAAATATGAATAGAGTTTTTTAACTGCCAATTATTGTTAGGTGGTACTCGTTCCCAATTTGCATATTTACCCCTGGCAATATTTAAGTGCAAGTGGTCGCCTGTTACATTTCCAGCTGTACCAGTATGACCTAATAGGTCGCCCTGGTTTAAGTGAGTCCCGATAGGTAAAGGGTTATTATCATGAGCTTGCACCCACGTTACATAGTCAACGGTACCGTCTGCATATAATACAGGGTTATCACTTTGCCATATTCTATTTGCTGACTCTGTACTAGCTATACAAGTACAACTACAAGGAGCATAATAGGGTGCTTGATATATTCTACCACTTGCCCCCCATCCTAAAAAGTCCATTGCAAGTGTACCAGCGTGGGAGAAATCTCCGCCCTCGTCTTGTGACATATATAAATATGGTAGAGGGAATAGTAAGACTTCTATTCCCTCATTTGTTTTTAGTTTTTGTCCTGCTATCATTTTTTCAACTTCTCATCTACAAAGTTAATTATAAAAGATAATATACTTCCAATGATACCAATAACAAGTCCTGTTATTTCGGGGCTATCAAATATTTTAATAGTTCCATAACCTAGAGCACATACTATTAAATAAGCAACTGCGCACTCTATAAATGTAATAAACATTTTATAACTTTTTTTCATTTTATCACTCCTTTAACCATTGCACCAAGTAATGCTCCTAGTATAGTTGTAATAATATACATTACTATTTTATTATAGTTTTCTACAGGCTTTTGTTCAAGTCTAGTTATTCTACTTAACCCCTCGTTAAACTCCTTACGCATATATTTAATTTCTGTTGTTAGGCTTGCTACTGTTTGCATAAGCTCGTGCATTTCTTCGATTTGTTTATCTATCTTATCTATCCTTTTTGTGTTTGATTTACTGCGTTGTTCTACTTCCACTAGTTTTACGTTATCCATTACGCAACCCTACGCCATATATTCGCAATATAGTATGGGTTCATAATATCCATAGCTTGCCCATTTCCTACATCTGAAACAGGGAATTTTTGCTCTGTCGCGGCGTTTGCTAATAGAACAGTAGCATCCATGTTTGACCCTGGGGAAGTAGTGTTGTACCTTACTTCATGGTTATGTCGTGGCATTTCGGCAATTGTTTGAGTATGTTCTTTACTACCGCCCGTTTTTTTCAGAGTAGAAAAGTCGCTGTCGCCTTCATCATATCCAAAAATCATTTTACCTTTGATTTTTTCCCATGTACCACCAAAGATAGTATTCGGGTCAAAATTTTCATCTTCATTATAAATGATAGACCCTACGGGATATATAAAATTAAAAACATTTTTATTAAAATTGTTATTAATGTCATTTATTTGTTTTTGTAAATCAGCTACATCTACTATTTGTATTAACCCTACGTTTGACACTTTTAAAATTAAATCTTTGTTTTCAAGGTCTTTACCCTTAAAAAGACTACCCTCTTTACTAATTACGTTTCTAGCTACGCTATTAATAGTTAGAGTCGCATCAGAAGTATCAACAATAGCAGGGTTGAAATGTATATATAAAATATCATTTTCTTTGATTTCTAATGATTCATCACTTATAAAGTAATTTGCGTTTTCGTTACACTCCGCAACATGCAAGACATTTCTAGCTTCTAAATTAGTAATATTATCAGTGTTATTTTTAGTACTATTTTGTAATTCTGTTATGTTTTTATTAATACCTGTTATACTTTCATTTATTGTACTAATTTCTTGGTTTAGATTATCAAATAGTTCACTATTAATTATTTCAGCAATCGTTCCGTCCTCTACCATTTTATCTATTATAGTTTGCACTTCAGAACTTAAATTTAAATTATTAAAATATTCGTCAACATGATTTTCTAAGGCATCATAATTGTTAGATAACCCTTGCATAGCAACAATTAATTCATGCACTATCTTATAAAGTTTTCTATCAAGTTCTAAAAAGCTAACCTCATCATCATATACATAAGGTATCGTCATACTTGCTAATTTTATAAACACGTCTTTATAATTCATATTATCATCTCCTTATTTTCATTTTACCATATACACATAAATAAATCACTAAATTCATAGACAAGTTCTTCATCTAATGAAATTAGGTTGTCAAAATATACTCTAAACGCTTCCGCTCCTGTTAGTCCTTGTAAGCTTTCAAGCTCTCTTGTAGATGTTCCAATTTCTTCATCACTTCCTGTTGATGATGTATTGGTTGCTCCAGTATCATTTGAAACGCTCGCTCTAGCACCGCTTGAATATTTACCCTCTTTTAGTTCTGTAAGTATTCCTTGTGGTGTATCTGATGTTGTCTCAAATGTATCACTTTCTCTTGTGTCTGTTCCTGAAGTTTGGGCTTTACTTGTACTATTTCGGTTATTACTACCTTTTTCTTGTATGTAGTTATTAATATACGGACTAACCTCGTTATCTAAGTTTTTATATGCTGAGTTATATTTTGGCATGATTAAGTTTAGTCTATCATTTAATTTAAGTTTAAATAGTCCAACTGTTTCAAATGCAATCTCACGCATTAAATAATGTTTAATAATTGCTCTTTCAATTCTTGTTTTATCATCAACAGTTGGATACGGGTAACTAAAGTCAAAAAGAACACTTGCTAGATTTGTTATCTTCTCATCTATAGTTAAGTTCTCTTTTCCCTTGTTAACGTCTTCCATTAAATCATAAAGGGTTGTTGTGTATTTACTCATCGTGCACCACCTCACTATCTATATTATTTACGTCATCTTCATCAAGAACAGGAAACGCCTCTAATATACGGGCTTTTTCATACGCTTTTTGTACATTATCATTTCTAAACTTACAGGAAATATTAAGACCAAACATTTTATTAATCTTTTCGCATGCTTCAAGACGTGCATCTAACATATTAAATCTACTTGCCTCTATTTGACCGTCATTTGAGTTTACTTCATCTGTTATCATTCTTTCTTTTTTATCAGTATTCGAGTTTTCTATTCCTAAAAATGTCATTGCCTCATTCCACACGTCATGTTTTAATAATGTAAGTTTATCACTTACATACGGCGTTTTTAAGTCTAGGGCTTTTATATTGTCTAAGTTCATTTCATTCGTAAAAAATAGAGCAGGCTTGTTTTCATCAATTTGATTAAAAGCATTTTCTAATGCTAGACGTTGGTTTTCTGTTGCTACTATTATATAAGGAGTTTTACAAGCTCCAATATTAACATCAATTGTTCTTTGTATCTTTGAAAGTCGTTCTGCATATAATGATAAGGTTAACACTGTAGGTAAGCGTAAGTAGTTATTATAAATCACAACACTATCTTCTATTGTTCTATTTTTATTATATCCATTAACCGCGTATATCTGATGTTCAGTGGGATAATTATATACATTAAGATTTCCGTATTCGTTAACAGGTAACGCCATAAACCCAACAAGTTCATCTTGAAAGAAACAAACTTTTCCACGTTCGCATAATATTAACTCCATATATCTTGCATCTACTGTATCAGGTAAGTTAACCCACTCGAACGTATTAATAGCATACTCTTTTAATCTAGTATAATAATCAATATATACTAAATCATTCATAACTAAGTGAGGCTCTACTTTTGCACGTATATTTTTCTTTTTTCTTTTACTCATATTAGACCTCCTCATTATCTAAATTATAATTTCCAATATCGTCAATGTGCCATATAGTAAGACCACGGTCAAATATTCCTTTTATAGTCTCTAGGTACATTTCGGGTATATTTCCTACTATATTTACGTTAACCGTTTTTATATAGTTATAACTTTCTCTATATCTTAACTTAGGCACTTCTAAGCTATTTACACGATAACCAAACATCTTGAAATAATTTGTTAGGCGTTCTCTATATTCAGGCTTGATTGTCTTTAGCATTACATAAACGCCATTTATTTTATTTGTTAGATTAAACATTGCGTTATTACCTAAGTTAGAAACAGTCGGCGGCACATTGTTAATATCTTGTAGTTTCGCTTGTGTTAGTCCTATTTGTTGCTCTGCATTTATCATGATGTTTTTATTTTGAAAAGCATTATTCATATTAATACCTGCACGGTTTGCCTCAGCGAGGTCATAACTTTTTATCATATTATACCCACTACTTAGCATACCGCCAAAGTCTGCTGATAACGCATTACCTAACATAGATAGACCTGCTTCCGTTTGGTTGTATTGTTCTTCTCTTGTGATAACTGCATTCTGTAAGCGGTTATTAGCATTATTTTGACTAACAGAACGTATTGCATTATCCATAGCATATTTATTTGTCGTATTGATTGTATTTCTATTAGATTGCATATAAGTTGCCGTGTAATCGTCTACTATCGGTATATCAGAGGTTTCTGTATTAATAATACCATAATCTAGTATTGCACCCATAAGAAAGTTCGTATTATTTAAGTAATACATAGGATAAATTGCTGTCTTTGGTACAAACCCAATACATGTCATAATTCCAAGGTCTAACGCCTTTGTATTATCAACTCTTGTTAAGTTTTCCATTTTCATGGTAAAGGTATTACCGCTCATATCACTAATCTCACAAATAGAATAAGGGTACATATATAATTTACTTTCTGTATATTTTGGAAAATTACTATAAATGTTATCATACACATGTATATTTCTTGTAATATTTTGAAAGTTTAGTACTTTAGGGAAATAATATCCACCAACACTTACCCTATCAATAAACCCACTTGGTACATTAATTATATTACCGACTCTTGTAACTGGTAGAGGTACATAAGATGTATAGTACATTGTAACAATGCTACCTACAAAGTCAGCATTTGTTGAAAATAAATTAAATAAATCAGAAAGTGGGTTGAAAGGCATAGCTCCCCCACCGTTAACACTAATTGTTAGACTATTACCTGTAGTAATATCAAGCGGCAATATATAAAAATATAAAGGTGTTTGTATTCCACCAATCGTTGAACCACCATATTTAAAAGTTGGGATGCTTTCTAATGCTACTTTAGATATAACTACGCACCAGATTGTATTTTCGCATTGCTCGAATTTTTGCATGTCAACTATTTGATAATCACTTCCATAGTCAAGTCCCTCTTCTAATGTGTTAATAACAGGAAAACCGTCATCATCAAAACGTCTAGTGTGTCTACGCTCAATATAACTTGTCTTGAATTCCATTTCAAAAAGGTATGTTTGGAATACGTCAATTTGATAATCTATACGGGTAACATTTGGACTAATATAGGTATAATTAGTTATAAAGGCATAATACCATTTACCGTTTTCTTCATTTTGAAACATTAAATAGTTTACCTCTAGCATCTCATCATAAGAAATTTCTAATTGTATTGAGTTTTTATTTACTCGTTGATATGTATTGTTATCAATTTCATATTTTTTAAATTGCAAGAAGTAAGAAAGTTGTTCGCTAACATTTTCAAAGTCCCTAACATTATTATATGATACATTAAAAGGTACGTTTGAAAGCAAACGTACCTTAGTAGTTCCGTTACTCATTAAGCAATTACGCTTGATGTTAACGTTAGGGTTGCTGTGTCTGATTTACTTCCATCAGCTTTACTTGTCGCTTTAACAACTAATGTTTCTAATGTTTCGTCTTGACCTACACTTACAAGTCCTGTTGTAGCATCAATTGTTGTTTCATCACTTGTTGGTGTAGTTCCTGTATTCCAAGACCATGTTACTTCTGTACTAGCTCCGTTTGTTACTACAACGTCTGCTTCCATTTGCTGCGTAGTCCCTTTTTGAACATTTGCTGTTTTTGGACTAACTGTTACACTTACCACAGTTGGTGTTACGGCATCAGTTGCGAAACGGATAGCATTTGCGAAACGTGAAACAGAATAACATTTCCAAACGTGTAAGAAATGTTGCCAATAAAGATGCAATTCGTTAGGTTGTTCTCTCATTTCGTATAATTGGTTATAAATCATAAACCAATCTCTATCAACTAGGATAGCTTGAGTTTTAGTATCACTTGTATCCCCAAAATCATCAAGTACAATTTTACGACCTACTACATCTTCAACATCAGCTTTATTCATATTGAAAGCGTAAGCTAATACCTCAACATCAAGGTAAGCGTCAACTTCAGTATTTACAAATAATACCTGGTCTTCTTTTGGTGTATGAGTTGTAACACCTGCATAGTTATATTTATTATTCATGAAAGTTATTTTATTAGACCAACTACGTAAAACTCTTGCAAACGCTTTAGCGCTTGCCTCGTCTTCAATAGCTTCTACTTGCACATTATAGAAACGATTGATTGGTGTTACTCCACCTTCATCTGGAGCTGTCATATAATTATGAATTAACGCCTTTGTTTGTAAGAACTCGTCTAACTCTTCACTTGTATATACTGCCTCGAAAATCTTAGAAATAAAATCTTCAAAGTAATTTACACTATAGAAAGCTTGAATTAAATCTTGACGCTTAATTGTGATAGGATATACAAGTTGTGAATTAACAACATGATATAACACTTTTACATTTGGTTTATGTTGTTCGTATACATCAGCTAAGTTATTTGCAGGAGCTTCAGGAGTATAAACTTTTGCTTTGATTACGTCTACAAAGATTTCCTCAATTGTTTGTCCAAAGTTTAAATCTCCTCTTTGGAATTCTTTTAATTTATTACGATACATTTTATTTTTAATAATAGTTGCACCAATCTTATTTACTAAAATTGATACGAAAGTATTTTGAATAACAGGATAGTTATTAATTGCATTTCCGTATTCTTTAATATTATCCTGTGTTGCTACAGGTATTCTGTCTTGACAATCAACTGGCATAGATGAACGTATTGCATTTAATACATCTACACCCGTAGTACCATCAGCATATACACCTGTAGTTAATTTACTTTTTACTGGCATTTTATCATCTCCTTATATTAAATATTATCTACTACTTCTATATCATCTTTGAAAAGTTCATCAATAGTAACTTCTCCATCATTGTTATCATCAATATTTTCTTCTTTTTCTTCTGTTTTTTCTTCAGTTTTTTCAACAGGAGCGAAAAACTCTTTTGTTTTAACCCCTTTAAGATTATCATAATCAGCGGTTAATTTATCAAGGCTTGCTTTAACCTCAGCTATTTCATTTAATGCACCCTCGTATGCACTTCTAATTTTACCAAAATTATCTAGGCGTAAAGCGTCATCAGTCGGAGCGTTTGAAATTGCTTCAAGTAATGCGTTTAACTCTTCAATTGTCATAATACACTCTCCTTTCTATTTACAGTATATTTACATGTAAAGTAAATGTCAAGTAAAAATGCAAAATAAAAGGAGCTTTCGCTCCTGTAGAAAAATATAGATTGGATGTGAGGGGTTAGTTAGATTTGAACTAACATCTTTATGACACCTCGCAACTTATAACGCTTTATCCAGTTAAGCTATAACCCCATATAGAGAAAATTAATTTTTCTCTATAATTTCAAACCCACTAATAATAGAGGTTGCAATAACTAATTCATTCATTGAAATATCCTTATTTTCATTTACATAACTTTTATAATAATCAAGTCCATTTCGTTCAATAATTGCTAAGGCATTTTTATATAATTCTAATATTGCTTTCTCAGTCATTCATTTCTTTCCTCATTTCTAAAGCGGTTAGAATAATAGTCGCCATGTTTGTAGCACTATCCTCACCATACTCTTCCATATTTTTCAAGATTATGCATATCATAGAAAGAATTGCTTGCTGATTGCCTTTAATCTCTACGCTACCTACACTGCCATCTTCATTAGACTCAGCAGCAATTTTGCATGCTTTATTAATTTCTTTACCTTTCTTTTCATATTTCTTTTCTTCTTTTTTAAATTCATCAACTAATTCTTTAAGTAAATTATCCATAATTTTTGCTCCTTTCACTAAATATAATATATACCTATTTAATAAAAATCAAGCAAAAACTAATAAAAATCACTCTAGTTTACACTATTTTACATAAAAACTACCCTCAGCTATAAGCGTCAACGGGTAGTTTAGGTTGTAAAGATAGAAATATCCTTAAACAAGTGGAATGACTAGTCCCAATACTTTACCCAATCTTTTACGATAGTCCCAGGGTAATAGCACTATTTAACAGATATAAACCTTTACCCGTATAATATACCATACTTTTATTTAATAGTAAAGGGAGCGTCTTCTAATATTACTCCACCTACGTATTTCTTAGGCATAAGCTTACCTGTAAGTGTTAGACCTTGCTCAAAACTATCAAACGTAACCTCATCTTTTAAGTTCTGAGGCATCCCTGCACATTTAATATTTAGATAAGGTCTAACAAGTACATATTTTACATCATTATAAATAAACGGTATCCTCTTCTCTTCTTCCTCAATATATGTCTTAGCTCGGATATATTTAGCACGTTTAAATGTACTTTCTAGTTTGAAATATCCAAGTTCTACATCATCAATTGGAATATCAGGAATATCTCTACCTATTAAGTGGATGCTATCCGTATCAGCATACAAGAAGCGTTCATAAACGTTTTGAGCAGACCTTTGTATTCTTGCTCTTGAATAGCTTGTAATAAATATACCTACTGCCGTATAAATAGGCTCTCCTATTTCTTCCTCATTCATTTCATACCTAACTATCTCGTCCTCATCAAGTATCGGATGACGCCCTGTATGATTAGGGTTAGACGTGAATTTTCCAAATAGGTTATTTAAAAGTAGCTTTGCTATTTGTCTAATAGCTCCTTTTTCTCGCTTTTTAATCTCCATATATTTATCAATATAGGAATTAAATATACCTATTTGACCTTTGAACTTCCACCCGTTTATATAGGTAATATTTAAAACGTCATATTGCTCGAAAATCATTTCTAAATCAATATTAGTAACCCAGAGCTCAACATCTCCTGTTGTCTCTTCTAAATACTCCCTAGCATTATAAAAACGATTATTTTTTACTTGTAGCGTAGGGATGTGGTTAGGTTTTAATTTAACATCAATAAAAACGTGTTGTATGTATAAGGGATATTTTGCGTCTTTCGTATATTCTCCTTCAAAAAATACAGGGTTGCCATAAGGCATAAGGCACTCATGCATTGTCCAGGGATACATACTATTAACATCATATACTACGCCCTCACCTATTACCTGATTTTGGTATATCTTATTCGCATAAGTATATCCACCTCTAAGAGCTCTTCTAATATCTCCATCAATTTCAAGTGGTAAAACAGGAAACATCTTATCAAAACCCTTAGTCATAGAAATGAATGTATTAAGTGCGTCACTTCCAATAGTCATGCGAACTAGTCCCTCATCAAATTGTATCTTTAAAGCTCTAGCTACAATTTCACAGTCATTTTTTAAATAATCGAGTTCTTCTATTGTAGGTTTATACCCTAGGGGTCTATCTTTTCTATAATCAATTTCCCCTTTTTTAATAGGTAAATGAAACGCCTCGGCAATCGTTTTAACACTAAAAGGCAACTTTTTCAAACTATCATAAACTTTTACGGAGTTCTTCCAACCCTTATAAACTTGAAAGGTAAACTCTAACTCATAAAACTGACCAACTGCAGAAATTATGCAATCAAACGTATTTGCAACTCGCTCTTTTGAGTAGGTCATGGATAGTTTTCGCATAGCAAACGACAATAAAAATTCCGCATCAAATTTTAAATTGTGGAAAAAATAAATACCTTTATTCTTTTTCATAAATTGAAAAAACATTGCAATATCTGTACCATGAAAAAACTCTAGGGTATCAATATCTACAACACCCCACGCCCAAACTCTAAGGTCTTCTGGTGTTGTGGTCGTTTCAAAATCGCAGGAAAAACGCTTCATACACTTATACGTTTACCTGTTCCCGCCATAGCTTTAAAGAATGTTTGATTATGACCATATTGTTTATAGAATAACTTCATATTATCTTTTAATTGTTCTCTTGAGAATATATCAGGACTACCAAACGTATCAAAAGAGAATATATCATTTGTTTCAAACTCATGTACAACGTCCTCTGCACTCATGCTATCTATTAATTGGTAAGCGTCATACCCCTCAATACCCCAGTGACTAGCTATAGCATTTAAGATATTTTCTTTTAACTGTTCATTTTTATTTCTGTAATAACTGTCTTTCGTGAGTAGTTTTAAATGCTCACGTCTATTATTCCATTGTTTTAAATCTCTAAAACCTTGAAAATTAAACGTCATTAAATTATAAGCTCCGTATCTATTCGGCTCCATCCAACGCCTCGTTGCTAAGTCAATAGGGACGTTTGAATTTACTCTAAACTCTTCCCGCTTTACTTTATTCCAGGCACGACGCCGTTTTGTATTTACTCTATCTACAAGATATTTCATCTGATTGTAATCATATCTTGTAATCGTAAAACCGTATTTATTTTTAACGTATCTATATCTATTAGAATTTTTAAAACGCCTCGCACTGTCGTAGAAATCATTTAGTTGTTTTCTTGATTTTATATCTTTTATATCAATTGGAAATATTTTTACATCAATATTATAGTTGTCTAGTATTCGCCTCTTTTTGTTCCGTATAAAATTGTTAGTCTTTCGTATGCGTTCTAAGTCTTTTTTTGAAAGTCTAACACCCATATAACAACTACCTTTCTATTACACTAATGACCTCAACACTTCCCCCATACCTTTTTATATCTCTAATTAATTTTTTACGGTTATTTTTTATACTCTTACTACTTTTTCCTTTTATCATAACGTGCCAAGTATCCTTTTTTATAAAACTTGGCGTAACTTTTACAATAAAAGACCTCTTCAGGTCTTTCATATTAAAGTGTAATACTTCCATCACTATTATTTGATACATTAAATTAATTTTAATGTAAGAGTTGTTTTACCGTCGCCGATTGGACGTTTAGCAATTTCTACCATGATTGGAGCGTCCCACGTACTAGGCTCTCCAAATGCACTGATAATTTTAGAAACGCTATTAAAAATTCCGTAACTTCCTGTAGCGTAAGTCGTTCCGTCTTCTGCGAATAAAATTGTTCTATACTTCGTTTTTTTAACTTTTCCCGTCTCACGTACTACTCCGTTTTCATCCACTTCAGGTGTTTCTAGTTCTTCATCATACTCACATACTCTTTTCTCAACGTATACGTCTTTTAAACCGAACTTTGCACCAACACAGTCATTAACTAGATTGTCGCATGTTTCTAGTGCATTGTATAGTGTCTTTTTCTCCTGGGTTGTTTTAGGTTGTATCGAACAGTAAATATCCTCCACATTTTGTGATAACATCAACGCATTATTCATATCATTTTCTCCTTTCGCCTCGTTATACAATATTTAATATAATGTCTTTCGACAACTTAACCATAGCACAATTACTTTTTAATAGTCAATAAACTTTACGAAACTTTACATTTTATTTTAAGAAGTTAACATAATATAATTTATCGGAAGTAACCCAAAAAGAAAAAAGCTATTATAAAATAGCTTGTATGATACATATAATAAAATAAATTATTTGAATAAGTAGTGCAAAAATAAAGAGAGTTATGCTACATAAAAGTGCTATGCTTCCTTTATCCTCTAAACTTACTTTGTTTTTTTCTTTTTCTTTTCTTTTTCGCATTGCTCACATTTTCCTTTCATCATAATATTACCACAATTAACACAGACTTTAAGTTGCTCTATTGGTCTTATTAATATTGATTTTTTATCTTCTGTAAGAATGATATCCATCTCTTGCCCTGGATATATATCTAGCTTATCCCTAATTGCTCTAGGTATTACAATACGCCCATCTGATACTATCTTTCTTATCATAACCCTAACACTTCCTTTATATATTCTAAGAAATAATGTACTTTTTCTATTTCGTCATAGTCTTTTAAATAATTATAAATAGAAAGTAATAGTTCTTTTATTTCTTTGTTTTCTTTTTCTAGTATTTTATTCATATCTTGTAATTTTATGTTTGCATCTATAATATTTTTATCTATCATATAACAACCTCGATAACCTTAAGGCGTATTCACGCTCTATTATTTTTAATATTACATCACTTATTTTTATATATACACTATCCATGCTATACCTGCTATCAATAAAGTCACTAATTTGTAGTACCTCTTGTACGCCCTTGTCTAGCACCTCAAATTGTAAATATATAAAATGCTCATCAAAAGCTATTTCTACAGAATAGACTCTACTATCTTTTTCATTTATTTTACTTATAAATTCTTCTAGTTTTAATTTTGTTTCTTTATCTAACATTTATTACTCCCCTCTTTTCTCTAATTCTCTAATTTTATTATATATTGTTTTAATTGCATTATCTATATCATTACTACTTACTCGCTTTGGTATATCTGTTAACGTCATGCGATGAAATTCTTCCTCTTTAGAGTTTATTGTTTGAAAATAAAAATCTAATGTATCTTTACTTTCAGAAACATCAAACCCATAACTTCTAATATACTCCTCAAGCAATGCATATCTTTTTAATGCTCTTATAAGTTTTTTCATTTATTCATTGCTCCTTTCTTTTATTTGTCTATATTTTATAAAAGTTTTCGCCAATTGTCAAATATTTTTAATGTTTCACGTGAAA
>ERZ1643249.3053-NODE-3053-length-15013-cov-16.786169_pt1 | contig 15013 bp, 23 predicted proteins | sample MGYA00579263_ERZ1643249 | MGnify/ENA primary metagenome ERZ1643249 (study PRJEB29033, sample SAMEA4952264) | chicken gut metagenome | biome: Broiler Chicken; feature: Gastrointestinal Tract; material: Caecum | place: Ireland | collected 2018 | study: Broiler...
GAGGGCAGAAAGTGAAATACAGAGAAATAAAATAATATATACAAAATTATTTTAATATAAATATTGAAACTATTTATAAGTTATATATTATTGATGTTAAAATCTTTGCTTACTAGAGAAAAGTAAGAGCTTTCTAATATGTTGGAATCTTATTTAGCACGTATCTATGCGATAAATAGAAGAAAGGAGTGATTTTCAATATGGAAGAAAATCAAGAAATGCAATTAGTAAAAATTAAAAATGAAGGAGAAAATGGAGCAATTATTACTACAGAAACTACAATTCAAGATAAGAAAGAAATTTTTAATCTTGAAAATGGTGAATGCGATGTAAAGTTAAATGACATTGTAGGAGAGACAATTGTAGTTAAAAATGTATTTATGAAAAGAATTGTTTCAAAATTATCACAAGAAGAAATCGAAATTAATGAAGAAACAGGAGAAATTATTAACGATAAAAAAGTATCTGTAGTTACAATCTTAATTGATGAGGATAATGTAAAGTATGTAACAGCAAGTAAAATATTTGCAATAGCTATGATTAATTTAATTCGTACTTTTGGTATAGAAGAAATACAAAAAGGTGTAGAAATTAAAATTATCAAAAAATCAATTAAAAATAGTCCTAATAAAGCTTTATCATTTGAACTTATTTAAAATAGGGGTGTAAAAACCCTTATTTTAATATAAAAAGGAGGTTTTATTATGGCAAAAGAAAAAACAGATGAACAAATAAAGAAAGAATTACTTTCTGATTTACAAAAATTGATTAAAACAGCAAATCAAAGAATATTAAGAGTAGAACGAGCATTCGGAAAAGATAGATGGGGTGTAAAAAATTTACGTGATAGATTAGATACGCTAAAATTGAATGCTTGGACTACTGCAGGTAGAATAAGAGCAAATAAAAGTATGACACTTACACAGCTACGAGCAATTGAGAAAGTAACAAAAGATTTTCTTAAAAATGTTGCTACTACTACAATTTCAGGTATTAAAGAAACAAGAGAAAAACAAATAATAGGATTACAAAAGTCTTTACGTGTAAAGGATAGAGAGCTTACTTTTGATGAAGCAGAATTCTTTTATAGATTATTTGACGACACTGACTATAGATTTTTTATAGAGCATTATAATTTTCCAGCAAGTGCCTTTGATGCTTTTATTCAAGAAGCAATAGATAATAGACAAACATTCAGTCGTTTTGTAGATAGCTTAGAAGTATATATTGAAATTGGAAACGACGAAGAGTTGTTAACACGTGCAAGAGCTATCTATGAAAAATATGTTTTGTCAATGGAGTAAAATTATGAAATATTTTACAGAATATTTTGGTCATCGAAAAAAAATTGTTGGTAAGAGAAAAAAAGTAGATAATAATATTTATACATTCGATATTGAATCGACATCATATGTTGTTTTAGATAATAAAATTTATCAAGGTATTGAATATAATAATTTTACAGAAGAAGAGAAAGAAAAATGCGAAAAAAAAGCTTGTATGTATGAATGGACATTTTCTATTAATAATGATGTATATTATGGAAGAAAATGGGAAGAATTTATATTCTTTTTACGTGAAATAGAAAAAGTAGTTCCAGAAAAAAAAATCATATTCGTACATAATCTTGCATTTGAATTTCAATTTTTTAAATCATATTTCAATTTTGACGATGTTATGGCAAGAAAAGCACATAAAGTAATGAAAGCCGTATTAAGTTGTTTTAATATAGAATTTCGTTGTAGTTATTTTATGAGTAATTGTTCTCTTGATAGATTAGCGGAATTATATAATTTACCTATTAAAAAACTAAAAGGTGATTTAGATTATACAAAATTACGTCATAGTGAAACTATACTTACTAAAAAAGAACTTGAATATTGTGAGCATGATTGCTTAGTTGTATATTATTATATATTAGAAGAATTAAAAACATATGAACGTGTAGATAAAATTCCTTTAACTTCAACTGGTCATGTACGTAGAGAACTAAAAGATCAAGTACAATTTGATAACTATTATAAATCAATAGTAAATACAGCAATTTCAATAAATCCTCATATATATAATTTATTATGTCAATCTTTTATGGGAGGTTTTACACATGCAAATTATATCTATACTGATGAAATAATAAAAAATGTAGTTTCATATGATTTTACGTCTTCATATCCTTATGTTATGATAAGTGAAAAATATCCAATGACAGAATTTAAAAAAGCAAGTATACAAAGAAAAGAAGATATAAAAAAGTTTTTTGCATATGTTTTAGTAGTAAAATTTAAGAATGTAAAATCAAGATATTTTACAAGTTATATATCTAGTTCAAAATGTAGAAATTTAAAAAAAGCAAAATATGATAATGGTCGAATTATAGAAGCGGAAGAATTTGAAATGACACTTACTGATATAGATTTTAAGCTTATTTTAGATATGTACGAATGTGAATATGAAATACTAGAAAGTTATTATTCTATTTACAAATACTTACCAAAAAAATTCATTAATTTTATATTAGAAAAGTATGTAAATAAAACGCAGTTTAAAGGTGTTGTTGGTAAAGAATTACAATATATTAAAGAAAAAAATAAATTTAATAGTTTATATGGCATGACAGTTACAAATACAATTAAAGATAAAGTAGAATTTAAAAATGAAAATAAGGAATGGTTTACTACTTCACTTTCTAATGAAGAAATAGAAGACGCTTTAAAAGAAGAAAAAAGCAAATCTTTTCTTTGTTTTTCATGGGGCGTTTGGGTAACAGCTTATGCAAGAAATAATTTATTAAGAAATGTAATTCAGTTAGATGATTACGCAATTTATTGCGATACTGATAGTATAAAATTAAAAGAAGGTTTTAATCAAGAGGTAATTGAAAATTATAATAAATCTGTAGAAGAAAAAATCAAAAAAGTATCAGAAGAGCTTTCTATACCTTACGAAAAATATGATCCTTTAGATAAAAAAGGAAAATCACATTTACTAGGTGTTTTTGATGAAGACGCAAAATATTTAGAATTTATTACGCAAGGAGCTAAAAAGTATGCGTTTATAGAAGAAGTTCCAATTGAAAATATAAATGAAAATTTAAAAGTATTAGAAATAGACAATAATAAAAAAGTTGCAAAATGTATGGGAATTACTGTAGCAGGTGTTCCAAAAAAGGGCGTAAATTGTTTAAATAGTTTAGAAGACTTTAAAGATAATTTAGTATTTGACTTTAAAAATACAAATAAGAATTTATTATTTTATACAGAAAATCAAGAAGAAATAATTATGACAGATTATAAAGGAAAAAAAGCAAAAGTTACTGATAAGTCAGGTTGCTGCTTACTTCCTAATACTTATAATTTAAAAAAATCGCTTGACTATGCAGAACTTATCAGTGATAATTCAAGTAATAGAGCTATCTATAAAGAATAAAAAGGAGGTGCTAAAATGAACGATAAGCAATTTATTAAAGGTTTTATAGACATTAAAGTAACACCAATTTGCAAAGACCTTGGTATAACACCTTCTAATATCGTAGAAGGCAGAGCTTCAAAAGAAAAGACAAAACAAGTAAAAGAAGAAATAGAAAAAAGATTTCATATGCTTTATTTACAAAAGGAGGAAAAGAAATGTCAGTAGTAGTTCATTATTCTAATAAAAATATAAAAGCAAAAAATGCAAACTTTAATTTAATTTATGGCGAAAAATCCGGGGGAAAATCTTATCAAATGAAGCATAACGAAATGATTGAAAATTATTTAAAAACTGGTAATCGTTTTATTTTAATGAGGCGTTGGAAAGATGACATTTCTAATTTTTGGATAGATAGGTATTTCAATGAAGATGTAGACATAAATAAATTAACAAATGGAAAATATAATTGTATAAGTACTTATAGAAAAGAAATATTTTTTTCTAATATCAATGAAGATAGAAAAATTATTCGTGGCGAGAAAATAGGTTACGCTGTAGCATTATCACAAGAACAACATTTTTCAAGTGCTTCTTTCTTAGATGTAGACACTATTGTTTTTGAAGAATTTATGGAAAGAGGAGCATATATTGCAAGAGAGCCAGAAAAATTAATGATTTTTTACAATACTGTTGATAGAGGAAAAGGACGAGTGAAACTTTGGCTTGTTGGTAATACTATTAGTAGAGTAAATCCTTATTTAAAAGACTGGAATTTACAAGAAGTAGTTCGTAAACAAAAACAAGGAGATATAGACGTAATAGAAGTAAAGAATGAAAACAATACAGTAAAGCTTGCAATAGAATACGCAAAATCAGTCGGAAATAAGCAAATGGCAATTGGAAATGCAAAATCTATGATTGATAAGCGGTTCATGGCAAACAGTGCCACAACCAAAACTTCCAAAATCAAGAAAAGAATACAAGTGTTTATTAAAAGTAGGATTTTTTTATCAAGGTTTTAAATTTTCTGGAGAATTTTTAAAGGAAAAAAATTCTAGTAATACTTGCTGGTTTATCTATCCACAAACTAAAGATTTTAAAGAAAAAACAATTATTTTTAGTGATATTGTCAAAACAAGTCCTTATTGGCAAACAGACATTTATAGTATTACTAAAATAAAAAATGATAAATTACGCAGGTTTTTTATAGATACATTTAGAGAATGTAACGTATTTTTTAGCGACGATTTAACAGGCACAGATTTTAAGCAAGCATTAAATTTTACTTTGAGGAGGTAAATAAAAATGATAAAAGAATTTTGTGATATATGCAAAGTAGAAATAGATAATCGAGATGTTTTAGCAATAGTAAGTACACCGATAAAAAATTATAAAGTATGTAAGGAATGTTTAGATGACTTAATTCAATATATACAAAATAGAGAAAACAACTTTAAGCTTGAAAATAAAAGATATGAAAGAGATTATAGAAATAAATGGGAAGAAATTTGTTAAAGGAGGTAATAAAATGGGACAAAAAAATAGTCAAATAATATTATGTTCTGGCATAAATATGGATAGAGAATATAATAATGTAATTGATAAATCAGAAGCAGAAATTCTTGCACTTTGTCGATCACATAAAATTGCAAGTAGAAATAATTATAGTTTTATAAGACCTCAAAATGTTATATATACTGATTTTACTTATGCACAAGCTCTGCAAGCAAATTATATTGCATTTCAAAATCCAGATTATGACAACAAGTGGTTTTTTGCTTGGATTGATGATATAGAATATGTATCAGATAGTAATGTAAAAATAAGTTATACTATTGATGCTTGGTCAACGTGGTATGATTATCTAACTATTAAACAATGTTATGTTTTAAGAGAAATGGTAATAGATGACAGCGTAGGAGCTAATACTATCGAAGAGGGTATCGATACAGGTGAGTTTATTTGTAATAAAAAATCAAGATGGCTTCGTGACGATAATAATTTATACGATAATTCAGATATGGTAATAGTTTTAGGTGCTACAGAAAATTTTCAAGGTGAAAACAAGGAAGGTGTTCAAACTGACGGTATATATGCTGGACTTAGATATTATGTTTTTCATAATGATTCAGAAGGTATTAATGTTTTAAATACTTGGTTACAAAATTATGCTCAAAAAGGTACATCAGAAGCGGTAAAATGCTTATTTATGTTACCAGAATACATGATAATTGGAGCAGATAGAAGCGACCATTTATACGCAGGAACAAATTTAGTAACAACAAGATATATAAATACAGGAAGTACAGAAGCTACAAAAAATATTGATTTAACAAATAATAATTTAGATGGATATATACCTAAAAATAACAAATTATTATGTTACCCATATAATTATTTAATAGCTAGTAATAATAATGGTACAGATGTTATCTATAGATTAGAAGATTTTTACACTAAAACAAATGATAATAAAACAATAATAAATCCTCAATTTAAAATTAATAGCTGTGTCACTCCTTCTGGTTCAATTAGAATGGTACCATTAAATTTTAAAGGAATAGAACAAAATGATGATGAAGGTATAAATTTAGGCAAGTTTCCAATTTGCTCATGGCAAACTGATGTATATACTAATTGGTTAACACAAAACGGAACAAATGTAGCTTTAAATTTATTAGGAGGTGTTTTAGGTATTGCAAGTAGTGTTGTTTCTCCTACTTCTGCTATAGGAATAGCAACATCTTCATTATCAGTTGCTAGTACTATTGGAGATATTTACAGACAAAGCAAGATACCTAACCAAGTTTCTGGTAATATAAATTGTGGAGACGTTATAAGTGCTTCAGGACAAAACGACTTTATATTTTATAATATGTGTATCAAAAAAGAATATGCACAAATTATTGATGATTATTTCACTCGTTTTGGATATAAAATAAATAGAGTAAAGTTACCTAATATAAACAATCGACCTTATTGGAATTATTTAGAAATAGGATCCAGCGAAGAAATTGGAGTGCCAGAAAAAGCAGGAAAAAATAAAAGCATACCAACACCTTTTTGGGATACAATAAATAATGCTTGTAGAAAAGGTGTTACCATTTGGCATAATCACGATAATATTGGAAATTATAATCTTGACAATAGACAAAATTAATAGTATAATAAATATATCTTTTTTATCATTATATTTCATTAAGTGACCCATAAAATAACCCCTCGTTTGAGGGGTTTATTTTTTAAGAATTAAAATTTTTTTCTACAATTACATTAACTGTATCTAAATATTGATTATTCCAACCTTGACCAGAAAAAATTTGACAATTATATGAATGAATTCCATCAAAAATACACGGATTGTATCCTACACCTTGAACACTTGATAAAATACATAAATAAGCACCATAAACATTATTAATTGTTGAACCATTGCATAAAGATAATTTGTAAGAATTAGTATTTGTAATATTCATTATATTGGTAATTTCTATATTAGAATTATTATTTCCTACCGAAATTTTTGCTTCAATAATTTGGTCATTTCCCATTCTTATTTTCAAATCATATTGTCCACTTTTTAAATAAGCAATAGGATAGTAATGATTTTGTTTCATTGAAACAGTCCAAGCATTCTGTAAAATAATTTCATGCTCATAATAGAATTCTCTACACCATAAATAATCTAATTTGTCGATAGTTGCTACATTTGACATATTAAATCCTGAAATTTTTATTCTTTGATAGTTAGTTATATATTGCAATGTTGTATCTGATAAAGCAGAAAAATCAAAACCTTTATTATTTCCATTTGGAAATATTAAATTATAATTATTAATATTTAAATAAAATAATACATTTGCTTTTAAAAAAGTTATTCCTGCATTTGTATTAGTAGTCCACCAATACGATGTAGAATTTTCAATATAAACTTTTATTTCTTTATTAACTATTATTGAAGTTGCGTAAGTGTCGAAATAACAATTAGATATAAACACATTACCGCTTCCGTTTAAATACATTGCAACTATTTGTGTCCATTCATTTTCTGGAATTGTTTCTTTACTAAAAGAAGCAAGCATATGTACGTTAATATAAAAACTTCCTCCTCCACTGTCATTAACAGCTGTTCTTACTCTATTAATAACAGAATTTGTAACTTTGTTATCTAAACCAGTAAAATATAAACCAGTTCCACCTAAATCTGAACCCAATCCAGAAATAAAACAATTTTCTATGTTTAAATCAGTACTATTAGATGTAGAAGATGAAATATTATCAGCAAATATACCATAATTTTGAACGTTAATGATAGTTAAATTACGTAATTGAGTAGATTTTCTATAATTATATACATGTATTGCATATGTTGTATTAGCAGCATCAAAAAAACCACCATCTATGATAACACTTGCTCCTTGTGCATAACGTTCCCACTTAGCATTATTATAGCCAATTTGTAAAAGACTTTCTATTTGAGTATTTGTAAATAACTTTGCATTATCGTCAAAATATAAATTTACACAATAAGCATTTTCAGTTTTTATTTTTAATGGTGCGGAAATTTTATAATTTCCTTTAGGAAAAAATAAAGATGAAAGAGGGTTATTATCTATACACGTTTGTATAGCTTCTGTATCGTCTGTTATTCCATCACCTTTTACGCCATTTAACATAACATTTATAAAATTATTAGTTATATAATTTCTTGATATATCATCTTTTATATTATAATTAACTTCTTGTCCATTTTCACCTTTTATTGTTATATTAGAAATATCAGCCATTTTCTACACCTCCCCTAAATCTAAAGAAATTTCAAGCGTTTCTGTTCCAGAAGTATACACTCCTATTACTGAAGCACCATCGATTTTTGCATTTGCATTTTGCTGTCCTACATTCGCTGTATTTGCTGTAGATTGAGCTTGATTCGCTGTAGATGTGGCCTCAGCACTGTCTGAAATTGCTTGGTCTGCTTTAGTATCTGCATTATTTGCTGTAGTTTGTGCTTGAGTTGCTGTCTGTCTTGCTGTTGTATCTTTTAAAGAGTATGTAATAGTACCTATTTTTAAATTTGAAACATCTGCCATTATTCATTACCTCCTTTTTGTGTTAAATATAAAACTAAAGTTTCAGTTTCTGCTATATACATTGTATCTAACATCATATCATTAAATTTATTATCAATATAGTCATTAATACTTTTTTCTAAAGTTGTATTAATAAACTCTATTACTTCATTTAATTTACAACTAAGTGCTTGCATGACTTCCCAATCGGTAACCTTATCGAATGTATAATCATTAAAAGGAAAATTTGTCAAACATCCAAGTGGAGGAAAAGGACAAACGCCATTTTTATTTGTGTTTTGTAAATTATACATATTTTATACCTCCTTTTTTATTCTAAACCATAAAACAAAACATCTAATTCATGAAAAATCATATCATATATATTTTGCATAGTTTCTTGATATTCTTTATATAAACTCATTTTATCCGCAATTGTTTTTGTCCATGTCTCATTTAAAGTGTTTGTATCTGTAGTGTTTGATGTGTTATTTTCTGTGTTAGTACTATTTGAATTTGAAGTACTATTTCCTTTCGAATTTGAACTGTCTGTAGTATTATTTGTATCTTGTATATATTTATATTCTGATACATAAGAACCATTTTGTACATCTGTCAATCGATTTTGTGGTGTATTAGAGTAACGATTATCTGATGTATTATTGCCTGACGTTGTACTTTCATTTTCTAAAGTATTATTTGTAGTATTTGTATTCTCTGTACTTGCATTTCTTTTTTCTGTATTCTCAATATTTCTATTATCTGTACTTGTATGTGTTTGTTTCTCTCCGTCTTCAAATAAATTCCAGTTTGACATCATGTCAAACATTTTATTATATTTTGGCATAATAGAATTTAATTTTACATTTAACTGTATATTAAAAAGTGTTACTGTATCAAAATTAATACGTCTCATCATGTAATGATTTAATATCATACATTCAAATTCTTCTTTATTAACATTTTGCGAAAGTGGATAATCAAAATTAAAAATTGTACTTCTTGCAATTTTTGCAAGATCAGATGTTTTTATTCTTTCTTCTGGTGTTTTACCAAAATTTACTATCGATTGCATAATCGAATATAATGTCGGCGGTCTATCTTCATTCGTTGGAAGGCAAGGTATTAACATTGGATTCATTCCCATTGTCCAAAACATTATTTTCACCTCCCTCAATAAATTCAATTACTTCTTTCATTGTTGTTGGTAAACCATCATAAAACTCGACTTCAATATTTAAACCCCATTTTTTATTAATCTGCTCGAGTGCTTTTTTTCTTGGCTCAAAACGATTATATCTACTTGCAATTGTACCACCTTGCGAATAATTAATTTCATCACTTATATTACGTTCACGTTTTTGATACTGTATATTAGATATACCAATTAATGCTAAAAATTCAGCGTAATCGTTCATTTTTTGTATTTGAATTTTATCTGCCACAAAAGGTGCCGGTGCTAAAATCATATCTAAATCTTCTAAAATATTATCATATGTAACAATTTTCTCCTCAAAACTATCAATATCGTTCATAGCGTCTTTTACTGTTTTTAAGTTTTCTGTAGATGTTTTTATAACTCTTGGTGTTTTTTGTTGCCAGATATTTATATCAATCGTTCTTGTATATAAAGCACGTCTTTCTGCATATTGCAAAATGTCTATAAAAATAGGATATTTTCCTAAATTATCATACATGATAATATATTCATTTGGTTTTAAAGTTTTTGTATATCCATTTTGTCCTTGAACTGTGATATTAATTGGTCTACCGTAAACATCTAAACCGCTTGAACTAAAAAAAGGAAGTGCGAGAACTGTATCTAAAATGTCGTCATAAAAAAATGCTATAGAACCTTTTCTTAAAAGAATTTTATTTATATAAGAAATGTCAATAAACTCTGGCATATTTTTATATGTGAAAACAATTTCAGCAAGTGTTGTCATTTGTCTTAAATACATCTGATACGTAAGTAAATTTGTAAGTTGTGAATTGATAAGCTTTTTTTGCAAGTTTTTTCCTCCTTTCTTTTTAAAAATTTAAGGAAGGCTTTTGCCTTCCCTTATCTTAGGCAACTGTTATACTTGCAGTATCTGTAACAGTTGGTGTATATACGCTAGTTGCTTGAATTGTAATTGCTGATTCTGCAGGTGTAAAATCAGCTGGAATTGTAACAAGTCCGTTTGCGTTTACTGTAACGCCTTGCTCTGCTCCTTTTGTTACGCTCCATGTCACTGCTTTATTGGCAAATCCTGTTGCTGTTACGTTTGCTGTTAACTGTAATGTTTGACCTGCGGAAATTGTACTTTCTGCTGGACTAATTGCAATTTCGGTAACTGCTGGTGTACCAGTTGTAAATACCGCCGCATTTTCGAAAGGAGATGTAGAGAATATTCTCCAAGCATGTAAAAAGTGGTTATTTCTTAAAGTTGTTGGATTATAGAATTCTGTTTGTTTTGTGTTACTATTTGTATCTAATGTATAATCATAATCCATAAACCATTCACGAGATATTAAAACAGCTGGTATTGTTTTTAATTGTGTAAGTTCGTCTTCTGTAAATGCAACAAAAGCACTTCCTAAAAGTTCAGTAAGTCTGGCTGTATCATGATTATCAAATCCGGTCGATTAATACAAGTCGCGAACGCATGTCTGCCTCGTCTCTAAAGTAAGAAGTAGCAAGTACCTCTGTGCTAAAATCAGCTTCAAACTGTGTATTTACTATTAAAATTTGGTCATCAAAAGATGTAGCTTTTCTAATACCTGCTGGATTGTAGTTTGGACTTCTAAAGGTAAACATATTTGAAATATTTTTCATGAATGATACTCTTTGTCTTGCTGACATTGTATCATAATTCGTCATTTGAACAGGTGTTGTAGTTCCGTCTAAAATACGTCTACATAACATATATTTATCTGTAATATATGTATCATATTTCAAACTTTCATATAACATAGAGATTGCTATGTCAATAAATTCAAATAAACCACCCTCTCGTGAAAATGCCATTGCAAGTTGTTCGTCAGAAGTAGTTGTTTGATAGAATTTTTGAAAGTTTATTTCATGTATATAGTTAAAAACATTAGGCACAACCGTTTTCAAAAATCTTGTATTATTTGGGTCGTCTTTCATTTCTTTGTTATAATCATATACATTACATAAATCAAGCATTAATTCACGTACCTGTTGCCCAAAATTTAAATCTCCTCTTTTTGTAAAATTCCATGGATTATCCCATCCATTTCTTTTAATAACTGTTAAACCTATTAAATTTACCGTATTGATAAATGCATTTTTATATCTTTCATTACTTGAAATTAACTTACCAATTGGTACAATACTTTCTCCTTGAACAGGTAAATCGATTTCTTGTGATAAAATTGGATTTTGATTAATAATATAACTTAAAAGTTCTGCATCTGTTTGTGCTCTTAAAACACTTTTCTTAAATGCCATTTTTATTCCTCCTTTTTAAATTTCTTTTACGTCAATTACTTCTTTTTCTTCAAGTTCTTTTGTTTCTTCCTCTTCTTTATTTTCTTCTATAGGTGCTAAAAATCTTTCTTTATATTTCGCTTTTAAATCTTCATATTTCCATTGTAGTTCTTCTAATTCTTTTCTTACTGTTTCGTCAAGAACTTGATCATTGTTTTCAATCATACTGTCTTCAATATCTTCTAATAAAGATATAACTAAATCGTCATTGTCTGTAATATTATCTGATATTCTTTGTTTTAATTCTTGTTTTGTAAGTTTCATTTATTTTTTTCCTCCTTTCCTTTAAAAATTTCTTTTAGTTTGCCTACATTAAAACCCGCTTTTTCTAAATTTTCTAAAATACTAACAATTTCCATAATAATTATGTAAATGCAAATTACTTTAGAAATAACAGGTAAATGAAAAGTAAAATCTAATATAAAACTTGCTGCCATCACAATAATTAATAATACTTTATGTAAAAGTCCTTTTCGCATAATAGAACTATCTACGTTTTTATTAATTACCGCTTGAATAAAACCTGTTAAAATATCAAAAAGCATAAATAATATAGGTGCTATTATTTGCCAGCCAATCGTTGTAAAATTTAATGATGTAATAATATTCTCTAAGTCCATATTTTTACCTCCTAATTTTAAAATAACATAATTTACTTTTTTTGTCAATAAAAAAAAGACGATTTAAAATAATCGTCTTTTATTTCTTAATTTATTAGCATATAGCACCCATTTAAAATTACCTCTTTTAAAACTTGGAGTTGGTCCGTGGTTCTGATCCTGGAGTACCATTATAAATTGCGGAAATTCCCTCGGTATTTGGTATTCCCATAAATAACGTAGGATTTATGTAAACTGATAAATCAGCTCCGAATTCCCAATCTTTTGTTAAAAGATTTTGCATTTCTAAATGTAAGTGAATTCCTGTAGAACTTCCTGTCGTGCCTTCATATCCGACATATTCTCCAACTACTACTCTATCTCCTTGATTTTTAGGGCTTGCTTCTCTCATATGTGCATATAAAAATCCGCATACCTGTATCAGCTTTAATAATGATATAATTTCCGAAATCCATCAGCATCAAAAGTTTTTCGATAAATATAACCATCTACCATCGAATAAAGAGGAGCTCCGCCCTTCGACAGAAGGTGTTGCAATGTCTAAGCCTTTATGAGGATCTCTACCCGCTCTTGGCTCACCAAATTCGGAAGTAATCCAAAATTCTTGATTAATAAATGGTGCTATTCTTGCTTCATAATCTGCCATACTATCACCTCTATTTTATATCAATATGAATTGCATTAGAACCAGAAATCAAATAAGTATATCTTAGCCTACCATTATTTACATACTCTTTTGCTTTTTTAAGAAGTGTATTTCCTGATACACCTTTTACATAAAAATCAATTGCTTTTCCACTTAAATGTCTCGAATTTGTCACTCCTCCTACTTTCCTATTATATAAACTACATCTTGTACCTGATGTTACTATAGCTTGACTTCCAAAATATTCACGAATTTCATCTGCTATTTTTACTACATCTAAATTTATATTATTTAAACCACAACCACATTTACAAGTAAATTCTGATTTTTTAAAATGTTTTATTCCATTCCAGTCTAATACATTTATTCCCATTTTTGTACGTGTTTTTATACCCGCAATTCCGTCAGAATCTAAACCATTTAATTTTTGCCATTCTTTTAGTTTTGTGATTGTATTATTTCCTGCAACACCGTCAACAGTCGTAACAACTATTATTTGTATTTTTTTAATGACTTCTATTAATTTTGTATCTGTTTCATTTCCATAAATTCCGTCAACTGCATTTAATTTAAACTCTTTTTGAAAATCAAAATAAGCTCCTTTTGTTTGATTTCCTTCTATTCCGTCAATATTACCCCAATAATAATTTAAAAATTGTAAATTCATTTGTCTTTGTTTGATTGAAAGCATTATATATTACCTCCTTTTATATACTTTTAAAATTTCATTATCAATATAACTTTCTACATATTGCATATTATATTCAAAAGTACTATTCGTATTCATTTCAATTTCTAAAGTTACTTTGCTAATTTTTCCTTTTTTCATAGGTACATCAAAAGCAATTTTATAAGTATTTTTCTTTACATATTCTACATCATAAAAATAAATATTTCTATACTTTTCTAATAAATAATCAAAAATTTTCTCTTCCATTTTATAAATCTCCTTTATTTAATAATGTTTTAGCGTCTATTAATGTTAATGCAAATAATCTTTTATTAATTTCATTTAAAAGTATTAAAACTGTTTGTTCATCTTCTTTACTATAATTTAACACTTTATCTTTAATTAACGGACATTCAAACAATAAATCTAATTGTCCTTGAATTAATTTTTTTGCTTTTTTCATAATATCACCTCATTTTCTTTAATAATTTTTTATATAAATTAATTTTAAAAACACGATAAAATATAAGTTGTATGACAAGTGCAATTGTAATTGCTATAATTGAATAGAAAAATAATATAGACATATAACATAAAAATATAACTAAATCTATCAACATTTTATATCAACCTCCTTATAAATCTAACTCTTTTAAAGTATATTTTATATTTACTTCCATATTTTTATACATAGTATTTTTATCAAAACATGGTAATGAAAAAGTGCCTATTTCATCATAAAAATTAATAAATATATATTCTTGTGTCTCTCCAATATTCCTTTTTGCAATATATTCTATTTCATCTCTAAAAGGCTTTACTATATTACTTAGATATTTTTTTTCTTTTTTATCTAATACTTCTTTTCTTTCAAAAACTATCAAACGTTCTACTTTTACAATATCTAAGTCTACATTATTAACACAACATATTAAATGTTCATTATAATTTGATAAATTATTTAAAACTATATCAAACTTATCAGATAACAAATTATTATCTTTTACAATTCTATATGCTCCATTTCTATAATAAACCTTATCACCATTTTTTAATTCTGATTTCTTAATCATACAATAACCTCCTTATTTAATTTCTAATACA
>ERZ1643249.3055-NODE-3055-length-15003-cov-5.286259_pt1 | contig 15003 bp, 12 predicted proteins | sample MGYA00579263_ERZ1643249 | MGnify/ENA primary metagenome ERZ1643249 (study PRJEB29033, sample SAMEA4952264) | chicken gut metagenome | biome: Broiler Chicken; feature: Gastrointestinal Tract; material: Caecum | place: Ireland | collected 2018 | study: Broiler...
TGGCATGGTTTACAAAGTAATGTTACCACTTTCAAATTCCTATTATACAAAAAAAGAACACTAATAGTGCTCTTCATAAACTTATTTATCTAAATATTTATTATACTTTCTAAACTCAGGAGAATTATCCAAAGTTGTTTTCTTAAGTTCTTCAAATAACTTCTTTTGATCACGAGATAACTTCTCAGGTATTACAACATTAGCAACCACGTACATATCTCCTTTTTTCTTATTAGAAACATTAGCTATTCCTTTTCCCTTTATTCTAAGTTTATCATTTGACTGTGTACCAGCAGGAATAGTCAAATTAATATTTCCATAAGGAGTAGGCACTTCTTTTTTACAGCCTAAAACAGCCTCTGTTATTGTAAGTGGTAAACTAATATAAATATCATCATCTACTCTCTCATAAAAATCATGATCCCTTACAGTAAATTCAACATATAAATCTCCATTAGAACCACCATTACTACCTGCTTCTCCCTTACCAGCTACACGAAGCCTATTCTCACTATCGATACCAGCAGGAATATTAATTGTAATAGTCTTATTCTTCTTTACTTTACCTTTACCTTTACATGCTGTACATTTTTTTTCAAATACAGTACCAGTACCTTTACAATAAGGACAAGTAGTCTTAGTTAGAAAAGTTCCAAATATAGTTCTTTGTTCTTGAGTAATAGTACCAGAACCTCTACACTCTGAACAAGTACTTGAATTAAAACCTCCCTTACCATCACACTCTGAACAAGTATCAATAACATCTATATTTATATCTTTTTTACACCCAAAAACAGCATCATCAAAATCAATAGTCATTTTATATAAAACATCATTACCTTTTTGTGGACCTTTAGAACTCCTACGGGAATTAGATTGACGAAAACCTCCAAAACCTCCTAATCCACTAAATATATCATCAAATATATCTGACATATCACCAAAATCAAAATTAGAAGAAAAACCTCCCATACCAGAGCCACCTGCTCCACCAGAAAATGCCGCATGACCAAACTGATCATATTGTTTTCTTTTAGCTGGATCTGACAAAACTGCATAAGCTTCTTGACACTCTTTAAACTTCTCAGCAGCATCAGGTTCCTTTGATACATCAGGATGATACTTCTTAGCCATCTTACGAAATGCCGATTTTATCTCCGAATCACTAGCATTCTTAGAAACACCTAGTACCTCATAATAATCTTTCTTGCTCATTATTTACCTCTCTTTCAACAAAATATAAAAGTAAGGAAGTTCTAGTTACCTAGAACTTTCAAAACAATTTATTATTTTTCTTCATAATCAGCATCTACAACATTATCATCTTTTTTATCACTAGATGAATCATCATCAGAACTATTATCAGCAGATTGATTATTCTTAGCAGCTTCTTCATATACCTTAGATGCAAATGCATTAGCTTTCTCTAATAATTTATCTTTAGTAGATTTAATTTCATCAACATCTTCTTTTTCTATTGCTTTCTTAACTTTATCCATTAAATCTTCTGCTTCTTTCTTATCACTATCACTAACTTTATCTCCTAAATCTTTAATAGCTTTTTCAGTCATAAATATTACTTGTTCAGCATCATTCTTAGCATCTGCTAATTCTTTCTTTTTAGCATCTGCTTCTTTATTAGCCTCAGCTTCTTTTCTCATCTTTTCAATTTCTTCATCACTTAATGTATTTGTAGCAGTAATAGTTATAGATTGTTCTTTATTAGTACCTAAATCTTTAGCCTTAACATTAACAATACCATTAGCATCTATATCAAAAGTAACCTCAATTTGTGGAACTCCTCTTGGTGCTGGTGGTATATTAGTTAATTGGAAATTACCTAATGTCTTATTATCAGCAGCCATTGGTCTTTCACCTTGTAATACATGTATATCAACAGCAGGTTGATTATCAGCAGCAGTTGAGAACACTTGACTCTTACTAGTAGGAATTGTAGTATTTCTATCAATTAATACAGTCATAACTCCACCTAAAGTCTCAATACCAAGTGAAAGCGGTGTTACATCAAGTAATACTATATCATTAACATCTCCAGCAAGTACACCTCCCTGAATAGCAGCTCCCATAGAAACAACTTCATCTGGATTAACACCTTTAGAAGGTTCTTTACCAGTTTCTCTCTTAACCAATTCTTGTACCATTGGAATACGAGTAGAACCACCAACTAAAATAACTTTATCTATATCATTCTTAGATATACCAGCATCTTTAAGAGCCTTTCTAACAGGTTCAGTAGTTGAATCAACTAAATCAGAAATTAAAGACTCAAATTTAGCTCTTGTAACATCCATTTCAAAGTTAACTGGATTACCTTGAACTTGTGCAATAAATGGAAGTGAAATTTGTGTAGAAGTCATACCAGACAAATCCTTCTTAGCCTTCTCAGCAGCTTCCTTAATTCTTTGCATAGCCATAGAATCATCAGATAAATCAACACCTTCAGATTTCTTAATTTCACTAACTATATAATCAACTAATCTATTATCGAAATCATCTCCACCTAAATGATTATTACCAGATGTAGATAATACTTCAAATACACCATCACCTAATTCAAGGATAGATACATCAAATGTACCACCACCTAAATCATATACCAATATCTTTTCATTAGAATCTTGTTTATCAAGACCATAAGCTAAAGCAGCAGCTGTTGGCTCATTAATAATTCTTTCAACATCTAAACCAGCAATCTTACCAGCATTCTTAGTAGCTTGACGTTCTGCATCATTAAAATATGCAGGAACTGTAATTACAGCCTTAGTTACTTTCTCTCCTAAATAAGATTCAGCAGTTTTCTTCAAATCACCCAAAATCATAGCAGAAACTTCTTCTGGAGTATATTCTTTACCATTAGCCTTAACTTTCTTATTAGTACCCATAAGTCTTTTTACAGAACTAATAGTATCAGGATTAACAATAGCTTGACGTTTAGCTTTTTCACCTACAATCATATCACCATTCTTAAAAGATACAACTGATGGAGTAGTTCTTCCTCCTTCAGCATTAGCGATAACCTTAGCCTCGCCACCTTCCCATACAGATACACAACTATTAGTTGTACCTAAATCTATTCCAATTATTTTACTCATATATATCACCTTTCCTTATTTTATTATTCATTAACCTTAACCATAGCTGGTCTAATAACTTTATCCTTATACATATAACCTTTTTGTAATACCTCAAGTACTACACCAGCAGGCTTATTCTCATCATGTTCAGTAAGCACCGCATGATGATAATCTGGATCAAATTCAACTCCTTCAGCATCTATTTCCTTAACTTCAAACTTATTTAAAATATTTATAGTATTAGAATAAATAAGCTTAAATCCCTCTAAGAATCTAGAAACCTCATCAGTCAAATCATCATCATCCATCTTAATAGCTCTCTCAAAATTATCTAAAACAACTAAAAATTCTTTAATAAGATCCTCATCTTTATACTTCATCATCTTAGCTGTTTCTTCTTCCCTTCTTCTTTTATAATTTTGAAGTTCAGCTTGATTTCTAAGAAGCATTTCTTTAAAAGACGCTACCTGTTGCTGTAATTCTTCTATTTCTTTATTCTTTTTAAACAATCCCTTCTTATCCTTCTTTTTATTCTCACACTTACACTCTTTATCTGAATCATCAGAGCACTTACATTCTTTATCTAAATCATCAGAACTTTTATTCTTTTCATTATCTATATTGCATTCACTATTTTCTTCATCATTAGTAGACTCATCTTCTATTTCTTCTACCTCTTCTTTTATTTCTTCTTTTTCTTTAACCTTATTACTCATCATTTCCTCCAATATTTTCTTTTATATAATCAAGTAAACTTACTACTCTATCATATTCCATCCGTTTAGGACCAATAATAGCAATAGTACCCTCTTCACCATTATAATTATACTTAGTCTTAATAACAGATACATCACTAGATATTTCAGATTCTTCACCTATATATATATTTATACCATTATTTTCTTCTCCTTTAATACTATTAACATCGTCAAACTTAGACAATAAATCTCGTACCTTATCAATATTAGAAAACTCAGGTTGTTTCAAAAAATTATTTCTTCCAGCAAAATGAACCTCCGAACCACTACTAGAAAATTCACTAAAAGCATCATAAAAAGCATTATATAACACTTCATGTTGTTTAACATATTTTCCAATAATTGGTTTAATTTCATACTCTAACTTTTCAGAAACTTCATTAATAGGCGTTCCAACTATTAATTTATTTATAAGTTCAACAGTCTTAGTAACATCAACTAAAGAAATTGTACTAGGCAAATATAAATTTTTATGTTCAACTACACCTTTATCTGTTATAACCATAGTAAGTATCTTGTTATCATCAAGAGGTACTGCTTCAACTTTTTTTAATCTATTATCTTTAGCACTAGTCCCTAATACAACAGATGTATAATTAGTAATCTCCGACACTATTTCTATACTTTTTCTAATAGTATCACTTAAATCTAAAGAACTATTTTTAAATACTGTTTGAAGCTTAAGCATATCCTCTCCTGTCATATTCTTAGGCTGCATCAAATTATCAACATAATATTTATATCCAGCCTCACTAGGTGTTCTACCAGAAGCAAAATGATCTTTTTCTAAAAAACCCTGCTCCTCTAAATGAACCATTTCATTTCTAACAGTAGCACTAGAACATTTAACCACTTTACTAATCTTTGAAGAACTAACAGGAATAGCCGACTTAACATATTCATCAACAATTACCTTTAATATATTTTTTTGTCTTTCACTAAGCATCAAATCACTTCCTTAGCAATACTAATTTATGAATGCTAAATACATTATAGAACTATTTTTTAGCAATGTCAATAAATAACTGCTAATTTTTTCAAAAAATAAAAGAAAACTAAAATAAACTAGTCTTCTAAAAGTAATGTTATATTTTTATAAATTTACCAATCATCTTATCAAACTTATTACCAAACACTCTTCTTAAATTACCATTTTTATAACACAATAAACCATAAACAGCAAAACTAACTAATCCAAATAAAGCTAAAATAGGAATTTGTATAATTCTACCATCTAAACCATCAGGAACAATTGCTTTTAACAATACTATAACTAATACAAAACAAATCCAAGAAACAACATATTTAGGTAACACTCTAAAAGTAGTCCTATAATTAAAACCATACTTTTTTCTCAAAACATATAAAGATATAAAAGTAGAAATAGTATAACCACAAACAGCTGCTATAACAGCACCATAACTAGCATTTAATCCTAATTTATCAACAATTAACATAAATGGTACATCCAAAACAGCATTTATTCCAAGTCCTAACAAAACTGTAAATATGACTAATTTATATTTATTAACACCTTGCAAAGTATTTACAATTATAGTATAAAATCCACCAAACAAAGCTGTAAATACAAAAGCTCTATAAACAATTGGACCATAATAACTATTACCATAAAATAAAGTCCATATCTCATTTGACATTAAAGAGAAAAACAAAGTAAGTGGAACAATTACTAACAATACACACTGTAGGGCTTTATTAAATTTATTATTAACATCATTCATATCACCCTTAGTAAAACTTGTAACTATATTAGGAATCAAACTCGTAACTAACCCAGTAGATATAGCAAGTATTATATTATTAAGTTTTATACCCCAAGTACTATAAACTCCAACAATAGATTCAGTAACTTTAGCAGAACTATCAAGTAAATCAGACAAAGTTCTAGATAACAATATCATATCAACAGTAGTATAAAGATTATTAACTAAACTAATTAAAATAAAAGGTATAGAATACATAATTATTTTCTTTACAATCTCACGACTAGTAATCTTAACCTTATCTTCACTTATATTCTTTGGTAACAACTTAGCTCTTTTTATTTTTATCCTTAAATATATATATGCAACAAGTCCCCCAAAAAAAGCACCTAACATCGCTACACCAACAGCATATTTCAAAGGCAAATCTAAAACTTTAATACAAGCATAACTACCAACTAAAATAACAAGTACCCTAATAACTTGCTCTATTACCTGACTAACAGAATAAGGAGTTATATACTTATATCCTTGCAAAAATCCCTTAGTAACAGATAAAAATGGTATTACTAAAATAGCAAAAGATACCATCCTAATAACAAAAGCTATATCTTGATAAGTATTTCCTCCAGTAGACGACCCTATTATTAATTTACCTATCTGAGGAGCAAAAACAAATAACAATATAAACATCAAAATAGAAATCAAAGATATCAATTTAAGAGATAACTTATAAGTATCCCGAATAGCTTTCTTATAACCAAGAGCATTATATTCACTAGTTATCTTACTAATAGCAAAAGGAAACCCAGCACTAGATATTCCTAAAAACAACTGATAAATATTATAACCATAACCGTATAAAGCACCACCCTGTTCTCCTATAATAGCATTAAATGGAATAACATAAATAACCCCAATTACTTTAACTAGCAAAATTCCTAAAGTAGCAACTATTGTACCTTCAATAAAACTATTTTTCTTCATAACATCACCCTCGTTATAGAAACAATTATACTATAAAACCCATATTTTAACAACCTCAAAAAAAAGCAAGATCCCTATTTAGATCTCACTAACTTTCTTTTATAATCAAAATCATCAACCAGTCCCATTTGTCTAACTTCACTAGGTTCAATAAATTCATCATTCTCTCTATTATACATACTAGCCGTCTCTTCATCAGTATAACTAAAATTAGATTTATCATGCCTATTCATATTACTAGCTCTATCTAAACTAATAATATATTTCCTAAACGTAACATATCTAGATAATTCATCTTCAATCATACTCTCAAATTTCTCACAATCTTTTCCTTGAATCATACTATTAAAAGTAGAATTATATATCTTTATCAACCTAAAAAGTTCTTTATTATTATAAAAATACATTTTCTTATATTTATCAACATCACAAATATCAATAAAATTCATAAGATCATCAAAAACTCTTCTAAAAATAACATTATCTCTTCTTATAGCATAAGAATATCTATATTTACCATCAGCAAAATACTTAAGTTCAACATCTTCAGAACATATATTAATAATCTTATTATCAACAATAACATCATAATAAATAGGTTTCTCTCCCTTTTTAACATCATACTTTATAGCCAGTTTATTAAAACCATGTAAATCATATTTTGCCCAAATTATACGCCATAACTGTTGCAAATTCATACCAGAAGTAAAACTATCTATAGTAAATAAATTAGTCAAATCAACTCCATCTATTTTTATCTCTCTAACTCTTCTCTTAACATCATCACAATTAATCACTACCAAGCTATATTTTCCCATAATAACACCAACTCCCAAAATTTATACCTATAGTATACCACAAATTTTAAAAAATACATCAAAAAAGAAGTTATTAAATAAACTTCTTAAACAAATAACTATATATTACCACTAATTATATCTAACATATTTCTTCCATATATAGTAACAATAGAGGCCCTATCCACATTTTTATCAACAGTAGCATCTATCTTCATAATAGTTTTCCCATCTTCAATAACATTTATCTTACCTACAACATCTCCCTTCTTAACAGGAGCACTTACATCATCAATATCAAATTCATATGTAACATTTCTTTTTGTTCCAACCTTAGTATTCATAATATTAACATCTTCCATAGGCACAATATTAACTAATTTATCTTTACCACCATTAACCTTCTTTGTAGATAAAACCTTACTTTTAGGTAAAATTGTATCTATTTGATAAGTATTAAAACCATAATCTAACATTTTAGTAGTTTCACTATTTCTAACAGCTGATGTCGGTTCCCCCATAACAACAGTAATAAGTCTCATATTATTCTTCTTAGCAGTAGTAGTAATACAATAAAGTGCTGTCTCTGTATACCCAGTCTTTAAACCATCTACCCCACTATAATATCTTACTAATTTATTAGTATTAACAAGCCAAAAACTATTATCTGTATCTTTTCTCAAATAATCTTCATATGTCCCAGTATACTCAAGTATTTTATCATACTTAACAAGTTCTTTGGCAATCATAGCCATATCATAAGCACTAGAATAATGATTATCATCATCTAAACCACACGCATTAACAAAATTAGTATTCTTAAGTCCCAATTCTTTAGCTTTTTCATTCATCATTTTAACAAATTCTTCTTCCGTACCACCAATTCTCTCAGCCATAGCAACAGCAGCATCATTACCACTACCTATACAAATACCTTTAACTAAATCCTCAACTGCCATTTCTTCTCCTACTTCAAGAAAAATCTGTGATCCTCCCATAGAAGCCGCATACTCTGATGCTGTAACCTTCTCATCCCACTTTAAATTACCATTATCAATATTCTCCATAATAATTAACAATGTCATCATCTTTGTCATAGAAGCCATAGGCAATCCTTCATTAGCATTCTTTTCAAATATAACCTTACCAGTAGATGCCTCAATCATAATAGCACTCTTAGCATTAGAAGCCAAATTAACACCATTACCAGAATTACTATCACTAGTACTTTTATCATTATCACTACCATTAGTAGTATCACTATCAGCACTAGTATCCAAATCACTATTATCATAACTATTAGAATTACTATTTACATTATCATTACTATTAGCATTAGAACTATTATTATCTATAACATCACTCTCTCTATCACTATTAGTCAAATTAGAATCCTCTGCATAAACAGTAATCCCAAAACAAAAAAATATCACTAACATTAAAAATACTTTCTTCATAACATCACCTAATAAAAAATATGTCTAAAAAAGAAAAAAATAACTAAACAAAACAATTTAGTTATTTTAACTATTAACAAGACATCTTCTCTTACTTTTAACATTAGAAACTTTACTAGTATTAACATTACCTAAAATACTATTCTCTTTTATTGCATTATAAATATTATCATACTCTTCATCAATTTTACTTATCTTTAAAGCCCAATCCCTAAGAATTCCCGCAATTCTAATATTTTCCATATCATTAGAAGATATCTCTTTCTTATAACAAAGTTTATGATGAAAACTAGCCCACATATTCATAGCCTTAGTTCTAACCTGAATCTCAGCATTTAAAAATTCCGTCTTTCCTTTATAATAAACAGGAACCTTAACTAAAATATGATAACTAGAATAACCATTAGGCTTAGGACTAGTAACATAATCTTTTATCCTAACATTACTAGCTCCAAAATATTCAACTATAGCAGCTATTATAGCATTCATATCACTAAGAAAAGAACAAACAATTCTACCACCAATAACATCATTCAAATTATTATCAATAGTACTCTCATCCACATTATAAATGTTTTTAGACATTAATTTTTTACAAATACTCTTGGGTTCTTTCAATCTAAATTTCAACAATTCAATAGATTTCTTTTCTTCTTCATTAAACCCGCTAAAAATCTCATTAATAATACATTTCAAATTATTTAAACCTAAATTATACTTCTCCATAACATCCGAAGAAACTACATCGCTAGAAATATTATAACTTTCACCTTCTAAAACATTCTCATCATTCTTCTCAAGTTCATCAATAATATTCTTTAACTCCATATCTATTTTTATAGTCTCCAAAGAAGTATTCTTAATAATTGAACGTATCTTATAATAAACCCCTTTATCAGATATTTTTTTATCCAAATCATGTTTATAACTAATTTTATGCTCCAAACTAGCCCACATATCCATAGCCATCGTTCTAATTTGTATCTCCGCTGGAACATAAATAATATGATTATCATCCATAACAGGAACCTTAACAGTCATATGATAACTCAAATATCCACTATCCTTAGGATTAGATATATAATCCTCAACCTCAATTACTTCAATAAAAGGATTTTTATGTATAAACTCTATCATCTTATTCAAATCATTCATAAAATGACAAACAATCCTAACACCAGCAATATCTTCAAGATTATTAGTAATACTATCTACACTAAATTCTAATCCCCTTCTATTAAGTTTTCCCTTTATACTATCAATACTTTTTATTCTTCCACTAAAATGCTCAATAGGATTATATTCCCCCTTAGCATCCATTTTACTAACAAAAGAACCAATCTGATTTTCTAAAAAATTTAAAGCTTCTCTATATTTCCATAAAAATTTATTTAAATTTTCATCCCCAATTTCATTCATTAATATCATCTCCTTAAATAAAAAAACAAAGGAATTAACACATTGGTTAATTATTATATTACATATTAGTTAATTTGTCCAGTATTTTTTTATAATTTATTAAATTCAAACTATATTATGCACTAAATTAATATGCAATTAACTAAAAAAAAGACTAAAAAAGTCAGTTTATACAAACTAACTCCTAAATTACATACTACCAACTACTTAATAAAACTATATAAAACAGCTATTTCTTTATTAGAAAGACGTCTATATTCTCCAGCTTTAAGCCCTTTTAAATCAAAAAAAGCATATCTTTCTCGCTTAAGCTTTAAAACTTTTTTACCAACAGCCTCTATCATTTTTCTAACTTGTCTATTTCTACCTTCATGAATAGTAATTTCAACTAAACAAGTATTTTTCTTTTTATCAACTTTTTTAAGTTTAACTCTAGCCTTACTAGTTTTATATCCATCAACCAATACTCCAGTTTTTAACTTTCTTATATCATTACCATCTAAAATACCATCTATCTTAGCAATATATACTTTATCAATACCATTAGACGGATGCATCAACTTATTAGCAAGAAAACCATCATTAGTAAGAAGTAAAACCCCTGTAGTATCATAATCTAATCTTCCAACAGGATAAATTCTAGTATTAGTATCTATTAAATCAACAACAGTCTTTCTACCTTTATCATCACAAGAAGTAGAAACAACTCCTCTAGGCTTATATAAAAGATAGTACTCATAGTTTTTATTATTATCTAACACCATTCCATCAACTGAAATTTTATCACTATTTGAAACCTTAGTACCAAGTTCAGTAACAACTTTTCCATTAACCTTTACTTTTCCTTCTATAATTAACTTCTCTGCTCCTCTTCTAGAACAATAGCCTAAAGAAGACATCACCTTCTGTAATCTTTCCATTTCTCCACTCCCTAAAACCATTATACAACAACTAACCAATTTTAACAAGTCATTTACAACTCAATATAATATATACAAAATAAAAATAGACTAAACTATATTAATTAAAGCCTATTTTTATTTATTAAACTAATATCAATATCCCACAAAACCTCATCACCAATATCTTTAACAACAATACCTTTATCAAGTAAAATATCTCTTATCTTATCAGCCTCTAAATAATTCTTCTCTTCTCTCATACTCTGCCTCTTCTTAAGTAACCTATCAACTTCCAATACATCAATCTTATAAATATCTATATATTTAGCTTTTATATCCTCTACTACCTTCCTAGAATCTTGTTGTAATAACCCTAAGACCTTATAAATATTAACAAGTGCATATTTTATATCAACTAAACGCTGAATATCCTTTTTTCTAACCAAAATATTCATCTCACTTATATAACCAAACAAAAGAGATATTGCAACAGAAGTATTAAAATCATTATCCATGGCACTCCTAAATTCTCTATCAATCTTTTTATATTCATCACAATCATAATTAACTATACATCCATTACCTAATTTATCAATAGTATCAAATAATTTATAAATCATATATACCTTTTCTTCATTTTGTTCAAAAATACCATCCACAATATTAATATCAGAACGATAGCTATTTTCTAACAAAGTCATCCTAATAACTTCATAATTATAATCTCTAAGCATATCCTCAATCAATATACCATTATTCAAAGACTTGCTCATTTTTTGATCATTTATCTTAATCAATCCATTATGTAACCAATATAACACAAAAGGCTTACCAGTTAGAGACTCACTTTGAGCTATTTCATTTTCATGATGTGGAAAAATCAAATCTCTACCACCACCATGAATATCTATAGTTTCTCCTAAAAATTTCATACTCATAGTAGAACATTCAATATGCCATCCAGGTCTACCAACTCCCCAAGGAGACTGCCAAAAAATCTCATCAGCTCCTGCCGTTTTCCATAAAGCAAAATCCCTATCATCAATCTTATCAGGTTCCATTTCCTTTCTTACTGAAGAAATATTATCACTAGCAACTATTCTAGAAAGCTTTCCATACTCTGGAAAAGAAGAAACTCTAAAAAACACATTACCACTATCCGTACTATAAGCATGACCAGCATCAATTAATTTTTGAATAAATTTAATCATATCATCAATACACTCAGTAGCTCTAGCACAAATAGTAGGCTTATCTACACCAAGTAAAGATAATTCTCTATCAGTTTTATCAATCATTTTATTAGCATAATCAAGAGGATTAACCCCAAGGCTTCTAGCTTTTACAATAATTTTATCATCAACATCAGTATAGTTTCTAACATAAGTAACTTTATAACCACTATACTCCAAATACTTCTTTATAGTATCAAATATGATTGCTTGATAAGCATGCCCTATATGAGCATCACCAGATACAGTAATACCACAAGCATACATCTTTACTTTCCCATCTTCTCTAGGAACAAACTCTTCCCTTTTCTTAGAAAGAACATTATATATTTTTAAACTCATTTCACTCCTCCATAATTATAATAACAAAATTAATTAACCAAATTTAAACAAAGAACTTTATCCCAAGCATTAATCAAATTTAATTTAGTTATACCGCTAACATTAGTATCCTTTATTAATTCATACAATAAATTTAATAAACCAATAGTATTTAAATTGTCTTCTAAATAGAATCTAAATTGCATATCATATTTATCAAACAACACCTTATTCATTTTTCCATTTTTTTCTATATCAGAAATAGAATTTAACAATTCATTATATTTTATACTAGACTCTTCAAAAAGTTTATAATTAAAATTAACTTCATCATAATAATTAGTATTTAATAAGAAGAATCTAAAAGCTAATGGATTATATCCGTCATTTTTTAATTTAGTTAATGTAATCATATTACCAACACTTTTACTCATTTTCTGATTATCAACTAAAAGCCAAGACAAATGAACCCAATAATTACACCACTTATGACCTAAATAACTTTCACTTTGAGCAATTTCATTAGTATGATGAGGAAATACAGCACCCTTAGAACCAAAGTGAATATCCAAATTTTCACCTAAATACTTTATTGCAATTTCAGAACATTCAATATGCCATCCAGGAACCCCTTTTCCAAAAGGACTATCCCACTGTAATTCTGAAACACCAAACTTAGAATTCAAATTCGTAAACCATAAAGCAAAATCATTAGAATTCTTTTTATTTTTTCCTTCTACAATATCTTCCTCATTATTATATAATAGACTATCAGTATTATTTCCAACTAATTCATAATAATTTTTACATTTTGAAGTATCAAAATAAATATTACCATTACTTTTGTAAGCGTAACCATCTTTTAATAACTTTTGAATCATCTTTATATACATATCTATTTCACTCGATGCAGGCACAACTATCTCAGGCCATCTTATATTAAGCATCTCACAATCATTTCTAAAATCCTTTGTATAAAAATCAGTAAGAAATTTAAATAATTTTTTTCTTTAAACATAGCATTAATAATTTTATCTTCACCGTCTTTGTTCAATTTACCAATATCAGTTATAACCATAGCTCGCTTTACTTTGTAGCCTAAATATTCAAAAGCTTTTTCAAACAAATCTTCAGAAACATGACTTCTCAAATTACCAATGTGCTGATGATCATACACTGTAGGACCACAAGTATACATTTTTATTTTTCCTTTTTCATTAGGAACAAATTCTTCTATTTTTCTAGTTAACGTATTATATACCTTCACAAACAAACACTCATTCTTAAACAATATCAATATTAAAAATTATTATCAACAAGACAAAAAAACAATATTATATTAGATATCTTACTATTTTAATTTATGTAAACTAAATTAACATATTCATAGTAACATAAAACAATTTTTTTTACAAGATTCAACAATTATAAAACATTAAAAATATGATTCAACAATTATAAAACATTAAAAAATAAATTCACTTAATACAATTAAACTCAGAAAAATCAGGAATAAAACTCTCACTCTGTGTCTCCCCTTCTTGAATAAAAGCCTTTCTAACTCCTAAATCATATGCATAATTAATTATTTCATCATATTCATCATCATTTAACTTTCTATTTAAAGCCTCAAATTCTAAATATCTAAGAGGAGTATATTGATTCATAATACTAATAAAAATATTATCTCTATAATTATCATACAAATACTTTATAACTCTCTTACTATCATCTAAACTACCAGGTAATATCAAATGTCTAACAATAACACCACTCTTCATCATTCCCTTATCATCAAATTTAGGTCTACCCACTTGCCTATACATCTCTTTTATACAAGAACTAGCACATTCAAAATAATTAGAACAACTACTATATTTTCGAGAAAGATTATTATCATAATATTTAAAATCAGGCAAATATATATCAACTATTCCTTCTAACATCTTAATAGTATCAACAGCCTCATAGCCACTACTATTATAAACAATTGGAATTCTAAGTCCCCTCTCTCTAGCTTTCCTTATTCCTTTTACAATTAACGGAACATACATCACCCCTGTAACCAAATTAATATTACTAGCCCCTTTATCCTGAAGCTCCATTACTATACTAACAAATTCATCTACACTAACAATACGCCCTCTATGTAAAGTACTAATCTCATAATTCTGACAAAAAATACATCTTAAATTACAATAAGAAAAAAAGATTGTCCCAGAACCATTACTCCCACTAAGACAAGGCTCTTCCCACATATGAAGAGAATATCTAGCAATAACCATAGAACCAGGTGCCAAACAATAGCCAA
>ERZ1643249.3059-NODE-3059-length-14990-cov-15.376029_pt1 | contig 14990 bp, 22 predicted proteins | sample MGYA00579263_ERZ1643249 | MGnify/ENA primary metagenome ERZ1643249 (study PRJEB29033, sample SAMEA4952264) | chicken gut metagenome | biome: Broiler Chicken; feature: Gastrointestinal Tract; material: Caecum | place: Ireland | collected 2018 | study: Broiler...
GACACGTTTGTGTACCCGGCAAAATTTTTTCCTGTCAAGACACAAACGTGTACTTGGGGCACCCTCCGTAAGGAAGGTGCCCCAAGGCTTTTGTATTTTAAGCTTAATAATAGTTGCATTTAAGCGGTATAGCCTGTCGGCTATGCCGTTTTTGCGTTACTGTGTTCCCGTTCTTCTAAGTGTTCTTCGGATGCATTTTAGGAAACAGATTAAGACACAAGGCTTAAATAAACACCCGTTAGAAAATCTAAAGTTTTAAAAATCATGAATTTTGACGTCTATATTCGTTTGCACTCATATGATATCGCTGTTTGAATTTTTTGCAGAAATATCCAACATCAGAAAAGCCGGTATCGGCTGCAACAAAAGAAACCGATTTTTGTGTGGTTTTAAGCTGTGCTGCCGCTTGTGTCAGCCGATATTGAATCAGATAGGATACCGGAGAAGTTTGAATGCAGGAACGGAAGATATGCAGCGCCCCGCTTTTGCTTATCGGAACAGAGTTTGCTATCATATCAAGAGTAATTGCATCCTTGTAATGATTGTGAATATACTGCATCATGGTTTGTAATTTTGCCTGTCTGTGATTTAAACGGCGCACAGCTGGTGAAATGCTATCCATATTCATATTTTGATACAATACGTCCCAACATTGAAGCAGCAGTTGCATGGTACGCAGTTCATTTCCGCCATCTATTTCCTGAACAGAAAAAATCCGGTTCAAAGTTTCTAAGATGTGATATTGCCACGCTACATCCGGCTGCAAAACCTGAAAAGCTACAGATGAATGGAGGATAGGATTTACATATTTTTCGTAAATCAAAGTATCTTCCGGTGAAAGCAGCGTTGCGTCAAAAACAATATTGGGACAAAAAGCACTGCTTTTCGCCTCATACTGATGAAGCGTTCCGCTATTGATGAAAATGCCGCTTCCTTCAGACAGTTCTATCCTGTTGTCTCCGGCAAAACATATTACCGTACCTTTGTCGACAAACAGGAATTCCAATTCATGGTGCCAATGCCAGTCAATCCGATGAAAATCAAATTCCCAAATATTTTCCGGATAAAAGGCGAAAGGGTATGCTTGGCTCCCGTGGACAACAGTCTCCCTCAGAGTATCATCCGTATAAATTTTATGTGTATCCATAAGTTTCCTTATTGTGCGCAGATAGTTTTTGCGATATTATACCATAAACAGATGATAAAATCCACTGTATAAAGCGATTATCTGTGATATAATCCATGTGGTTTTGCGGAATACAGGAGAGAACCAATGAGAAACCAAAGCTTGGTATTTTGGCCGGCGTAATTTTCCCGATGATACTTTTGGTTGGGGTCTTCTTCTGCCGAAAGGCAGTAAAAGCAAGAACATAATTTTGAAAACAAGAAAGTGAGGTACTGAACGATGGAATTTTTAAACAGCAGCCCAAAATGGATAAGGCAACCGAAAGAGGTAAAAATCGACGGCCAGAAAGTAATCGTGACCACAGAAAAGGGCACTGATTTATGGGCACGCACTTATTATGGCTTTCAAAATGACAATGCCCCGGTATTCCAAATCGAAACAAGCGAAAAGTATTTTTCGTTTATTGTGAAAACAGAATTCGAGAGTTCCTGTCGGTTTGATCAGTGCGGCGTTGTTATGTATTTGAACAGTGATAACTGGTTTAAGGCTTCTATTGAATATGAAGATGACAAAATCCAAAGACTCGGAAGCGTCGTAACGAATCACGGATATTCTGATTGGGCCACAACAGATATATCCTCAGACATAAAGCATATGTGGTATCGTTTTTCACGCAGAGAAAGCGATTATTGTATCGAAAACAGTGAAGACGGAATTCACTACAAGCAAATGCGGATTTTTCATATGTGGGAAGGTTCCGGTAAAATCACTTACGGGATCTACGCTTGCAGTCCGACGGAGGGATCTTACCAAGCAACTTTCTCCTCTATGCAGATTACGGATTGTCAATGGAAAAGTGATTCAGATTGGAAAATTTAAAGGGATTTCGAAGGTATCAAATGCTGCAATTTAAATGGATGAACGAGAGTTCTATAGAAAAAGCAGGAGACTGTTGGAAATTTTTGTACCTATGGCGTCAGTGTGGAGCAACAGAAAATGGATACCATTGACGAAAACGGTATCCCTGCTCTGTAAACTTATTCAATTTTAATTGCCGCATTGCCTGTTGCTGTCCACAAAGCCTTGATTTAAGCCGCTTTTTAAGGCATAAACTTTGAGGGGTAAGGTGTTTAATACCTTACCCCTCAGTTTTGCGTTTAAAAGTGTTACAAGTTCTCTTTTGCGACTTTTATATTTGGAAGCGGTTTATGCAAAGATCACGTCTGCATTTAATGCTGTTTCATTTTTGTAATCCTCCAATATGATTGATTTTCCTACAATCCAATCATTCTGACTGATTACAAAAGCAAAAGGGAGACAACTTCCTTACGAAGTGTCTCCCTTCGCCGCCTTTTTTCTTTGTCAAGACATATTTGTGTACGCCGGGGCCTTCCCTCTTGCGGCGCCTGTCAAGACACATTTGTGTACTTTTTGCACGCTTCCGCTTTGTCAAGACACATTTGTGTACCTGCGGCGATTTTCCCCCGTTTCCCCTGTCAAGACACGTTCGTGTACTTTTTGCACGGCTCCGCTTTGTCAGGCTAGCTTTGCCGGCTGTATAAAGGTAAAACAAAAAGTGCCCCTACCGCATTCACATGCGATAAGGGCACCCTGTTTGGTGCGGAAGATGGGACTTGAACCAAAATAATGCCGATTGCACGACGAATTTTCGCCACTTTGGCATGTTCAAGCGCCTGCTTTGCGGCATTGCGTTCCTCGTATGGAATGATAGAAGGCCATCTAAAAATTGAATGTGTGGTCAAAAGTGTGGTCAAGCTTTTCGCAGAACTTGAAGGAATACACCGTTTACGGCCTGGGCTGTAGTTTCGGCATCGCCGGTCAGGGTATGGCTGTAAATTCCGAATGTGTCCATATCTTCACTGTGGCCGACAAGCGGTTTAATTTCCCCGGCGGGCAACGTCTTGACCACACTGACAAACGTGTGGCGCAACTCATAGGGACTAACTGGGGTCAGCCCGTTCACATTGCAGTACACTTTCCAGCGCGTATAGTAATACTGCTCTGACTTAATACAGAAAACGGAATCTTCCTGACCTGTATATTGGCGCTGTTCCTCAATTACGCGTTGCGCCATTTCAGACATCACAAACGAGCGGACGGCATTTTGATTTTTGCCTTGGGTTTCTTCCCCCTCAACATTGATTGCACGGCTGACATTGACCGTAACGCCTTGAATGTCACCCCAACGCAGGCCGATCAGTTCACCCGGTCGCAATCCAGTAAGGACCTGAAACCGATAGGCATTTATAAAGTCATCGCGGATAGTCTTGCCTTTATATACTGTCGTGTCAGTATTGAACAATTTGACCAAATCGCGAGGCTGTAAAACTTGCTTGCCTTTAAGCCGGGCACCAGATGGAATATGCAAATCTTCGGGGGTGTATGTGGTCAATTTGCTTTTGCGGCAGTATTTGCAGAACGACCGCAGGTCAGCACACAGCAGCATCAACGTCTTGCGACTTTTTCCTGCTACATGAGCGTTGTTAATGATGGCTTGTAACTGCTGGTCTGTTAGGGTATTGACGCGCTTCTTGCCGATCACAGGCAACACCCAGCACCGCCAACGGCTCTCTAAGGGGCGGTAATTGGTGGCGCTGGTCGTTATCTCTATTTCATGTAACCAGCCCTTACAGACGTCCTCAACGCGGCCAGCGCGAGCCGCTATGCCATCATCCAACCAGGCATCGGCTTTAGCGTTGGCCTCCCTTTGCCCGGCTCTGCCTGGGGTGCCGCTATAGAACGATTTGCGCACACCGTCTTTCTGAACATTGATGCGCCATCGGTTGCCAATCCACACGGCTGTGTTTGTGCGTTTACCCATCTGTTAACCTCCCAACCAAGCTCTAGCAGTTTCAGTTTCTTTCAAGAATTTGTGGTACTTTGTCAGGTTTTCTACTGTCGGCTGTTGTCGTGCCAACAGCTCTAGAGGACCATTTGCATCTTCAAATGCCATAATAAAAGAATTGTTGCCGAGTTGCGCGGAAACGGTAGAAGCAGCTTTTGTTCGGATTCTGTTGCGAATTCGCGTACAGTTCTGTGTAACATTTCGGACGGCCTGTTCGCAAGTGTGTTCCCCTTTTATTAGGAACCCACAACACGGACTGATTCGGCGACAATATTGCTCCTTAAAGCTCTTGGTGGCAAACCATTTATTGCAATGCCGACAGCGAACAAGCTTGAACCCGTAGAATGCGTAGTAATAGAGAATGGAAATCAGTATTTGCGAGACGTTTTTCAATTTTTTAAATTGCATACTTTCTTTATCGAAAATGCTAACGGGCAGAAAATTTGATTTCATTCGATTCTGAATTCGCATTTCTTCAACTTCTTGAATGGATAGTGAAACCTTAGTTTGATTGACAAATTTTGAATTCAACATTAACATAGCACTTCCGGTTTCTCGTAACCCGCATAACGTACATTGCTTTGGTGGCTTCGACTTGACTACTTGTTCTTTAAACTTCAGCGTAAGGCCAGAATGGTGAACGACAGAGCGCACAATGTTGGCCGCATATTCATCAACATTCAAATCGCCAAATGTATTTTCTAAAAAGTAATAAAAAGTTCCGAAGGCTTCGCTTGTTTTTAATGTCCATTTTACTTGGACATTATTGTTTCTAATGACAGTTTGGTCTGCTGTTATGGAAATGTCGATCATGAGCATGGTCCCCTGGTTAAAAAAAATGTTTCCCTTCAATAAAATCATACCACAACATTTTTGCAAAGTCAAACAACATCAACAACAGTAAAATAAACGTAGAGACATCAAGGAGGCGTTAAAGGTGAAAGCGAACAATGATATTCGCGTTGCAGCAAATACTGCAAGGGTTAGGCTGTGGGAAATTGCCGATGCCATCGGGCTTAGTGATAGTAGCTTTTCCAGAAAACTGCGCAGGGAATTTTCTAATACGGAAAAAGTAAAAATTCTTGACGTCATAGAAAACCTGCGGCGACAGAAGGAGGAATGTTAACGATGTATAAACCGTTTCATCGCCTTCGCGTCCGCTTCGCCGAGTGCGAGCTTGGTCAGAACGAGGTCGCCAAGCTTGCGGGCATCGCACCCAGTACCATGACCGCCCGCATGATGGGACGACAGCCGTTCACCGCTTGGGAGATTGCTCGCATTGCGGATGTGCTTGACATTCCCTCATCTGAATACGGGGCGTACTTTTTCGACAGAGTGGGTGAAGCATCTTGAAAGTCGAATTCAAAAGCCCACGGGACGTTGAGCACCTGGCAATACAGATTTTGCCATACGCCCAAGAGTGGCGGCAGCCGGGCGACCTAGTCTGCACGGATGCGGACTTTTCGGAGCTTTTACCGGCTTTTGGCCCTGCCCCAATTGCAGACGAAAGTGCGCTGCCGCTGCTTTATTTTTTAGTCCTGACCGCTAACGGCAACGCCAGCCAAGCAAAGCGAGGGCGCGACCTTTTAACCGCGAGGCTGGACGCCATTGGGGACAATTCTCCTGATATGGTCGCCGCGTTTCAGGCTGACCATGTCACACGTCTAAACAAAGGCGCTGCGGTGTTTCAGACGGATGCTGTCGCCACATTGCGTGGGCTATGCCCGGTGGAGCCAGAAGAGCAACAGCCCGCCGGGCTGGCGGTACACTCAATGGCGGACTTGCAGAAGGCCGATCTGCCGCCGGTTTATTTCGTCGTAGATGGTCTATTGCCGCAAGGGCTGGCGCTGCTGGCGTCCCCGCCAAAGTTCGGGAAATCGTGGGCCGTGCTTGATCTGTGCTGTGCCGTCGCCTCTGGCGGCTGGTTCATGGGAAAGCATGCGAACAAAAGCCCATGTCTTTATCTGGCGCTGGAGGATTCGGACAACCGCCTGCAATCGCGGCTCAACAAAGTCCTGGGCGGCAGAAACGCCCCGCATGAGTTCTATTACGTGACCTCCGCCCCTGGCCTTGCCAATGGCCTGATCGAACTGATTGAGGGCTTCATGCAGGTGCACCCGGATACCCGGCTTATCGTGGTCGACACCTTCCAAAAAATCCGCAGCGTCATGGGGGGCAAAGCCAATGCCTATGGGGTCGACTACGCCGACGCGGGCGCGCTGAAGGCATTCGCCGACAAGCACGGATTGTGCCTTCTGCTGGTTCACCATCTGCGCAAGATGCAAGACGATTCCGACCCGTTCAACCGTATTTCGGGCACAAGTGGAATCCTGGGCGCAGCTGATACAGCCCTGGTTCTCACTCGTGAGAAACGTAGCGATGCCGAAACCATGCTCTCTATCACGGGTCGCGACGTCGACGAGCAAGAGCTGGTTTGCCGCTTCAACAAGGCAACCTGCCGTTGGGAGGTGTTGGGCGACGCCGAGACTGTGGCCGCGCAAAAGGCACAACAGGATTACGAGGAAAGCCCGATTGTGCGAACCGCCATAAAGTTAGTCAACCAGGATCCACAGCACTGTTGGACAGGGACCTGCAAGCAGTTTGACGAGATTTGCGTCCTTTGGTTTCACAGGTCTGCCGCCGATTCAATGATGAAGTTGGCAAAAGAGTTTGCCAAGTATGCGCCGCTACTCCGAGAGCACGACGGTATTCTGTACGAAACGCATAGTAATGGAAGCGGAGGCCGCAAACATACATTTAGGCTTATCGCGTAACCGTTGCTACCATTGATACCGTTGCAGAAGGCTTTGTTATCAGGAAAACAGGTGCAACGGTACAAATTATAAACCGTTGCTACCGTTGCAAGCACGGTACTCGATCGGGAAGAAGTATGAGGCTGAAAAAGAACCAAGGGCGGACAAGTTGGAAATGTAAATACCAAAAAAACAAATAGGTCCAGTGGACCCATTTGTTTTGACCCGGACTCTAAAAGCACATTCTGCAACGGTATGCAACGGTACGAATCATATACCGTTGCACGAGAAAGGGCTTGGTTATAGGCTTCGCAACGGTTGCAACGGTTGCAACGGCATAAAACAGGTGAACTACATGGAATATTGGACTTGCCCCTATTGCGGGGCCAACCTTGACCCCTGGGAACGCTGCGGCTGCCAACAGCAGGCCGAACCATTTGCTTCTACTGGGGATAACACGCCAACCACGGCGTTTTTCAGCGTGTTACATATTTATGAGGACTAATCCGAATGGGGAAAGAGGGTGATACATACGGGAAGATCACAAGCCCGCAAGGGTGCAGCGGCAGAGCGCGAGCTTGCGCGGGTTCTGTCCGCCTATGGCTACGATGTACAACGCGGCGGCGCTCTAGCCTATGGCACTGTGCCGGATTGCGTGGGCCTGCCTGGTATACATATCGAATGTAAGCGCGTTGAGCGGCTTAACATCGAGACAGCCATGCAGCAGGCAATCCACGATGCCGTGAAATTTGACGATGGAACCCCGGCGGTCTTTCATCGCCGGAACCGCACTGAATGGCTGGTCACAATGAGGCTGGCCGACTGGATGCAGTTATATCAGGGAGGGGCACAAGATGGAGCAGCAAGCGACCAACGCCGCATTGGCGGCCCTGGCTAAGAACGGCGACAGCTTTGCCCTGGGCCAGCTTTGGGAGATCAACAAGGGTCTGTTGCGGTCTCTGTTTTGGAAATGGTATCCGACGCACAAGACCCTGGCGGACGCGCACGGCCTGACCGCAGACGACTTTGAACAGGAAGGCTTCTTTGCCGTCAAGTACACAGCCGAGCACTACGACCCAGCACGCGGCAACTTTGCAACGGCTCTTGGCTATGCGGCGCAGCGCCAGATTCGCAACACACTATGTCAGGGCCACACCCGGCGGGTCGTTGATAAAGAGGGCCGTGAAACGGTCGTTTCCTCTAACCCGCTGAACTACTGCGCAAGCCTGGATGTGCCATTGACCGCTGACACGGACACAACATTAGGCGATACCATCGCGGATGAATCTGCAGGGATGGAGCAGGTGGAGGAAACCGTGTACCGGCAGCAGCTTCGCGCCGACCTTGACGCCGTGCTGGATAAGCTGACCGATGCGGAACAGGCCACGATTCGGGCACGGTTCTATGGCAACAAATCCTTGCGCGAGACCGGGGAACAACTGGGCGTGACGCCTTCCCGCGCCCACACCCTAGAGAGCAGCGGCCTGCGCAAACTGCGCATGAACCCGAAGCTGATGCGCTACCGCGAGGAGTACATAAGCACTCACGCCTGGCACGGCACCGGGTTTGCAACCTGGAATCATAGCGGCAGCGTACAGGAACGAACCATTGAGGGGCTGGAACGCCTGTATGACCGCCAGAAACCGCCGAAAATCGCCGGAAATGAGGAGGTGAAGTGAAATTACCACACGCAAGGAAAAGGCCCTCAGGGCGCTTCTAACGTGCCGCACGCAGGCAGAAGCAGCAAAAGCCGCAGGCATTGCCGAGAGCACATTGCGAGAATACCTGAAAGACCCTGAGTTTGTGAAGCGGTATGAGGACGCCTTTGCCAATCTGGTACAGGATGCAGCCGACCAGGCAAAACAGGGGTTTGCGTCTGCCATAGAACGGCTGCGCGGCATCGTTGAGGACAACAACCAAGCGCCCCAGGTTCAGATACAGGCATCCCGCAGCCTGCTGGAGTATGGCATGAAGCTGACCGAACAGGCTGACATTTTGGCAAAGCTGGACGAACTGGAAAGGTGGAAAAATAATGAATGTTAAGTCCCGTATAGAACGGCTGAAAAAGCAGTTTCCGGGCAGTGGTATTGGCCTTGTCATTCTTGGGAATGATGGATGGACGGCAACCCGGGGAAAAATGCAGGCTCATTTCCCCACAGAGGAAGAAGCCATTAGCTTCTTGAAGCCGTGTAAAAGTATCGTTATTATCGACGTTTAGGAGGCGATCCGTATAGCAAGCACGAAAGACCGGCTGCGGGCCTTGTCGGCCTATCTGGAAAAGCAGCAGCCAAGCATAACGACCTTCATCACAGAAGGCGGGGCCGAGTTCTGCACAACGCTTGATCCATTCGAGTATCTGCGCCAACATGGCGTATATACGCCCGGCGGGCAGAGAATCGTCCTGTATCCGCACCCTGTTGAGGGGATTGACGGATTGAGCCTGTCCCTGTACCAGATGATTGATGAAGCTATTGAAAAAGGCGGGGTGGAATTGCCCAACCTGGAAAGTGATGAGGTGGTGTGATGAGCAACCGTTATCAAAATGAACCGCCCGGCCCCTGGGAGATCGACGAAAACGGGCGGCGGTTCCGGCGTGTGGGACATGGTTGCATTGAGTATCCGATGCAGATCACAACAAGCTACGGCACGTTTGACGCTGACAATATGCCCGCACCCCCCAAAGAGATCGAACCGCCCCACCCCAAAAGCTGGGGCAAATGCCCCTTTGTTTCCAAGTGCACATCGCAATGTGCCTTATACGGCGAGACCGGCTGCGCCCTTGTAACGGGAGAGGATGCGAACACCGGCAAGCGCTGTCCGTTTGGCGATCGGCAAAATATATTTTCGTGTACAAAAGACTGCGCCTTGTGGGCGCTATGCAATCGAAAGGAGAATGAACAATGACCAAATACAATCAGTATGCAAAGAGACTGGACGCCGCTTTTAAGGAGGCGCGGGAGAAATTCACAAAGGCTTACACCCAGTACAATGACGCGCAGGAACGCTATGCGGAAGCACAAAGATGGCACAGCGGGGAAAATCCAGTAGAGAAGGAAGCAAAGGTTTTCCGCGCAAAGGCCGCTATGATGGAGGCTGAAAAGGGCCTAAGAGACACAAGAAACAGCGTGTGGGCGGCGTATGACACCCAGGTGCAGGCAATCCGGCGCGACCTGGAACAGGACGTGCGGACCAGCTATGCCGCCAGCCCGGACGCCATTGACACGAATACCATTGAACTGCTGAAATCTGGCGTCATGGGCGCGGACGATTACTACAGCCTGGTCGACAAGTTTGACAACAACCAGACCATGCTGCGCCTGATTGCCAAATACGCGAAGGAGGCTGCGGCCGAAGCAAACAAAGACAGTCAAACCAGAATGGCGCTCAATGTGCTGTGTTCCGAGATCGGGGACGGCAAGAACAAGACCATGCGCGCGTTTGACGACTTGTGCCAGATGAGCAAATACTGTTCTGGCCGAGCCGGTGGCCGCTATTCTGACAACCATGCGATCAACATGGCCGAAAAGTGGGAACAGCTTTCCGGCGCTGCGGTTGGGGGATTCTAAGCTCAAATGTGATTTGTACGGAGGCATCAATGGCGAAGCCGTATACAAAACGCTGGATATATAATCTGTTGCTCGAAAATATTCCAGATGGAATATCGAAAAACAAGCCTTCTCGCCGCTATCTGCACAAGACTGCCGACACCGCACGCAAGGCCTATTTGATCGGAGTTTCAGAAGCACGTAAAGGCAAAAAGCCTGACTCTTTCAGGAATATGCCCGCCGGTTCTTCTGAGCTTGAAAACTTAGCGTGGAAGTTCGTTTTCATCTGCTATTTGCAGGGACACAATAGAAAGGGGTGAAGAAGTACGGACCTATTTAATCTTTATGTTTATGCAAAAATTTCGCTTGATGTCGACGATTATGAAAAAGGCGTAAAAGACATAACGTCCTCAGGCAATGGGCTTTCTAATCTTTTTGGCTCGCTTGGAAAGGCCGCTGCAAATTTTGGAAAAGCAGCTGCCGCTGGAATGACAGTTGCAGGCACCGCACTGACAGCCGTTGGAAAACTTGCCATTGACAGCTACGCAAATTATGAGCAACTGGCAGGCGGCGTAGAAACTTTGTTCGGCGATAGCGCCAAAACTGTGCAGAAATATGCAGATGCAGCTTACAAAACCGCAGGGTTATCTGCCAACGAATACTTAGATACTGTCATGAGCTTTTCTTCCCGTTTGCTGCAAGGGCTTGGTGGCGACACGGCAAAAGCTGCTGAAATATCTGATACGGCAGTTGTTGACATGGCGGACAATGTTAACAAACTGGGCGGTTCGATGGAATCTTTGCAGAATGCTTATCAAGGGTTTGCCAAACAGAATTACGATATGTTGGATAACCTGAAACTTGGGTACGGCGGTACACAGGCCGAAATGGCGCGGCTGATCAATGATTCCGGCGTACTTGGAGATAGCTTTACAGTAACTGCTGATACTGTAAATAATGTTCCTTTTGATAAGATCATAGAGGCAATCCATGTAATCCAGGTAAGGATGGGGATAGCCGGCACTACAGCAGAAGAGGCGGGAACAACCATATCAGGCAGCCTTGCTTCTGTAAGCAGTGCATGGGACAATCTTTTGACAGCGTTTGCAGCTGATGGATGGGACGTTGGTGTATATGTTGATAATTTGGCGCAAACCATTGTTACGGCCGGCCAGAATATTATTCCACGCATTCAAGCACTATTGCCCAATATTGCAAACGGAATCACCAATCTTGTGAACGGGCTGATTCCCTATGTTTCATCTGCAATTAATGTGCTTCTTCCTGCACTAATTAACGGTGCAACCTCTTTACTTAATGCATTTACAGCGGTCTTGCCTAATATTCTAACTACCACAGTCAAGTCGCTTCCACAGTTGATTGATGCGTCTATAGCCGTAATCTCTAACTTGGCGTCTACGCTTGTTCGGGTGGCCCCTATGATGACAAGCTCCGCCCTGCAAATTGTAATGCAGCTTGTGGATTCCATTGTAGAGGCCGCTCCAAATGTTATGGCGGCGGCAACATCTACGGTACAAACCTTCATTGATGGGATAACGCACAACCTTCCATCACTGCTCAACACAGGGACGAGTATGATTGGGCAGTTCCTGGCCCGATGTATGGAGTCGATCACGCAGCTCTTATCCGCTGGCTTTCAAATTGTGGATGAGGTCGTTAATGGTATTTTACAGAACCTGCCCACACTGATCACTGCAGCTGGAACAATCATCACGGATTTTATAACCACATTTTTATCGTTCATGCCGGAAGCACTTCAATCTGGCGTACAAACGATACTTTCGATTGTTCAAGGGGTAATTATCAGTCTCCCGCAAATTATATCCGCTGCATCGCGTACGGTGGCAGATTTTGTTGCGACAATAGCTGCGCATTTACCCGAAGTGATCCAATCAGCCGTACAGCTTCTTGGAAAATTTGCAGGTGGGCTAATTCGATCAATTCCTGACCTGGTCGCCCAAATACCCCAAATCATTTCTGCTATTGTAAACGCTTTTATGTCACACGATTGGATTGGGCTTGGTGCTGATATAATCAAAGCCGTAGCGCAAGGGATTATGGACGCTGTGGAAACCATTATTTCCGCTGCTGTATCTGCAGTAACAAGTGCCCTAAATGCCGCAAGGAGTGCGGCAGGTGGATCTGGCGGATGGGAACCGGATGGCTCCCATAGAATGGGGCTGGATTACGTGCCATTCGACGGTTACATGGCAGAATTGCATAAAGGCGAAATGGTCCTTACGAAGGACGAAGCCAGCCTGTACCGGACAAGAATGAAGCCGATAATTATGCAACCGAGTACAATTTATAATAGAAAGTCGGACTCGGAATCACGGTTGGTGAATGAAATTCGTAATATGCGTGAGGATATTCGAAATTTGTCAAAAGTTATGCGCGAAAGCGGAAACGTCCAACTCGATATCGACGGACGGGAAGTTTTTCGCGTCGTTAGGAAACAGGCTCGGCGTGAACAAATGCGTACCGGTGTGCCAGTATTCTAAATCGATTCACATAAGAGGGGCTGCCCTGCATCGGGGCGGCCCCTCTTACTATATCCCCGGCGGGGCACACAAAAAGAGCAGGGCGCCGAAGCGACCTGCTCTCTGCATCCAGGAACAAGGCGGGGTGGCACTCCCGCATCTCCTAACAACGGGCGACGGCTGCCTGCACTCATGTTCCCTACTTGTACACATCTCCCCGGTTGCCCGCATCCAGAATACGGACGATCAGCACGTCATTTTCGACCGTGTACAGGATACGATAGCTGCCCACGCGCAGGCGGTATTCACCCGGGTGGCCTTTCATGGCCTTGCGGTCGCCCTCATGGGGCAGTTTATGGACTGCTTCCAGAATACGCCGTTGCTGCGCTGGCGGCTGCTTTTTGATGAACTTGACGGCGGGTTTCTCGTAAATGATTTTATAGCTCATAACACGATCCCCAGCTCTTTGCACAGTCCATCCTCAGACATAAACTGCCCGCGATCCGGGTCGTTCTCGTATGCCTGGTGGAGCTGCTCGCAATAGGCATCGTCTGCCGCCTCATCAGCGGCGATCATGCCTTGCAGATAGGACTGCAAATTGTTCAGGCAGTAGTCCGGCACCTGGTCGATCAGCTGCACAATGCGTTCTCTGGTACTCATGGCGTTACCTCCCGATTGGCTCTCCATTAGTTTATGCTTCAGCGTCCTGTTCCATCCGCTGCTTGACCGCACCCACGATATACCCGTTCAGGCTCTCCCCGGCGGCGTCTGCGGCGGCTTGGACTTCCTCTTTGGTTGGGCTTACATCTTTCTTGAATACGAGGTTGAAGCGATCATAATTCTTGGCAATGTATTTATTGACTGCTTTCTGTCCGGCTTTTGTCGATGGCATAATATCACCCCATACATATTATATCACCATTTGTATATTTGCGCAAATAGAAATTTAACCATATATTTACGCAATAGTTTGTGCACTTTACCAGTAGATATATTTGCGCAAATATATTATAATAAGATTGTCGAAAGGGACAAGGCACGGTGAAAACTTCCAGGGAACACCGATAAGCGCCAGAAACAGACTGCGTAACGGACTTGCACGCAAGGGTAAGCATCGGGCACTGGCCGCCTGTAACCGAATAGACAAACGAAAAGGCACCGCGCCGCCGACCAAAGCAAACCGCGATGCCAAAACCCAACTAGGGCAACTCCATTATAACATGGGCTGCCCGCAATCTCAAGGAGGCACATTATGAGCAGCACCGAACTTCTTTCCCTTGTGGAGCAGTACAAGGAGGCCCAGCAACTTATTGAAGCGGCCCAGGCCGAGATGGACACCATCAAGGCCACGCTGAGCGCCGAGATGTCCCGCCGGGATGTGGAACGTATGGATGTGGGCACCCACAAGGTCACACTGAAAACCGTGACCACCAGCCGCCTGGACGGCAAGGCCATCAAGGCCGCCGCGCCCGACCTGGCCGCCCGCTTCACCAAGACCACGACCACCACCCGTTTTTGCGTTGCGTGATCCCATGAAAGACCGACTGGCACTGCACATCCTGGCCGCCCTGCTGACCCTCTACGGGCTGAAATTGTTGGGCTGGCTGTAAACACAAAGCTGCGCTATCAGGCTATACGGGCGTTTGGAGGTTATTCAAATGAAATGCAAAGTTGAAGTTCCCGAAGAAGTCATGGAGATGGCCCTGTCGCAGATGGACAAGTTCCCGGGCAAAACGCCCGAACAGGTGGCCGTCGAACTCATCCGTATTGGCCTGGAGGAGGAAGCAGCGGCGCGGGAGGCGGCACGCCGCAAGGCCATGCAACAGCTGGCCGAGCTTTCGCCCGATGTTCTGGACTATGTGGTCAAGCCCATCGAATGGGTGTACAACTACACAGACGGACACGACATGGACGCCTTGACCAATGAAGAACACGACCGCTATATGCTGATTTGCTATGCACTGCACGAACCATTGCCGAATGTTCAAATGACACTCAGTTGGGGGCGCGCTGTACGGCGCGCAGCAGCTGAGAAGCAGGTGCAAAAAACTAAAAAATAAGGCCATATTTCAGACAAGTGTGGTCAAAAACGTGGTCAAACGCAAAGAAAGAGCGCCAGAACCAACGTTCTGACGCTCTTTTTCTTGGTGCGGAAGATGGGACTTGAACCCACACGTCATGGACACACGCACCTCAAAC
>ERZ1643249.3060-NODE-3060-length-14987-cov-11.628315_pt1 | contig 14987 bp, 18 predicted proteins | sample MGYA00579263_ERZ1643249 | MGnify/ENA primary metagenome ERZ1643249 (study PRJEB29033, sample SAMEA4952264) | chicken gut metagenome | biome: Broiler Chicken; feature: Gastrointestinal Tract; material: Caecum | place: Ireland | collected 2018 | study: Broiler...
AAGAATTATAGCTTCTACTTTTAGCAGTATCTAAATATGTAATTATTGTATTAATGTCTGGTACTGCTAGTTCTGCAGCTGCAGTTGGTGTTGGTGCTCTTAAATCTGCCACAAAATCTGCAATAGTAAAGTCAACTTCATGGCCTACAGCACTAATTACTGGTACTTTAGAATTATATATTGCTCTTGCTACTATTTCTTCATTAAAAGGCCACAAATCTTCGATAGATCCGCCTCCCCTACCTACTATCAAGGTATCAATGTCATAAGTATTTGCTATTTCTATTTTCTTAGCTATATCTTTGGCAGCATCATTTCCTTGAACAAGTGAAGGGAATAGTATAGTTTCACATACTGGATATCTCCTTTTAATAGTAGTAAGTATATCTCTAATTGCTGCTCCCGTTGATGCTGTTATTATCCCAATTCTTTTAGGAATTCTTCTAATTGGTTTTTTGTGTTCTTTATTAAAAAGGCCTTCTTTAGATAATTTTTCTTTTAGTTGCTCAAAGGCAATATATAAATTACCTATACCATCTTCTAACATATCGTCTACATATATTTGATATCCGCCACTAGCTTCATATACGCTTACTCTTCCAGATACTAATACTTTCATCCCATCTATAGGAATAAATTTCAAACTTCTAGTATTTGATGCAAACATTATAGCACTTATTCTTGATGTTTCATCTTTTAATGTAAAATAGAAGTGTCCCCTAGTATGCGCTTTAAAATTTGAAATTTCCCCTTTTAAATATACTTTTCTTAAATTTTCATCACTTTCAAATTTTCCTTTTAGATATCTTGTTAATTCAGTAATTGTTAAATAATTATTCTCCATTTTTCCCCTCATTATGATATACATTATCAAGAACGCCATTAATTATTTTACTAACTTGATCATCAGAATATTTTTTTGATAAATTAATTGCTTCATTAATAACAATCGGGCCCTCTATTTTAGTATTTATAAGTTCATATATTCCTAGCAAAATAATCGCTTGATCAGTTAATCCTAATCTATTCATTGGCCAACTTCCTAAATATTTATTAGCAATATTTACTAAACAATTTTTATTATCTATTATTCCCTTTAAAGAATCAACAATATATTCACTTAATTCTTCTGATTTATCAGTGATAATATCATTTACATCATATTTTATATTATTTTTATCATATAATAAAATTTGATATAATAAAATCATAATTTTTTCCCTTGATTCAGTTCTATTTAATGCCATAAAATCACCTTCTTTACTAGAATATCATAAAATTTATATTTTTTAAAGTGCTAAAGAAAATTAAGTATGATTTACATATAATTTTACTTTATTTTAAGTTTTTTTAGATTTTAATCTATGCATTACATTTTTACTACTAGTATTATTTCTTACATAATCTAATGCCAATTGCATATCTTCTCTATTTACATCCCCTTTATCAAGTATATTCATATTTCCCATAAGTTCATACACATCTATTAATGGTATATAATATTAAATCCTAATATTGGCAAAATATTCACTATAATGGACTGTTTCTACATGGAAGCAATTATTGTTATCACAATTCAATAAACCACTTAAATTAAACGTATTTACATCATTAAAACACTTACCTAATTCATAACTATTATTATGTTTAACCAAAAGTTATGCATAACAAATAAATCAAACCCTGATGACAAGTACATCTTATATTTTGCTATTACTATATCATTAGGATTATAGTATATCTTCCCTTTATTAATCATTTTATCACTCTTTTCTAGTTGCTTCACTCTTTTTATAAGAAGATAATAATTTAATTCTTTTATTAGCAATTTCCTTACTATATCCTTGTTTATATCTATTATTTAATTTATCAATATTCCTTTTTAATACTTCGTTCATTGATACTTCAAGTTCAATATTAGCAATTTTAGATAAAGTAAGCAACAAATTAGCGAGAATTTCAATTAACTTGTTTTCATCATCAATATAAATTATTTGATAAGAATAATAAACAAGTTTTTTCCATTCGTTATCAAAATTATAATTAGCAATATTATTATCTAATATATCTATATATATTTCATCATTTAGTATTTTAAATAAACATTCAGGATCTCTATTTTTTATACTTTGAAGCAATATTGGAGTATCTATTATTTGTTTATCTAATTCTTTTTCAGTGTTATTTTGAATATATTTACCAATGTCTTCAAATCTTAAATTATAATAACTAGAAAGTGAGGCTGCTATATACCATACAATATCCCCAATTTCAATAATAAGATTATCTTTTAAAATTTTTTTACTATCATTATTTAAGTTATGAGTCTTATATTTCTTAAAAGTATCAATAAGTTCTCCTATTTCTCCAATAATTCCCATTTCACCATTCATTTTTTTTACTTCATCATTATCAAAATTATTCATTGTCCTTCTTGCTAATATTCCATATTCTTTAAACGTAAAATTATCAGGGTTAATAAACGCTACCATTTTTTGCCCTAAACATCCACCTTTACACATTTCATAATTAGGACAACTTAAACATTCTAATGCACTACAATTTTTAAAAATTCTTATATCTTGAAAATATTTTGAATTATATATTTCTTTTAAAGAATTATGATATATATTACCACCACTACCTAAGTAATCAAAGTATTTCATAGCATCACATGGATAAACATTACCATTAAAACCTACTATTAATGATTTTTCAGCAGCACTACATTCTGTTTTCTCAATTCCTAAAAAATTCCAAGGACTGCCTAATCTTATTTTTTCTCCATATATTTTTTTATAATCAATTATTTTATTTCTAAACCATATAAGTTCATTTCTATCTAAAAGTAAACTATTAGTTCCTCTTCCATGTGGTACATATCTAAGAAATGATAAATTGGTTGTTTTAACACTTTCTAAACTAAAAAATAATTTTATTACTTCATCTATGTCATATAAAGTATCTTTTAAAATAACATGGTGAAATCCTAATCTAACATTAGTTTTATTTAATAATAAAGGAAAGAATTCTTTTAATTTATCTAGTGTTATAACTCCATCTAAAGTAAGATTATAAGTGGTTGAATATATAATTTCTTTAAGACCAATAGTATTTAAATAACCTAAATATTGAATATTTTCTAAAGTGGGATCACACATTGAATAAAGTTTTATATCAAGTTCATTGTTATTAGCATATTTAATTACTTCATCAAGTTTAGGATATAATGTCGCTTCTCCTCCAGTTAAAACAACGCTTTTAATATCTAACTCTTTAACCTCATCTATTATTCTTTTAACTGTATCAATATCTAATGACTTATAATCAGTGTTTTTTGCTTTACTAGAGCAGTGTTTGCACCATCTATTACAGTGTTCAGTTAATTCTATTTTTACTTCTTTAATATATATCACCTTTTGAATTTCGTGTAAATTTTATTCTATCATAATTTATGTAAAAGTAAATAATATTTATTATAAATTGATACAAAATAAAAACATAATCTATAAAATAGACTATGTTTAACTTTTTATATACCAAGTATCACTGATATTACAGTTTTCACTAAGTGGCATTGGATTAGGTAAATATAAAGACGCTATTATTGGCATTTTAAAAGCTGTTCCAAACATAATACACGTTCCTGGATGTAACGTTTTTATTTTTTCAGTTAGAATATCACTTGAACTTGCAATTATATCTTTAACAATTTTTAAATCTAATGGATGAAAAATTTTAAATACTAGAAAATTACTACATTGTGATAATACCGTTTGACTTATCTCTGATGGCCTTTGAGAAATTACTCCTAATATCATTCCGTATTTTCTACCTTCTTTAGAAATTCTTTCAAATATATTGTATCCTAATATTTCTACATCAGTATCATTCAAAATATACCTATGAGCTTCTTCCAAAACAATATGAACTGGGAAAGAAGCTCTTTTCTCTAATCTAGTTATGTAATCAAATAATAATTTGGAATATATTTTAACTATTACTTTAGCCATTCTATCATCAACATAATTAATATTAAAATTAATAATTTGTGCTTTTCTACCATTTGAGCATAATAATAACCACTTAATATATTCTGGCCTATTTACATAACTATTAAATCTAAAATAATTAACATAATCACTATTTATTAATGAATTTAATCTAATTGTAAGAATATTTCCATATTCGTAAACCTTATTATTACTTAATGAACCTTCCGATATTAAAGCGAATTCTAATGCTTTATAAAAGTCTTCAATTGTATATTGAATTTCACCATTAGGCATACTTAATTCAAAATCATCAGAAATAAGACTTTCTAGATAGCTAATAACAACTTCTACATCAGCCATTTTTCCTGCCCCGTCAACATAAATGCATTGTCTAATTGTTCTAGTCCATCCGCCTTTTGTTAAATTTAAATTTAAATTTATATCTTTGGTGTAAAATTTTGATAAAGTGGAAGTTATTTTATTTCTTATTTCAATTGGTTTTTCTCCCCCGTATATAATATTTAATAAGCACCTTGCTATTATATCATTTTTCTGTTTTATTACTTTATCCTCTTCTTGAGCAAAGTATCCGACTAATTTTAAGGCCTTTTCAATTATTGGTATTTGTAATTGATTACTTACATTTAAAAGAAGGCATAAATCATCTAGTGTAAGTAACCAAAAAGGTATTCTTAATAGTTCAACGTTCTTTGCGTGCAAATCAGTAGTAAACACTTTATAATTTAAATTACTGTTTTTAGCTCCTATATTATTAAAAGCCGTTTGATATTCGCCATAAGCATCAAATAAAAATATATTAGTTCTAAAAGGTAAATCTTTATAATCATAAAAAATACTTTGAATTATTTTAGCAACACTACAGCTCTTACCACTACCAGAATTACCTAAAATAGCAAAATGATTAGAAAAGAAGTTATTAACATCTATTTTAATTTCATAATCGTTATATATAAATGATTTACCTACTGTTATGTAGTTATCAGAATTATTACTTAAAATTATGTCTAATTCATTTTTAGTTATAAGATCACAAGTTGAATTTAGTGGTGGTTTATTAATGTCACCGTAAATAAATTTATTATTAACAATTTCTCCAATTAATATTATTTCTATATTATTATTAATAAAAGAAACCACTTCTCCAACAATAACATTTGTTTTTGATTTAAATATAACATTTTTCCCTATAAGATTTTCAATATTATATAAATCAATTTGGGGAAGCAAAATTACTTTATTATCTTTTATTTCAATTATTTTACCTAACATATTATCACCTAGTATAATTTTATCATAAGATAATTTTATTTACAATAATATTTAATGGTGAATATATGAAGATAATTGCTCATCGAGGATTATATGATAAGGTAGTTGCTGAAAATACTTATTTAGCTATTTCTAGAGCTTTAAATAATAATTCTTTAGTAGGAGTTGAAATAGATGTTAGATTAACTAAAGACAATAAAATAGTAGTAATTCACGACAAAAATATAAGCAGAACTAGTAATGGGTTTGGTATAGTAGAAAACATGACTTTAAGTGAACTACAAAAATATAATTTTGGAAGCAAAAAATTTTATCAAACTATACCAACATTAGATAAAGTGTTAGATATAAGAACCTCTAAAATAATTTTAATTGAGATTAAGATTAATAGAAATGTTAATAACTTTTACAAATCACTTATAACAATTTTAGAAAAGTACAAAAATAAAAATATTTATCTAATGTCTTTTAACAAAAATATTATAAATAAATTAAGAAAAAAGTTTAAATATTACAAAGTTGGTTTTATTTATTTAACCAACAAAATTAATTACAATTATAAAAATGATTTTTATGTTATTAATCATAATTTTATAAATAAAAAGCAAATCAATACTTTATTTAAAAAAAATAAAAAAGTATTTTTTTGGACATTAAATAAATTTAACGAATTGCAAAAAATTAATTCTCAAATTAAAAATATAGATGCTTACTATATATGTAGCGTTTATAAAATTATACATTATTTACATAATTAATATTATAAAAGAAGACTACTTGTTTTCTAAATAATCTTCTTTTACATTAGAATCAATATCTTTTTCTACTTCTTCAAAAGTTTCTTCATCAGGTATAATTTCCCAAGGTTCTTCATCTTCTTCAATTGCTATTTTTACCTTAGTGTCTCCGACTATTTCTATTCCTAATTCTTTTTCTATTTCAAAATCTATAGAATTACCATTTTCTTTGGCACTAACACAATTAGGTTGTTTCAAACTTCTAACTATAATATCATTGTTTGTACTGTCTGCTTGAGTCTTAGCATGAATAGTTGCTTGTTCTTTATAATTTATTGTTTTAGTAATAACTGTTGTTTTGGAATCATTGTCATATGAATACCATATATTTACATCAAAACTGCCGTCAACAATTATTTTTCCATTTTCTTCATATCCTTTAAAATTATGGTTAATTACCCAACATCCTAAAACAGTGGTAGGCGTATTTTCTGTTTTAATTGAGTATTTATTTTTATAATATTTCTTACCCTTCCCTATTACAGCTTTTGTTACTATTTCTTTATATGCCATAAAAGAATCACCCCTCACAATAATCTATGACTAAAATAGGAAAAAAGTACCAAAAAATTGACTTTTAATTTATTATTAGATATAATACATAATAATTTTGCAAGGAGTGGAATATATGAAAAATGTTCAAGAAAATTTGTCTATAATAATAGACAGTAAAATTGATGAATACAAAAAAATATTTGAGGGTCTTAATGAACAAGAAAAAGAGCTACTCTTATAAAAAAGATAATTGAACTACAATACAGTGAAAACGAAGAAAAAATAGATAAAGAGTATCTTGTATTAGCAATTAAAAAAGCATCGGGATTAAATATAGGATATGTTAAAACATTACTTATTTATTTAAGTCATGGTGAAACTTTAAAGGCAACTGAACAGTATCAAATTTAAAAAAAAATATACAATGACATCTTAGATAGTTATCGAATATTAGCAAAAGAACTACATATAAGCTCTGCATTAGAGTTATCTCATTTATTTACTTATATGTTATGGAATGGATATTATTCTGCAACTAAAAGTCATTATTATAATATGAAAAATAGAACAAATATTGCTAATTTTACTTTTTTAGATGTTATAAAAGGTTCCGGTGTATGACTTAACTACTCGGAATGCTTACAAGATTTTTTACTAACTTGTGGAAAAGGTGCTTCCATATTGCTTTGTAGTGTACCTAAAGATAAATCAATTCAAAGAGATTATAAACCCCAAATAGAACAACACAAGGCCAAAAATAAAACTGAATTATTAAAGTTATCCATTTTTGCTATGTTAGCAAATAAATTATTTAAAGTTGACGGAAATCATGCAATTACTTTAATTAAAGACAATAATAAAATGTTCGCTTATGATCCAACAAATTTATTGGTTTTAAACGTTCTTAATAAAAACATTGGAGAAATTATTAATGGTAAAGGATCTTTTAAATTATTACCAATGCTTACTTTAAATATATTAGCAAATTTAAATTCATTTCCTTTAATAGAAGAATTACTCAATACTGAAAGTCATCAAGCATTTAATAGGAAAGAAATTATATTTAGTTTTTAAAACACAATGGAACATATAATGAATAATATACCATTGTTAGATGATGCTTATGATAATGTACATAATGAATTACAATCTATTTTAGATAATTATGAAATTTTAAAAGCAAAAACAAAAAAGAAAAAGAAATAGCGATTTTTATATTAAGTCGCTATTTTTTATAATAAAAATATTTTTATCTTTATAAAAAGCATAAAACACGTCTTCTATATTTATATTCTTTTTCTCAAGTATTGTGTAAACCCATTTTTTATCTTTATTTAAATGTTTTAAAGTATCAACTTGAATTGTACTATCTAAAATTAAAGGAAGTGGTAAAGGAGTTTTTTCTTTTGCATAATTAAATACTGATAATGTACCATTGTTTTCTAATATTGCATATTCTATTTCTTCAATACTTCTATATCCTTTATCTCTTATTTGAACAAGTAAATCATCTAAATTATATTTTTGTTTAACCATTTCTTTATAATTAATTTTACCATCTTTAATTATTACTGATGGATTACCATCTAAAAAATTACGAATTTGTGGTCGCTTTAAAGTAATAAAAGCAAGTATTAATTGAAGGAGTGCTAATGTTGCTATAGGAATTATTGTATACAGCATTGATTTATCAAAATTCTCAATACTTATTACTACTAAATCTGCAATCAATATAGATACTATTAAATCTATTATTCCCAATTGACCAACTTCTCTTTTACCCATTATACGATATAACAATAATATAAAAAAGTAAAACACTACAGTTCTAAACAATATTATTATATATTCCATTTTATCACCTATTTAATTATGATATATATTCTATTTTTTTATACAATTTCATATAAATTATTAGGTGATTTTATGATAAAAAAATATTTAATTAGTTATGCATATACTTTAGGAATAATTATAGGAGGTACTTTTTTAATTACAGTATTAAATTATTTTAATATTTTTACAAGTAATTTAACAAATATAATTAAATTAATTATTGTAATTGTTTCAATGTTTATTGGAGCGTTCCTTCTAGGAAAAAGATCTTTAAAAAAAGGTTATATTGAAGGAATAAAATATAGTATAGTATTTATTGTATTATTAGTGATTATTAACCTATTGTTTGTTAAGGAATTTAATGTAAAATCAATAATTTATTTTTTAATAATTATTATTTCTTCTACTTTTGGTAGTATGTTAGGAATAAATAAAAAGAGAAATTAAATTCTCTAAAACAAACTACGTTGATTTTTTATTCCAAAATAATCATAAGTTTTTTCTGTAACCATTCTTCCTCTTGATGTTCTTTTTAAAAAACCTTTTTGGAGTAAAAATGGTTCGTAAACATCTTCTATAGTTCCTGCTTCTTCACCAATCGAACTAGCAATCGCTTCTAATCCAACAGGACCACCATTAAATTTTTCAATTATAGCCATTAGCAAATTATGATCTGTTTCATCTAATCCCATTTGGTCTACTTTTAATTTGTCTAATGCTAAAGATACAATATTAAGATCTATTTTACCGGATCCTTCGACTAAAGCAAAGTCTCTGACTCTTTTTATTAAGCGATTACATATGCGCGGTGTACCTCTACTTCTTTTTGCAATTTCAATGGCAGCTTCATTTTCAATTTCTATATTTAAGACCCTAGAAGTTCTCTTAGCGATTTGTGTTAATTCTTCTTCCGTATAATAATTTAACTTAGCAATAATTCCAAATCTATCTCTTAGTGGTGATGACAAATCACCAGCTCTCGTTGTTGCACCAACTAAAGTAAAATTGGGTAAATTAATTTTAATACTCCTGCTTGAGCCTTCTCCCCCAATTATTATATCTATTGAAAAATCTTCCATTGCAGAATATAGTATTTCTTCTACTATTCTTGGTATACGGTGTATTTCATCAATAAATAATACATCATTGGGTTCTAGTGTTGATAATATCGCAGCTAGATCTCCAGTTTTTTCAATTGCAGGACCGCTTGCAGTTTTAAAATTACTTCCTAGCTCATTTGCAATAATAGCAGCAAGAGTTGTTTTACCAAGACCAGGAGGGCCATAAAGCAAAATATGATCAAGTGATTCATTTCTAATAAGTGCAGATTTTATAAAAACTCCAATGTTATCTTTAACTTCTTTTTGGCCAATATAATCAACTAGTTTTTGAGGTCTAATATTTTCAATTAAATCTTCTGCTAATTCTTCTTCAGTCATAATTCTATCTTTCATATTTACCTCCTTCAATGTTATTTTATTTTTCTCTTACTGCCTTAAACATTTTCTTCCAAAGTCCTGTTGATGAATAATTTAGTATGCCAACTTTATATATTCTAAGCCCATATTTAAATAATAAATAAATAGAAATAATTAAAATTACAATAGAAATTAATATATCAAATACTCCTATTTGACCTAATACTAATAATGCCGGGGCTAATAGAGCAGAAATAAATGGAACATAAGACAGCAATCTAATTAATATAGAACCATCAAACATAGCTGCCATCATTGATAAATAATAACCAACTAGGCTAACTATAATTATTGGTGCTTGCACTTGTTGATAGTCTTCAATATTAGTAGTCATAGATGCCAATATACCTGCTACTAATGAATACGCTACAAATGTAAGCAACATTAGTATTAAAGTAATAGGAATAATATATACTAAATTATTTATAAATCCTGTTTCGGACAAGCTTTGAATAACTCCCGATAAATTCAATTCAGAAGTAATATTATCAAAGCTACCTCCGCCTATAAAAATTCTAATTCCAATAGCTATTACAACATCAAGAAATAATATTATTCCTTGAATTAAAACAAACACATTACTAGCAATTAACTTAGAGAAAAAATGAACTTTAGGTGAAACATTTGAAATAATTATTTCCATTCCTCTAGTTGTTTTTTCTTCATTAATTTCAGCTCCTATCATTTGAACTAAAAACAGAGTAAGCATAAAAAATGGTAATATCATAATAGGAAAAGCAACACTCATAACCAAATCCATCATTTCATCAGTACTTTTGCTATCATCTAAATTTGTTCTAACAACATTAACTGGCATATCAACAGAGTTTAACATTTCTTCAGAAATATTATAATGTTTTAAAGCAATATTTGTTTTAACTGTATTTAACGAAGAACTTATAATTTGTGATATGATTGGATCTATTTCATTATTAACAACTAACTCAGCACTAATAAAATTATTTGAATCAGAATTAATAATTAATAATATACTATCATCATTCTTTACTTCTTCTTTTGCCTTATCAATATCATAATTATATAAACTAATCCTAGTGTTATTCATATCTTCAATATATTTAGAATATTCATTATAATAAGTCTCTATATCATCGTATAATTCCAATTTTGAGTTATCTATAACTAAAATATCTGTAGTTTTTTCAAAGTCTCCTCCAAAGAATTTAACAATATTATCAATATTTACTAAACCTATAATTAATAAAAACAAACAAATATTAGCAATTAAGAACCACTTAGTTTTAATTTTTTTATTTAAACTAATTTTAGTTAAATATTTTAATTTATTTTTCATAGGCTTCACCAACTTTTTCAATAAAGATTTCATTTAAAGAAGCATCCTCAACAACGAATTTAGTAATATTATCAAATTTAGAAATCTCTTTAAATATTTTGGATACATAACTACTATCTTTTATTTTAATTATATATTCATTAGCTTCTTTTTCTACTTTTATAACCCCATCTAGATTATTCACTTTTTTCTTATCAATATCTCCACACACAATGACATTTTTCTTTTTATATTCATCTTTAATATCTTTTAAATAACCTGATAACACACTTTTCCCAGAAACAAGAACCACAAGTTTTTCACAAAACATTTCAACATGTTCCATTCGGTGTGACGAAAATATAATGCTTGTTCCCTTTTCTTTAAATTCTAAAATAATATTTTTAAATAATTCTACATTGATTGGATCCAATCCAGAAAATGGTTCATCTAATATTAACAACTTTGGTTCATGAATAATTGCACAAATAAATTGAATTTTTTGTTGATTACCTTTTGATAATTCTTTAATTTTTTTATTTTTATACTCGCTTATACTAAATTTATCTAACCAGTAATCTAATTTATTTTCAATTTCTTCTTCGTTCATCCCTTTTAACACTCCATAGAATTTGACTTGGTCTAAAACCGTCATTTTTGTAAGTAAACTGCGTTCTTCAGTTAAAAAGCCAATCTTATCAGTCATTGTATAATCAATCTTTTTCCCATCTAAAGTTATTTTACCAGTATAATCATCTATCAAACACATAATCATCCTAAAAGTTGTAGTTTTTCCTGCTCCATTAAGCCCTAAAAGGCCAAATATCTCCCCATCTTTTACCTCAAAACTAAGATTATCTACAGCCTTCAAAGTACCATAATATTTACTAACATTTTCTACTTTTAACATTTCTATTCCTCCATATTTCACTACGAGAATGGAAAACCGCCATAACCTGCCATTCCTATCATACCATCAGCCCATCCTACTTGTCCGTCCATATTATCAACTATTACCCATTGATGAGTCCATTGATTTTCATTGGCATGTCTCCAAGAATATCCCATTTCTTCTAATATCATTCCTAATGCTCTAGTCGTTCCTGCACATGAACTTTCTCCTTTAATAAATACTCCATACGCTGTATAATAATCATTGCCCGTTTCTGTGTGAACGCCCATATAATAATAATATTGTACTATTTGCGCTGCTAATTCAATTTTTTCTTGATCACTATTTCCTGTTATTTGTTTTGCTATATAACGAGCTACTTCCCTTGCTTGTTCTTCTTTTTGACTAGCAGTAAGTCCTGAACTAGAAGTATTTCCTTGATTTGAATTAGAACTAGAATTAGAGCTGGAATTAGAGCTAGTACTAGGTACATAGGTATTGGTTTTAGTTTTTGTAGTTCCAGAAATAATATTACTATTTGCACTAAAATAATTAACATCATTATAATAATAACTTGCAACTACATAATAATACCTTGTTTTATTGCTATCTAACTTTTCTTCCATGTAATAATTATCAGTTATTTGATCAGACAATAGTTTATATTCTCCATCACTGCTATTAGAACCATATATAGAATAAGTAATATCTTTTACATCACTTTTTTCATATTTATCCCATGTAATTTTTAAACTGTTTGTATTTGTTTCAGAAATTTTTACTCCATTAATAGGATTACTTTTAGTTTTTATATGAAGAATATCACTGGGTTTTCCTTTAACTAAGTTTCCGTCAATTACAGCACTTGCCAAAACCTGATATTCATAATCAGTAAACTCATTAAGATTTTCAATAACACATTCTGTATCTATAATATTGCTCATAATTAATTTATCTTTTTCATAAATTTCATATGACACTTCAATTTTGCTTCCATCTAAATTTGTATTATCAATTTGATAAGCATCCCATTTTAACTTAATAGAGCTATTAGAAACATCAGTTATTTCTAAATTTTCTACTTTATTAATTTCTAGAGAATCAGTTTTAAATTTAATAACATCACTTATAGCTAAAATATTTTTATTATTTTTAGATACACTATATCCGATAATACACACATAATATTCGGTATTTGATAAAACATCACTAATAGTAATACTATTATTAATACTTTGATATGATTCTAAATTATCATCAGTATTATTTTTTTCTAAATTACTACTAATTTCTTCTTTATTAAGGTTGTTTTTGGATAAAATAACCTTATATTCATCTACTTTTTCTATATTATCCCATGTAATTAAAATTTTATGTAGCTCAGAATTTGTAACTTTTACATTGGTAATACTAGTGTTATTATTTAATAAATATATAACTAAAATAACAAGTAATAGCAGAATAACAAACATAATACTACCATAAATCAATGCTTTTTTATTCTTTTCTTTCTTTTTTTTCATATAACTCACCTTCATAATTACTTTTATTATTGTATATTTAATTTTTTATAATACATTTCATATGCGAATTATAATATAGAAACATTTGTTTGTCAACACTTTTTTTATTTTTATTAAAAAAGCATTATACTTATACAAAAATAAGTTTAGCAATTACAATAATAGATACAATAACTCTATAGTAGGCAAAGATGGAAAAATCATTTTTCTTAATATACTTAAGCAAAAATTTAATACTTAAAATTCCAACGATTGCTGAAGTTATGATACCTACTAAAACAGAAACATTAATTCCAATAAACAAATCTTTTACTTTTAATATTGCTGCTCCAAATATAATTGGGGTTGATAATAAAAAGGTAAATTTTGCAGCAGCTTCTCTTGATACTCCCATTAATCTTGCCGTTAAAATTGTTGTACCACTTCTGGAAAAACCCGGAATAATTGCTAATGCTTGGGACAACCCAATTAAAAAGGTCTGTTTAAAAGTCATATGCTTATAATCGGTTTCTATTCTATAATGACCTTCGGCCCATTTGTCCCCTATAAATATAAAAACTCCCATTATTGCAAGTAAAATAGCTATTATTAATACATTTTCTCTAACTAAGCCATCTACAATATCCTCACAAAAAAAGCCAATAATAGCGCCTGGAATTGTAGCAGCAACTAAATACCAAAACATCTTGCCATCAAAATTTTTCTTTTTGTTTATTGTATAATTATAAGCCCCCTTAAACAAATTTAACCAATCTTCCCAAAATACAAATAATACTGCTAAAAGTGTCCCAAAGTGTAGAGCAACGTCAAATGCTTTCTCAAAATTAGGATCTAATTCACTAAAATTAAATAAAAATCTCACTAATATTAAATGAGCTGAAGAAGATATTGGTAAAAACTCCCCAATTCCTTGGACAACTCCTAAAATAATACTTTCAATAATACTCATAAATTCACCACCATTATAAGTATATCATAAAAGGTATTAAAAAAGAAGATATCTTCTTATTTATTTTTAAGTACTCTTCTTTTTTCTTTTCGTATTTTTTTAAACAAGTTTTGAGTGTTTTCCCTAAATTCATCTATATAATATTTTCCTTCTTTGCACCTAATAATTCCTTCATTTCTAATGAAATTAAGCTTCATATTACTTAAAGAAATCTGCTCTGTTTTTGAAAGATAATCATTATAATTTTCTAAATTTTCTATAATATTCATAGGAAAACCATTAAAATGAAAATTATCTAATAATAAAGAAGTACGTGTATCATATAAACTAGTTAGTTTATGATCTTCACTATATTCTAATCTTTTTATTCTAAAATTAGTAGGAGAACAAAAGTCAAAATAAATTTTGACTAACTTACCTCACGGTAAGTTTTTTCTA
>ERZ1643249.3065-NODE-3065-length-14979-cov-9.568882_pt1 | contig 14979 bp, 17 predicted proteins | sample MGYA00579263_ERZ1643249 | MGnify/ENA primary metagenome ERZ1643249 (study PRJEB29033, sample SAMEA4952264) | chicken gut metagenome | biome: Broiler Chicken; feature: Gastrointestinal Tract; material: Caecum | place: Ireland | collected 2018 | study: Broiler...
GTGTATAGTTTTAATTTTTAACTTATACACTTTATTTTTACTATCATATTATACTAATCTCCTTTTAAAGCCTCAAATTTATCACTAAACTCTGGAGCATACTTCTTTAAATTAATAGGTCTTAGACTTTTATCAGTAAAACAATGTTTAGTTTCAGCAATAATCACATCATTTCCAGTTTTTTTATCTTTAACCTCATAACCAATAGTTAACCTAACACCATTATATTCTTTAACAATAACCCTAATAGAAATAGTATCTGAAAAAGTTACATGTTGTTTATATTTACACTTAACCTCTAAAACTGGAATAGTAATTCCTTGTTCTTCAAACTTTTCAAAAGGCATATTAGCATCTTGTAAATAGTAACATCTAGCTTCTTCTAAAAATCTAATATAATTAGAATGGTGAACAACTCCCATTTTATCTGTTTCATAATAGTTTATAGTTCTGTTATAAATAAAACTCATAAAAATCACATCCTTCAATGGGACATTATATAAAAATAAAAAATATATGTCAAATAATATGTTTATATAATTTTTACCATTTACCTAGAATTTATACAGTATAAATGATATAATGCAAATAGAAAAAATAAGCTAAAATAGAAAGTAGGAAAATAAATGAAAAAAATAAATGGAGTAATATTACAAGCCTTTGAATGGTATTTAGAAACACATCAAAACTGGTGGAATAAACTAGCAAGTGAAGCAGACAAGTTAGCAGATATAGGGATAACGGCTATATGGCTTCCACCAGCATATAAAGGAATTGGAGGAAAAGATGAAGTAGGATATGGAGTATATGACTTATATGATTTAGGAGAATTTGACCAAAAAGGAACGATAAAAACAAAATATGGTTCTAAAGATGAATATTTAAATTGTATTATGACATTAAAACAAGCAGGAATAGAAACATATGCTGATATTGTATTAAATCATAAAATGGGAGCCGATTTATTGCAGACTATTCCAGCAGAACAAGTTGACTGGGGAAATCATAATGCACTAGTAGCAAATGATAAGGTAGTTAGAGTAGCTACTAAATTTACATTCCCAGGAAGGAAAAATAAATATTCAGATTTTAAATGGAATTGGACACATTTTGATGGAATTGATTATGATGACAAATCAAAAGAACATGCTATATTTAGATTTAAAAATAAGACATGGAGTGGAGCAGTTGATGAAGAATTTGGAAATTATGATTATTTAATGGGTGCAGATTTAGATTTTAAAAATCCAGAAGTTGTAGAAGAATGTTTAAAATGGGGAAAGTGGTATTTAGAATTAACAAAAGTAGATGGATTTAGATTAGATGCTGTAAAACATATTGACGCAAATTTTTATAGAGATTGGATAAGAATTTTAAGAGAGCAAACAGAGGATGAATTATTTGCTGTTGGTGAATATTGGAGTGGAGATATTTCAAAGTTACATAGATATATAACAGAAACTGATGGAGAGATTTCGTTATTTGATGTTCCATTACATTATAATTTATATAATGCTTCAAGAGATGAAAATTATGATTTAAGTAAAATATTAGAAAGAACACTGGTAAAAGAAAATTCAAGCAAAGCAGTTACATTTGTTGATAATCATGATACACAACCAGGCCAAAGTTTAGCTAGCTATGTTGAAAGATGGTTTAAATTACCAGCATATTCACTAATTTTATTAAGAGATGAAGGATATCCTTGTGTATTTTTAGGGGATTTATATGGTATAAAACATGATAATATAGAGCCAATAGAAGAGCTGAAACTATTAATAGATTTAAGAAAAGAAAAAGCTTATGGAAAACAAAATGATTATTTTGATAATCCTAATTGTATTGGCTGGACAAGAGAAGGAGATGAAGAACATATTAAATCAGGTTTAGCAGTTTTAATTTCAAATAAGGAAGATTCAGTAAAAAAGATGTATATTGGTACTCGGAATGGCAGGAGAGAGATTTATTGATTCAATAGGTGGATGCCAAGAAGATGTTTATATAGATAGTGAAGGTTTTGGTGAATTTAAAGTAAAAGGAAAATCTGTTTCTGTATGGGTAAATGCTTAAAATTTTTGGCTATGATTAGTAACATTTTTTTACAATACAGTAGAAAAATTACAGTTTATATGTTACAATATAATAGATTTTGAAATATAAAGGAGAGAATGATGCCCAAATTTTTTGTACCAACTAATCAAATAGAAAAAGATAAAATAGTTATACAAAATGATGATGTTAATCATATAAAAAACGTATTAAGGGCTAAAGTTGATGATAAAATAGATATATGTGATTACAATACATCAAAGAACTATGTTTGCAAAATAGAAGAGATTGAAGATAAAGTTATAAGGTGTAAAATAATTGAAGAAATAGATTCTAATGTTGAATCAGAAGTAAAAGTAAGTATTTTTCAAGGGATTCCTAAGGCTGATAAAATGGAATTAGTTATACAAAAATCAGTAGAGTTAGGAGCTCATGATATAACACCAATTGAAATGAAAAGATGTGTTGTAAAGTTAAAAGAAAAAGATAAAACAAAAAAGATACAAAGATGGCAAAAAATATCTGAAGTTGCAGCAAAACAATCAGGAAGAGATATTATTCCTAGAATAAATAATATAATAAATATAAATAAATTATGTGAAAGTTTAGAGAAATATGATTTAGTATTAGTTGCTTATGAAAACGAGAAATTTAATACTTTAAAAAATGAATTAATAAAGATAAAAAATAATAAGAAAGTAAAGATAGCTATAATAATAGGTCCAGAAGGTGGAATAGATAAAGCAGAAATAGAACAACTAGAAAAGTACAATGCTAAAATTGTTACATTAGGAAATAGGATTCTTAGAACAGAAACAGTGGCATTAAGTATGCTAAGTATAATAATGTATGAGCTAGATAGTTAAAAATATTATGTTGTTTTTATAAATAGGGAGGAATGAAAGAAAAAAATATGGATGGCAAAGATGTATTAGAAAAAACAATGGAAAAAAAGAAAATTCCAAAAGAAGTGTCGCAAGAAATCTTAAAGAAAATATTAAAAAATTTAATATTAGCCATAGTAGTGATGATATATTTTATTGTAGCAAATGTATGTTATACTAGATTTGAGTCAGAACAAATGGAAAGGATAATTCAAATATTTTCAGGAATATTCTTATTATCAGGATTAATAATTTTGGAGATTGCATATAAAAGAGAAAGTGGAACACTTACAATAATTGCTATAGAATTATTTGTATTGTCGATGCATGCTCTATTTATTAATCATATTACAATAGTATATGGCTTTGATTTTAGAATATATATATTAACTTCATCATATTTATTTGCAATATATTATGTGCTAAAATCAATAATAATATATACAAAAGCAAGAATGAAATATTTAAAAAGTCTTAGTGATATACCAGAAATATTAAAAGATGAACCGATAATAAAAGAAGCAAAAAAACGAAATAAGAAAGAAAAAGTAGTAGATTCAAACATAAATAATAACAAGGAAAAAGTAGAAGAAAAAAAGGTTAAAGAGAAAAACGTAAAAGAAACAAAACCTAAATCAATAAGAGTAAAAAATAGGAAAGTAACTAAAAAAACAGATAGTACAAGTAAGAAAAATGATAAACAAAATAAAAGTACAACCAAGCAGAAAACGCAAAATAAAAATGCAGATAGTAAAAAAGAGAATATTTTAGAAGAGAAAGAAAGCAAAACAAGTAGAAAACAAACTACTAAGACTACAGCTAAAAAGAAGACACAGAAAAAAAGTGTAAAAAAAGAAGAAGTGAATGATAATAAGAATATAAAAACAGAGGCAAAGAAGGAAGAGAAAAATAAAAAAACTAATAAAACAGAAGAAAAAACAGAAAAACAACAAAAGCCTAAATCAAAAAGAGGAAGAAAGAAAAAAGAAGAGGTAATAAAAAATGATTAAAAGTATGACTGGTTATGGAAAATCAAATTTATCAAAAAATTTAAGAGAATATCAAATAGAGATAAAAAGTGTTAACCATAGATATTTAGATGTTTCAATAAAAATGCCAAAGAGTTTAAGTTATCTCGAAGAAGAGATAAAAAGAATAGTTTCTTCAAATGTAAGTAGAGGAAAAATAGATGTTTTTGTAACATTTAACAATAATTCTCCAGAAGGAAGAGATATAAAAATAAATACAGAAATAGCAAAAATGTATATAAAAGAGTTAAAAAATTTAGCAGAATCAGAAGGTCTTATATCAGATATACCAGTAACAGAAATTTCTAAATTACCAGATGTTTTAACAATTCAAACAAATCAAGATGAAGAAACTATAAAAGATGAATTAAATGAAGTAACTCGGAATAGCTGTAAAAAATTTAATAGAAATGAGAAAAATAGAAGGTAAAAAAATTGCTCAAGATTTAAATGATAGGATTAATGATATAGAAGGAAAAGTTCAAAAAATATCTTCACTTTCTACTGGACTTATTGACGAATATGTAGTAAAATTAAAAACAAGAATAAAAGAATTATTGCAAGACCAAGAAGTAGATGAGTCAAGATTAGCTCAAGAGGTTGTAATTTATGCTGATAAATGTTCTATTCAAGAAGAAGTAACAAGATTAAATAGTCATATATATCAATTTAGAGAACTGTTAAATTCTAATGAAGCAGTAGGAAAAAAATTAGATTTTATGATTCAAGAAATGAATAGAGAAACAAATACTATAGGTTCAAAAGCAAATAATTTAGAAATAACAAATGAAGTTATAAACATAAAAACACAATTAGAAAATATAAGAGAACAGATACAAAATATAGAATAAGAAGGGAATGATTTTATGCAATTAGTAAATATTGGATTTGGAAATATAGTTTCAGCAGAAAGAATAGTGGCTATTGTAAGTCCAGAATCAGCACCAATAAAAAGATTAATACAAGAAGCAAAAGATAATAAAACTGTAGTAGACGCAACTTATGGAAGAAGAACAAGAGCAGTATTAATAATGGATTCAGGTCATACTATATTGTCAGCAGTACAACCTGAGACTGTTGGTGGAAGAATCGATAAAAATATTTCACAAGAAGATAATTAAAAGCAAATTTAAAATATGTATTATTAAGAAAGGAATGAGGTTATAATGATAGTAAAACCAAGTGTTTCAGAATTACTTACAAAAGCAAATAATAGATATGAATTAGTAATTGCAACAGCTAGAAGAGCTAGACAAATTGCATCAGGTGCAAAACCATTAACTGATGTAAAAGAAGAGTCACCAGTAACTTTAGCTGCTAATGAAATTGCGGAAGGGAAGGTTACAATAGAATGTTAGTAATATTATCAGGAGTAGCAGGTGCAGGAAAAGATACAATAAAAAAAGAATTAATAAAAAGAATGGAAAATGTAGAATCATTACCTTCTTATACATCAAGAAAAATGCGTGAAGGAGATGTAGAAGGAGGAACATATCATTTTGTTTCAAGAGAAGAATTTGAAAAAATGATAGAAAATAAAGAATTTTATGAATATGATATCCATCATGATCAATATTATGGAACTTCTAGAAAGTTATTAAATGAAAAAATGAAAAGTGGGAAGATTATTGTTAAAGATATTGATGTAAATGGAACAGAGCATTTAAAAGAATTGTTGAGAAATGATACAAAAGTTGTAACAATCTTTTTGCGTGTACCAAAAGAGGAACTAAGACATAGATTAGAAAATAGAATAGATAAACCAAGTCCACAAGAAATTATATTAAGATTAAATAGATTTGATTATGAGGAATCTAGAATTAATATGTATGATTATGTGTTAAGAAATAATGATTTGGAAAAAACAGTGCAAATTATTATGACAATTATAGAAAATGAGGAGAGACTTGAAAAAGCTGGTAAATAATGTTTAGACAATCCTATTTATAAAATATATATAAATAAACATGAATAGAAATATTTATGTTTATTTTTTTCTATTAAACAAACTCTTGTTTTTGTTTGATAAATATAGTATAATAATGACTGAAAATTTATAAGGGGCTAATTATTGGAAGATTGTATTTTCTAATAATAAAAATGGAGGGATTATGAACGATAAAATTATAATAAAAGGTGCAAAAGAACATAATTTAAAAAATATAAATTTAGAGATACCAAGAGACAAACTTGTAGTTATTACAGGCCTATCAGGTTCAGGAAAGTCTAGTCTAGCCTTTGATACATTATATGCAGAAGGACAAAGAAGGTATGTGGAAAGTTTATCTTCTTATGCTAGACAATTTTTAGGGTTAATGGAAAAACCAGATGTACAAAGTATAGAGGGGCTATCTCCAGCAATATCTATAGATCAAAAAACAACTTCTAAAAACCCACGTTCTACAGTAGGAACAGTTACAGAAATCTATGATTATATTCGTCTTTTATATGCCAGAATAGGAGTTCCCTATTGCCCAAATTGTGGTAAAAAAATAGAAAAACAAACAATAGACCAAATTATTGATAATATTATGGAATTAAAAGAAGGAACAAGAATTCAAGTATTGGCACCTGTAGTAAGAGGAAGAAAAGGAGAATATAAAAAGCAATTAGAAGAATTCCAAAAAGAAGGTTTTGTTAGAGTTAGAATTGATGGAGAAATGTATGAGCTTTCTGATGATATAGAATTAGACAGGAAGAAAAAACATAATATAGAACTAATAGTAGATAGATTGGTAATAAAGCCAGAAATTATTAGTAGATTAACAGAATCAGTAGAAGTTGCCTTAAAACATGCCAATAATCTAGTAGTAATTGATGTAGTAGGTGATAAGGAAAAACTATATAGTTGTAATTATGCATGTCCAGATTGTGGATTTAGTTTTCCAGAATTAACACCTAGAATGTTCTCATTTAACAATCCAATGGGAGCTTGCCCAACATGTACAGGAATAGGATATTTGATGAAAATGGATGAAGATTTAATTATTCCTGATAAAAATAAAACTTTATATGATGGTGTAAAAGCATTTGGATCAAGTACTATGAAAAAAGGCGATACAATGGCAAAAATGTATTTTGAAAGTATAGGAAGGCATTATGGAATAGATATAAGAGGTAAAAAAATAAAAGAATTGCCAAGAAGCTTTATGGAGAAAATACTTTATGGTACAGGAGATGAAGAAATTGACTTTGAATATACATCTGCAGCAGGAGTGAGAAAATTTAGAGCACCATTTGAAGGAGTGCTTCCAACATTAGATAGACGTCACAATGAAACAAAATCTCAAGGAATGAGAACTTTTTATGAAATGTATATGAATAATTCTCCATGTTATTCATGTAATGGAGCAAGATTAAAACCTGAAATCTTATCTATAAAAATTGGAGATAAAAATATAAATGAATTGACAGATATGCCTATAAATAAGATAATGGACTACTTAGATAATTTAGAATTAAATAAAACGGAAGAAATGATTTCTGATTTAATTTTAAAAGAAATTCATCAAAGATTACAATTTTTAATAGATGTTGGATTAGAATATTTAACATTATCAAGAAGTGCAGGTACATTATCAGGAGGAGAAGCACAAAGAATAAGACTTGCAACTCAAATAGGTTCAGGATTAACAGGAGTATTATATATATTAGACGAGCCAAGTATTGGATTACATCAAAGAGATAATGATAAATTATTGGCAACACTAAAAAAACTAAGAGATTTAGGAAATACATTAATTGTTGTAGAACATGACGAGGATACTATGTATGCAGCAGATCAAGTAATTGATATTGGGCCAGGAGCAGGAACACATGGTGGACAAGTAATGGCTCAAGGTACAGCAGAAGAGATTAAACAAGTAGAAAAATCAATTACAGGAAAATACTTAAGTGGAAGGCTAAAAATACCAGTACCTAAAAAAAGAAGAAAGCATACAAAATCTAAAGTAATAGAAGTCCAAGGTGCTACAGAAAATAATTTGAAAAATATAAGTGTAAAATTTCCATTAGGTGTATTTACTTGTGTTACAGGAGTATCTGGATCTGGTAAATCAACACTAGTAAATGAAGTGTTATATAAAACCATTGCTAAGGAATTAAATGGTTCTAATGAAAAGCCAGGAAAATGTAAAGGAATAAAAGGAATAAAACAGATAGATAAAATTATAAATATAGACCAATCACCGATAGGAAGAACACCACGTTCAAATCCTGCAACTTATACAGGTGTATTTGATTTAATAAGAGATATATTTGCAGAAACAGAAGAAGCCAAATTAAGAGGATACAAAAAAGGGAGATTTAGCTTTAATGTAGCAGGAGGAAGATGCGAAAGTTGTAATGGTGATGGTGTTCATAAAATAGAAATGCACTTTTTACCAGATATTTATGTACCTTGTGAAGTATGTAAAGGAAAACGTTATAATAGAGAAACATTAGAAGTAAAATATAAAGGAAAAACAATAGCAGATGTTTTGGATATGACAGTAGAAGAAGCATTAGAATTTTTTGATAAAATTCCTAAAATAAAACAAAAGATTCAAACATTATATGATGTTGGATTAAGTTATATAAAATTAGGGCAACCGTCAACAACATTATCAGGTGGAGAAGCTCAAAGAGTAAAATTAGCAACAGAATTATCAAAAAGAGCAACAGGAAAAACTTTATATATATTAGATGAACCAACAACAGGTCTTCACATAGCAGATGTTCATAAGTTAGTTGATATTTTACAAAGATTAGTAGATACAGGGAATACTATTATAGTAATTGAACATAATTTGGATTTGATAAAGACTTGTGATCATATTATAGATTTAGGACCAGAAGGTGGAGAAAATGGAGGAGAAGTTGTAGCTGTTGGAACACCTGAACAGATTTGCTTAAATGAGAAAAGTTATACAGGAAAATTTTTAAAGAAATATTTGGATAAGTAAGTGGCTAGATAATGGAATTATAGGTACTAGAAAAAATTATCTAGTAACATGAATAATATAAAAACAAAAGGAACTCGAATTTTCGAGTCCCTTTTGTTTTAAACATAATTTTTGTTTAGATTTACAAAAATCTTTTCAAATCGATAAGTATATAAAGTAGTCATTTGGTAAATACTAAAAAATAGTTACGATTCACAGCTATCACAAATTTTTAGATGTTTTTAGGTCGTGAATAGTAACAAAAAATAGAGGAGTTGATTTCATGTATAATTTTAGAACAGATTTAGCGGCTGAAAGAAGAGAGTTGTATAAAACTGCTAATAATTTAGAAAATGATATTAATGGAATTGAAAGTGAAGAACAACAAATTAATGAAAACATAAAAGTTGATAGAGTAAAAATAACTAATGAAGAAGGAGAAAATGCAATAGGAAAGCCTAAAGGTGTATATGTTACAATTGATATAAAAAATTTAAAAATTGCTCGGAGAGGAAGAAATACAGAAATCTTCTGATGTTCTTTCAGATGAATTAAGAAAAATAGTTGATAGCCATGTTGATAAAAATGCTGAAATATTAGTTGTAGGGCTTGGAAATATCTATGTTACTCCAGATGCTTTAGGACCTAAAGTAATAAATGATATTGAAGTAACTAGACATATGATAAAATACTTACCTCAATATGTAAAAGAAGGAGCAAGGAATGTAAGTGCTATTTCTCCGGGAGTTTTAGGAACAACGGGGATTGAGACTGTGGAGATATTAAAGGGTATTGTAGATAACATTCATCCAAAGCTAGTAATAGTAATAGATGCATTAGCGTCTAGAAGTATTGAAAGAATAAGTAGTACTGTGCAAATATCAGATACAGGAATTGTGCCAGGTGCAGGTGTTGGAAACACTAGGAAAGAAATAAGTCAAAATACTTTGGGAATTCCCGTAATTGCTATAGGTATTCCTACTGTTGTTGAAACAGCTGTATTAGTTAATGATTCATTAGATTTATTTATAACTAAATTGCAAGATGAAGCAAAGTCTAATGATTATTTAAATGAATTGAAACAAGAAGATAATTATGAAGAGATAAAAGAGGCTTTGGTACCACAAGATTATAATTTAATAGTTACACCTAAAGAGATTGATGGTTTAATAGAAAATATGAGTCAGATAGTGGCTACAGGAATAAATCAGGCTATATAATTTTCAAAATTTGTGAAAAATGGTTGAAAAAAAATCTTTCTTAATATATAATTTTGGTATAATAATAGGGAGAGAGGGATTTTTATGGAAAAAGAAAATAATGTTAAAAAAACTAGTAAAGAAGAACCAAAATTCACTAAAGTAGATTCTAAAGATTTGAAAAAAGAAAAAAACAAAGAAAAAGAAATGAATAGTATAGATAATAAAAAAAGTGCAAAAAGTAAGAAAAGTAAAAGTACAACCCAATCAAAAAATAACAAAGTAGGATATTGGGTTGGAGGAGTAGTGTTAATATTAGTAGTATTAGCAATAGTAACAGCATTAATATTATTGCCTGCCACTCCAGATAAAACTATTGAAGGAATGTTGAATTGTTTAAAAAATGGAGATTTTGAAAATATAAATAAATATGTTGATTATAATCAAATCGTTAATCAATCAGAGATGTTAGAAAATTCAGAAGGGGACCAAGAATTACAAACTTTATTATTTAACCAATTATCTTGGAAAAATCTAAATATAAATAAAGAAGAGGAGAAAGCAACAGCAGAAGTTGAGATAACAAATAAAGATTTTGAAAAAGTTATATCAAATTATACAGAAGAAGCTTTAAAGATAGCTTTTAGTGGACAATCTTTTACAGAGGAAGAGCAAATGAATAAATTAAAAGAACAATTGAAAAATGAAGAAATTGGAACAAAGACAGTAACAACAACAGTTCAAATGATAAAACAAGATGGAAAATGGAAAGTACAAGTAGATGATAATTTGATTAATGCTTTATTACCAGGGTTACAAGATGCTATAAATTCTTTGAATTCAATTATAAATGGATAAGCATTAAAAAACAAAAAGCACATCAATACAATAATAAAATAGTTGGTGTGCTTTTTGGTATTATAGAAAAATACTAAATATTTTTCATCATATCACTATTTTTTTGATTATATTTATATATTTTACAAATATCACAATTTAGGCAGATTGATATACGATTTTCAAAAATTAATTGTAAGGTATTTATAAATTCATCAATATTATTATCAATCAAATGAATATAAATCTTTTTAGGAAGTATATTTAAAAGAGTGTTTAAGGTATAGTCATTTGATGAAAAAGATATATCACTTAAATATTTTGCATTAAATAATTCGTCTGAATTTATTATTAAATTTTTATTTTCATCTAATAGAGTAGATTCGGATTTCTTATATATTAAATGAACAATATTAGTATTACTAGGTTGAGAATTTACATATAGTTTTAAAAGAGAAATAAATTCCATATATTCTTTTTCAACTATATAATTAGATACTGCTTCAGATATAATTTTATCTAAAATAGAATTATATTTTTGTAATCTAAAATTAATAAAACCATCTAATACAAGAACTTTATTATTAGATATAAAAGAATATATACTATCATATAAAGACTGAAATTTATCATCAAAATATTTATAATATTCATCTGATAGTAAATTATAACAATTTTTTAAAATTTTATCTCGTTCTATAGAATCAAAATAAAAATAATTTTTATTAATAAATCTTTTTAGTAAAATATCTTCAAACTCATCAATAATAAGAAAAGAAAGAAGAGAGCTCATTTTGGAATAAAAATATGAAAAGTCATTAGAAAGATAATGAATAATAATATTTTTATAATTTTTAAATGTATTAGTTGAAAAACAAATATTTTTAATATCTGCATATTTTAATTCATTTTGTAGATAGTCTAGTATTTTAGAATTATTGGTTTTTATACATAAAGATTTCATACACAAAAATACCCCTTTCTAATAAAACTAGTATCTACAATTTTTTAAAAACTTATACATTATAATATGATAATAAAAAAATAATGTGAGACATTTGGACCAGGTCTAAAAATGTTTTTTTCTATTAAACAAAATAAGGACAAATCTCGCAAAACGAAATTTGTCCTCTAACAATCAAAAAATTAATAATAAATCATATAATCTATATCAGGAAATACACAATCCTTCTTAGAGATGTCTTTTAAGAAATCTTCATCAATATTATCTTCTTTTATTTGATAATATAATTTTGTAAATCTTCCAATATGGTCTTTTATTCTTTTTTTAGCATAATCAACCATCGTACCATTTGTTATAATAAATAACCAATCACTACTTTGAGCTAATAATAATTCTCTAGCACATTGATTTAAAGCTTTTTTCTTTAATCCTTTACTATTTGGAAATAAATGTGCTAATTCACACATTCTATCTCCAGCAACATGAAGATGTCTATGAACATAATCATTAGAAGGATTTAGCCAAACTTCACTATATCCATTAGCACCCCAACTTGAACGACATGGGGAAGCAACTTGCATATTAGGGTATTTATCAATATATTCAGAAGGTGTAATTAATTCAAAATTACAATCATCATAATAAATTTTTTTAAATAAAACGTATAACCAATAAGGACCTTCATACCACCAGTGTCCATATAATTCTGCATCATAAGGACATAAAACAATAGGTGGATTTTCTGTATATTGGGCAAGATTTTCAATTTGGGCATTTCGTGAATCAAAGAAATGACCTGCTTGTCTTTCTGCTGAATCTTTTGCCCATTGAAGATTATAATAATCCTTAAACTCTGTTTTTCCTGTTATTCTATAGTATTTTATGCCAGTATGTACTCTTACACCATTATGTGCTATATATGGTTTAATATAATCATAATCAGCGTCATATCCAATATCACGATAAAATTCTCTATAATTATAATCTCCAGGATAACCATCAATAGAGCTCCAAACTTGTCTAGATGATTCAATATCTCTACCAAAAGCAATAACTCCTTCAGGAGAAACAATTGGAGCAAATGTACCATATAATGGGGTAGGGTCAGCATATAAAATACCATGTGATTCTGTTATAATATAGTCAATTCCAAATTCTTTTAAATATTTATCAGCTTCTGGTACATAACCACATTCAGGAAGCCAGATTCCACGAGGTTTTCTGCCAAAGTATCTTTCATAAGTTTGTACACCTACAGCAATTTGAGCTTTTACAGTTTTTTCATTTACATATAGGATAGGAAAATATCCATGTGTAGCACCACAAGTGATAATTTCTAAAACTCCAATATCTTGAAAATGTTTGAAAGCATCTATCAAATTACATTTATATACATCTTTAAATAAATGTAAATCATTAGAATATCTATCAAAATAATAATGTGATAATTTATTTAATCTTGCATCACCAGCAGTCCTTTTAATTTCTTTTTCAGATAATTCAATTAGCCTTTTTAAATATTTAATATATTTCCTTTGTAATAATTTATTATCTAGCATAGAAAGTAGAGGAGGTGTCATTGACATAGTAATTCTAAAATTAACGCCTTCATCTACAAGTTTTTGAAAATTTGTTAATAATGGTATATAGGTTTCTGATATTGCTTCATATAGCCATGATTCTTCTAAATAGTCATCACTTTCAGGATGATGTATAAATGGAAGATGTGCATGAAGAACAAAGCTAACATATCCTTTTTTCTCTTGCATTTAAATTCTCCTTTTATTATTGTATATGTATAAAAGTGTCTTGAAATTTATTTGAATTTTGAAGATGGATTCCCAGAAGAAGGGTTGCCAGAAGATGGATTTGATAGGTCATAAAATTCTTCAATATTCTCATTTTTGTAAATTGCTTTATACATATCATATATATTGTATATTTTACCCATGTTTCTAATAAATGAAATATTAGCTGAAATAGGTTTTTCTATTTGAACACCAGTTTTTACATTTCTAAAATATACCATTTTTTGTTCTTTGTTAAATAAAATATGGTCGTTTGGTGACTCGATTTCATTAGATGTTGATATATAGATATAATCTGTATCAATTTTTGGGTTTTCAGCAATTGGGCGTCTTCCTAATTCTATTTTATAATCACATTTTGCATCATTTACATGAAGATACCAGCTGTTGGCAAAATCATTTATATCTATTTCAAAACTATAATTCATTGTTGTATTATGAATTATTAAAACTGGTTTTGTTGTTTCAAAAAAGTTTTCTCCATACTGTAATTTATAATTTTCTCTATCTTTATCTGAAATATCCCAATAAATAAATAGGTTATTAGGAGTTTGTGCCAATACTTTTATAACAGTTTGATTATATCTATAAGGCAAATCATAATATTCTACAATTTCTACTTTTTGTTTTTTACTAGTATTTGTTTTCTTTTTGCTAGTTGCTTTTTTTGCTGTTGATTTTGTAGTAGATTTCTTTTTAGTTGTTGCCTTTTTGGTTGAGGGTTTTTTAGCCCCTGATTTTGATGCTGTTGACTTCTTAGCTTTAGTTGTAGTTCCTTTTTTTGTGGCAATAGTTTTAGAAGTAGCAGAAGTTTTCTTTGCTACATTAGAAGTTTTTTTAGTATTAGTTTTTGCCTTGGTAACAACCTCTTTTGCTGGTTTGGTTGCCTTTTTTGTTGTTTCTTTTTTTGATACATCAGTTGCTTTGCTAGGTTTAACAGTTTTGGTTAATTCGTTTGTTTCTTTTGTTTTTCTTGGCATTATATATCCTCCTATGTAAATCTCTAATATTTCCTTTATATATTATACTAAATAGAAAATAAATTCAAGGGTGTTATGTAATTTTTTGAAAAATTTTTTTACATTATGTATCGTGTCGGTCCCCCCGACCCCCGCTTAGAATATAATATATATCACAATATTTAGTAATAGCTGTGAATCGTAACTATATGACATCACTATCATGTTAAAACCTATGGAAAGAACGAAAATAATTTTATTATGGAATCTAAAGTATTAAAGAATAAAAAATAAAATACATAAAAATTTTCTTAGAGTTAATTACTCTA
>ERZ1643249.3068-NODE-3068-length-14974-cov-14.759434_pt1 | contig 14974 bp, 14 predicted proteins | sample MGYA00579263_ERZ1643249 | MGnify/ENA primary metagenome ERZ1643249 (study PRJEB29033, sample SAMEA4952264) | chicken gut metagenome | biome: Broiler Chicken; feature: Gastrointestinal Tract; material: Caecum | place: Ireland | collected 2018 | study: Broiler...
TTCTATATTATTTGGAGGCTCTTTTTGTACACCTTCTTATAATCATATGCCACCTTCATCCCCTCTAATATCTCAAAGGATGGGTCGGCTTCAGACACTGTTTTCATGATGATTGAATCGCCTAGGATATCACATACTATATCTTGAATAACTGGCTTTCTTGAGGCATTGAGGGCTACGGCAAGTTTTACAATTATACCGAGTTTTCTAACCGCATCAAGGTCCTCATCGGTCAAGATATCCTTATATTTTATCCAATCATTGAGTGAGAAATCATCAAGATTTTGACAAATGCAGATAAAGCCTGCAATCAAAAGTTCTCTATGTGATACACCTGCTATATCTGAAAATACTATCTTCTCAAAGCCATAACGTGAGTAGTGCTCACTATTAATACATTTGCCTGAATCGTACATAAATGATGCAATACGAAGAGGTTTTACATAAAACCTTGGGAGTTTATGCATAACTTTCAATTGTTTGAAAAGTATTGTCGCCATATTGTAAACATTTTGGTTTATTGAAAATTCATCGCTGTTAAATTCATAATAACTTTCAAGCGAATTTGTGAGAAGGTCATTAAATTTCTCTTGAGATACACTTAAAACATTAACTTGAAGGAGTCCTTCCCTAAGATTTGCTGTCGAAATGGTCACTTCCTTCATGTTTAACACTTCAAATAATGCTTTGATTATGGCAAAGCCTGCAGAAATCTTCTCTGCATCATCATAGTCAATACCTTTGATTTTTCTTATCTTATCAAGTTCAAGTCCTTTTATGAAGTCGAAAGTCTTGTCCATATTCTCGTGGGTGAGAGTAAAATTGTTGTCCACGTTTAGCGAATATTTCTGTATCTTCTTGGCTATTCTTCCAAGCGAAATAAAGGCATCACCCATGCCGACAAACTTACAATCAGGGTCAAGGTCATTCATAAAGTCCTGTTTGATAAGTTGACTTTTTATCTCTTTAACCTTACTGTCAAGATCCTCATCTTTGACGTCTATGTTATATGTTCCAATAGGATAGGTCACAGAGCCGAGGATGGCACGTCTGTTATACTTAACAATGTATGTCGAATATGCTCCAACGTAGACAAAAACACCCTTCGCACTGTCAATACTGTTTACTACTGCATTGAAGAGATATTTTATATATTCCTCATCGTTTAAAATAACAAAATTGAGTCCAGTGTTGTTGTAAACTTCGTCCAAAAATCCCCTGTAATTTCTTGCTTTTAAAATTACACTTGTCGCAGTTGAGATAATCTTTCCTACTCCATAGCCTTCAATCATCTTCCTGTATACCTTTAACACCTCAACCATTTCATTCTTGGTGTTTGGTGAGATAAGTTCATTCTTATCAAGTTCCTCCCCTAGCGGACAACTCTGGTTCTTTACAAGTGACAGACAACTTTTTCCGTTGTTTATCTTGTATATGGATAATTTCAGTGATTTTTCGTTAAGTTCAATTATTGCTACCTTTTCCATCTTCACTCCTACTTAAATCTATTGCTTCAACTGGGCAACTTGCCTCGCAAGAGCCACATCTTATACACTTTGTGCGGTCTATTCTTGCCTTTCCATCTTCATCAAAACTTATGGCTTCAACTGGGCATATAGCAACGCAAGTCCCACAACCTATACATTTTGTTTTATCTACCATGGTTAAATCTCCTTCTTGGATATTCTACCATATTTTTAGATAAAAGTAAACTATTTTTTTACTACTTTTATAACTTGAATTATTGATAATACACATAAAAACACACCGAAAGCCATTCGCAAAATCTTTGAAGGCAAAATTCCTGCTAAAAGTGAGCCAAGAGCGGAAAAGATTATACCACTTAGGATGATATAAAATATCCCTTTTGTCTTAACATAGCCGTTTTTATAATGCACAATTAGTGCAAAGAGTGCCATGACCAAAAATGACACCAAATTTATCCCCTGACTGAGTTTTTGGTCAAGCGAGCAAAAGATGGTCAAAAGTGGTATGAGTAGGGTCCCGCCACCCATACCTAGACCACCAAATATACCCGCTAAAAAGCCGAATAAAACATACAAAAAAATAGTCAAATATATGCTCATATGATAAGTTTTACACCTCCTGCAAACATAATAAGTGCAAAGATTATTCGTACCGCCTTGGGTGGAAGAAATTTTAAGACAAATGCCCCGACAATTCCACCTAGTACCACTCCAAGCCCTATTGAAATGAGCGGAAAAGATTTGATATAGCCATTTATTACATAGATAAAGGCTGAGATTAGGCTGAGCGGAAAGATTACCGCTATCGCTGTCGCATGAGAACATTTTGCATCAAGCGAAAGTACCTTTTGCAATATTGGCACACATATCATACCCCCTCCACCACCAAAAAATCCGTTTAATAGTCCGATTACCGCCCCGCTTAAGAGTAAAATCACCTTCTTTTTTGTGGACATTTTCTTGTCAGACTTTGTCGTTTTTGTGTCACTCCGACCTTTATCGCCCTTTTTCGTCATTGTTTGCATTAAAACTATCGTGCTTGCAAACATATTAATATTAGTTTTTGCACACTTTAAGTCTGTAAAGCACTGCTTTATCACTATAAAATTTGTTTTCATATGTTTATTATGAATAAATATGTAAAAATTATTTGATAAAAGCAAAAAAATGTTGTATAATGTTAGGGTAAATGCAGTTTTTTACTTAAAAGGTGGACTATGAAAAAATCTAAAACTATAAAGACTAATTCAACCTTATTAAAACTTTGTGTGGCTTTTGTCTTTCCTTTCACCCTTTTTGGTGGTGTGGCTATATCTAATGTCGCACATGCTGATAATGATAATTATGTAAGTCAGTGGAGTGAAGATGTCAGTGTTACAAACGGAGACTTCACGTCTGGCTCTACTTTATCATCCTCAAACTCACTTTCTGGCTGGAGTGCTATCGGTTCTCAAGACGGCACATACTCTACTGCTACCGGTATGTTTGTCGACACAGGCTCGGGGACTAGCACTGGTGATGGCTCGAATGAAACCTTCAACGAAAATCAAGAGAGATATATGCTTCAAGAAAACCCTGGAAGCAATATGGGCAGTGACAGTAGAGTCTTTATGATAAACTCAAAACAAAATATTGACCAGTCTAATATCCTTGCATCTAAGGGCTACCGCTCAGATACGATCACCCTTGAGGCGAACTCTTTCTATGTGTTCTCTGTGGCAGTTAAGACCGCCCTAAACGGCGATTCAAACCCTGTCAATGCATCTATTTATGTAAATGGGCTTACTGACAGTGATGGCAACTCCCTTGAAGTCGGTGTTGAAAATATAACTACAAGAGAGTGGAAAGAATACACCATATATATTGCAACTGGCGACTCCTCTCAAGAAGTAACCGTAGACCTCTACCTTGGCGACAAGGAGGACAATAGAAGTTCGGGTGCGGTCTTCTTTGATAGTGTAACAGTCACCAGATATTCGAGCAATGCCTTCTTCGCTGAGTGCTACTCAAGCAGTGGGAATGCATATGTAGGAGCGGACTCAGTTGAAAATCCAGAACAACCATACGACCTTGTTATTGACGGCGAAACTTACGAAAACTGCTACGTTGTTGACAGTTTAAGGGATGTCAGTGCACTTATTGATACAAGTGAATATAACTTTGACTTTGAAGATGAGGACACCTCGGCAAACCACCTTGGCGACAAGTGGGAAATTGTGGATAGTTCTATTGAAGGTCATGCATACATTGAAGATATCCGCAATATGCAAATTGTCGACTTTGAGACAATCTCGGGCGGTTATGATTATATTGGAGACGATTTAACCTATCAAAACGAAAAGGCTATGATTCTCACCACAAAAGGCGAAAATGGCTATGTTGGTGTGCAGTCTACAGATTTTGAAATTAAGGCACACACCATATACAAAGTCTCTTTCAATTTAAAAGTTGCTGAAATTACCAGCGGGTCATTCTACTTTAAAGTTCAAGAGAACGGCAAAATATATGAGACCTACTCGGGTGTTATTACAGACAATGAGGATGATGACACTCGCGACTACCTCGCCCTTCAAGACGGTCAAACAAGCGGTTACTCATCTAATGTCGATGATAAGTTCAAAAATGACTACCAAACAATTGAAATGTATATCAAAGGTCACTCACTCTATGACACCTCGGTCAACTTCCAATTGTGGCTGGGTGACAGCGAAACAAATTCGAACGGCTGTGTGATTGTCGACAATATTACTGTCGAATATGCTGATAGTGAAGAGTTTGCTGGCGGGTCTAACACTGTCGAGTTTACTTCTTTCTCTGGCTCACCTTCGACAATCCCTAATTCATACTTTAATGCAACAGAATTTAACGGCGAAAACTCCTACCCTATCACAGCATCAGATTGGACAAGCGAAATAGAGGACGAAAACTACAACACAAGCGGTGTGATTTACCTTTACGACATTGACCATTACAACAACACCTATCTTAACAAGTATCCTTGGGCGGGTTTCTTCCCAGGACACCCAACTAACAAGACAGACGTTGACATTCCAAACAATGTCTACATGATGTACAACAGCACAAATTCTTATCAGTCGCTCACTTCTTCGAGTTATACCCTCTCAAGCGACTCATACTACAGACTTTCATTCAATTATCGCAATGAAAATAGGATTGCAGGGCTCAACCCTTCGAAGATAAAGGTTGAAATTATTGATGACAATGGTATCACCCTTTTCTCAAAAGATAATATCTATAGTTACGAGCAAAATGACTGGGGAGAGGCAAACATCTACTTCCACACTGCCGAACTTGTAAGTCACAACATTCAAGTCAGGATATCGTTTGGTACCGAGGATGATAAGGTTGGCGGGATTGTCTACCTTGACAACTTCGTGGTAAGTGAATCTTCAGAAGACGAGTTTGCAGCCGCACCAAGTGTCGATAAGACCGACTTGACAGACTACTATCTTAACCTCGGCAATATCACAAATGATATTACCTCCACTCCTGCCTATAACTTCACAGTCGAGCCTATCTATGACCTTGCAGACGATGAAGAGTTCGCCTTTGCAGAAGGTGGAATTATCAGCGGAAAGGATAACCCATATGGTGAGGACTATATTATAGATGACTCGAACTATCTCGTACTTTCCACCCGTCTTGCATCAAGAGCGACTTTGACCTCTGCTTATACTGTAAGCATGAGTGCTGACTCATACTACAAACTCACCTTCGACCTTGCAACTATATTTGGTCAATCGGCAGAAGATGCAAGCACTGATGAGCATGACTGCACATATGGTGTTACTATAACTATTGACGGCTTTGAACCTATCACTGAGATTGTAACTAAAGGTGAACTTAAATCTTTCACAATCTATACACAATGTGGCGAGGAGACCACTCCAACTATTGCCTTTACACTTGTATCTGACTGCCACGAAACTTTAGGTACCGCACTTATCACTCACATTGATTTTACTCCTGTTACCGAGAATGAATATAGAAATGCATCTCTTGCAAGTGGCTATGGTGAAAATATCTTCACGGCAGGTCAACAAGACGTTGCTACTGACGATGATACTTCAGATGATGAGGATACAGACACCGATACCGATGATACAACCACCCCATCACAGACTTCGCCTTGGCTACTGATTTCTTCTCTTATATTTGGTGTTGCTATAATCGTGGCTATCATAGGCTTTGCTCTTAGACATATTAAGATTAAAAAGATTGAAAAGATTAGACAAGAGAATTATGATAGAAAACTCTCTAAGAACCATGACACTATCCTAGTTGAAGCACAAAAACGTCGTGACGAAGAAGTTGTAAGTCTTCAAAATGCTAAGAAATCACTTGAGAAAGATAAGGAAACACTTGAGGAAAATCATAAAGCATTTATGAAAGAAAGCAGGCTCAACAGCAATGGTAAGATTTCAAAAGAAGTCGAAAGAGAAATCAAACGTTACAACAACGAGATTATAAGAATTGACGAAAAAATCAATATTATCTCAGAAAAAATTGATACTGTTATGTCAGCCGAATATCTTTTAACACTTGAAAGACGAATTGTCGCTGAAGAGGATGAAAACTATAAGAATGAAAGAAAGGCATACAAAGCCCAGATGAGGGAACTTAAACAGTTGCAAAAACAAAATCCTTCAAACGACAACCAAGGCAGTGATTCAACTGACAATCAAGAGAAATAAGTTTGATTAATTTCATAAAACAAAAAAATGCAATCGTAACTGATTGCATTTTTTGCGACCAAATGTCGCCCGACTGTCCGCCAAACTTAGTTTGGATCACTGTCCGCGAACCAAATGTTCGACGATTATCCGCCAAACTTAGTTTGGATCACTGTCCGATAGAGTGTGTTTTGGGTTTAGACTGTAATTCCGCTCTAACAAACATGATAAAAAGTGTTTCAACAACTCCGCTCTAACAAACCAAATGCTCGGCGACTGTCCGCAAACCAAATGTTCGACGATTGTCCGCCAAACTTAGTTTGGATTATTGTCCGATTGTCCGATTGAATATATTTTAATTTTAGTATAGACTTTATCTCCGTTCTTATAGAGAAATTTGTGTCATAAATAAGGAGGTTTGTCAACTTATATGGCTTGCCACATTATATTCTTATGATGTGTACTTAAAGAAACAAAAAAAACTATCCAAGTTTATGCAAGGATAGTTTTTATTTTTTAGTCTTCGTCATCATCGTCATAATCGTAATCGTCATCGTCAAGGTCGTCACTATCATCATCGTCAGCAAAATCATCGTCATCGTCATCATCATTGTCATCGCTGTCGTCATCGTCACTAAAGTCATCATCTTCTTCGAATGATAAGTCGCTATCCCCGTCATCAAAACTTAAATCTGGCGCCAAGTCATCGTCATCATCAAGAAGTGAAGATTTTGTAATATCATTGACTGATGCCATGTCTCCTGTCTCGTCATCCATTGTCATGATATCATCCTCATCGTCACGAACCATGTAATCTTCCCAATCTGAATTAAGTTCTCCATCCTCGTTTTGATGCTCTTTCAAACAACTTGCGCACATTATCTCATCAGGTTGGATATAGTTGGTCTTGCAAATTGGGCAAAGTTCAAGGTCAATATCATCAACGTAATCTTTCTTTGCTTCAAGTTCTGCCTTACAAACTGGGCACAGTTTATCCTTCTTTTGAATATAATTGATTTCGCATCTAGGGCATCTTATATAGACTGGTTTTCTCATTTTTAATCTCCTTATATTACCCGCCAAAAACTATGGCAAAAATTCTTTATTTGTACCTAACACATAGTATCATAAATGTTTTTTTTCAAAAGTCTTCATCTATGTTTGGTACTTAACACATTATACATATTTAATATGAAAATGTCTAACATTTTTAGCAATTTTTTAGCAATTTTTTAAAAATTTTTATGCTAATTTTTAGCCTAAAAAATATAGATTTATTTGCTGGTATTTTCAGGTAAAAATCACTTATTATTTACCGCATTTATCTTATTTTCAAGCGACACTTCGGCTTGACTTTTACGTAAATAAAGTGGGTTTAAATCTTTATCATCGGCGGTTTCGTTTCTGGCAAGTTTCTCATTAGCAACCTCCAAAAGATCCTGTGGAGATGGTCTCACAAGCACATTCGCGACACACTCTTCACTTAAGCCAACTTTGTTGCCATCAAGGTTTTGATACTCTTCTCGAGTTATTAGTTTTTGCTCTGCAAACATTATGCCATCTTTAGTGAATTTTGATATATAGATGAGTCCACTCAGTGCATCAATGGCAACATAGAAGTCGTCATTTGGATGACTCTGCTTTAAATATGTGTGTGCAATAAGTTCGGGTGTGTATATGCCTATTGTTTTACACCCGCAAGCCTCCTTAAGTCCTTTTACAAGTGTAATGCCTATTCTTAGTCCTGTGAATGAGCCTGGACCCGTCACAACCGCCAAGCAGTCACTATCCTTTATGTTTTTGCCCATTTCATCGAGCATTTTATCGATATTGAAAAGTATATTTTCTGAATGTTTGCAGTTTGAGTCCATTGCTAAAAAACTCTGTTTGCCGTCTATATCTATTGCAATAAGTGCCTCTTTATATGCTGACGAAATCGCTATCATGTTTTGCTCCCAACTATAATTTTTCGTTTGTCGCCATCAAGTTTTTCTATTTTTATCTCAATATGCGGACAATTTATCATTCCCTCTACCTGTTCTGGCCATTCGACAAGCACCACACCATCGAGATTTTTTAGGTCAAAATAATCATTGAAGCCAAGTTCCTCACCCTCCTCTTTGGATGAAAGCCTATACATATCAAAATGATAAATAGGATACTTGCCGTCATCGTATACGTTTAAAAGTGTAAATGTTGGGCTCGTCACCAACATTTTGCTCCCAAGTCCCTTTGCAAAGCCTTTCACAAAGTGTGTCTTGCCTGCTCCAAGGTCGCCTGTCAAGGTAAAAACCACCCCTTTTCCAACTGTGCCTGCAAGTTTTTCGGCAAAGAGCATAGTCTCCTGTTCGCTGTTTGTCTCGACTGAAAAAAGTTCTTCCATAATTTCTTCCTTAAATTGTAAAATAATTTATAATTTTGTTATATCAATTTTATACGTTTTAAAATAAAATATTCCTTTTTTATATGGCAAATTTTATTTTTTTGTGAGTATGTATTGTATAGATTGCAATTTTAAAAATACTTTTTATCTTTGAAATATATTTTGGTCTTAAATTTTAACATTAAGATTTGTTATTGATATTTTCGCTCGGCTTTGACTTTTTTATGTATATTCTGTAAAGCACTATGGCTATCACTGCAAAGGCCACTCCAAGTGCGATGCCTACCAGCGTGTCTGAAAGATAGTGAGCCCCTAGCACCATACGTGAATAGGCGATTAAAAATGGGAATATAAAGCAGAATATTCCGCCTAATACCTTAGTGCTTGTGTGGCGAGAGGTTGATAAAATGTGGTAAAAGATAAAAGTCGCATACAATGCCCCGCACAAACTATGTCCTGACGGCATACTATAGCCGTCCTCGTTACCATAATTTATTATATCAGAGTTTGTGACAAATGGTCGGTCTCGCATAATAAGGTGCTTTAAAACTTGATTGATAAGTGAAGCGATGACAAAGGTTATCGCGAAGGTGAAACTTAGTTTACGTTGTCTGATAAAAAGTATGGCAAAAACTATGATAAAGCCGAGGTAACTGCCAAAGAGGGTTACAAATTGAAAAAGTGTTATCCATCCTACACTTGCATTTGCCTGTAAAAACCTGATTATTTCTGCTTCCATACTTTTATATTGTAACAAAAATAGACAAAAAAAACAACAGTTTTACTATTTCTGTTGATTTTTTTAAGATTTAATAAAGATTATTGTCCGTTCATGCAAGGTTTTATGCAGTAGTATCGGTGTCTACTTCTTTAAAGTGCTGATTGAAAAACCATCATCAATATCATAAAATTCAGTTTCAAAATCAGCATCATTTTTTAGCATATCAACAAACTCTCTTAAATGATTGACCATGGAGCGGTGTTTATGGGGGATTTGCCCCTCGATTTTAACAAAACCTAGCAAATTTAAGTTATCACAGAAAAGAATTCCGCTCGTTTTCAAAAGTTTTTTTAGGGCTGGATAGTAATTTTTATACTGCCCTTTTGGTCCATCTAAAAACACAAAATCAAACTTTTCGCCATCTTCTTGCAATCTTTCTATTGTCTTTTGGGCATCGTCTAAGATAAGCCTTACTCGTGGAAGTACACCCGCCTTTGAAAAGTTTTCTTGTGCCTGCTCACCACGGGTGGTGTCCTTTTCAATGGTTACAAGTTCTCCGTCACAACTTTTCAGCATAATAAGACCTGAATAGCCAACTGCCGTGCCTATTTCCAAAATCTTCTTTGGTCTTCTAAGGTGACAAACCTCTCCTAGTCTTTCAGCCGTCTTATCACGTACAACTGGGATATAATTCTCCCTCGCCTTCTCCTTTAATTCGGCTAAAAAATTGGAAGTTTCTTGGTCAAAATTCATTTTACTTTCGCCTTTTGTATTCTTTTTGTAATCATTTTTTAGTAATATCGTTTTTATTTTTTTAAACTTTTTTGCCTATAAACTGTATCCTTGCAAACTATCCTTAGTCAAGTGATACAATCGTAAGTATCATTGGACGGCGTTTGGTTCTACGGAAGATAAAGTTTGAAATATTTCGTCTAAGTGAGGCACGAATAACTGATGGTTCCACCCCACGAAGGTCGGTCTCTTTGAGTGAGGCGATAATAGAGGCTTTCGCATCTTGAACAAAACTCTCCTGTTCGTCAGCATATACCACACCTCTCGTGATGATGAATGGGTCGCTGGTTATCTCGCCTGCAACGTTGTTGATATTGACACATACCACACAAATACCATCCTCGGCAAGTTGTTTTCGCTCACGAAGTACGTTTGAATCCATGTCGCCAATACCCATTCCGTCAACAAGTCGTTGTCCTGCCTTGACAAAACCTACTTCCTTTATGGAGTTTGGTCCAACCTCGACCTGCATACCTATGCTAGGCAAAAGAATATTTCGTGCATCCATGCCGAGGGTCATTGCAAGTTCCTTGTGAGTCTTCAAGTGTCTATACTCGCCGTGTACTGGAATGAAAAACTTTGGCTTTACAAGGCTGTGCATCAGTTTGAGTTCCTCTTGGCAGGCATGCCCTGAGGTGTGTACTTCTGCCAGTTCATCATAGATGACGTCAGCACCGAGTTTATAAAGTGCATTGATAACGTTGTAGACATTCTTTTCATTGCCTGGAATTGGTGATGCAGACAAAATAACAAGGTCGTTCGGTCTTATTTTAACACTCTTAAATTCGCCCGCTGCCATACGAGTAAGTGCACTCATCGGCTCGCCCTGGCTTCCTGTAGTCATAATCAAGACTTCCTTATCGTCAAGTTTGTCAACCTTTTCAATATCCACGATGTTATCACGATTGTAATGAAGTTCGCCTATCTTCATCGCCACTTCGCTGACATTTATCATACTACGTCCTGTGAAGGCTATCTTCCTCTTATACTTTTCGGCAATATCCATAATCTGTTGCATTCTATGAATATTTGACGCAAAAGTCGCAACAATAATTCGATTGTCTGCATGGTTTTTAATAATTTCATCGAGAGTTCGTCCTACCGATTTCTCGCTCATAGAATAGCCCTTTCGACATACATTGGTGCTTTCGCATAATAGCAAAGTTACACCCTTTCGCCCTATTTCGCCAAGTCGTGGCAAATCGGTCATCGCACCATCTATTGGCTCGTAATCTATTTTAAAGTCACCTGTGTGAACGACTGTGCCGACTGGAGTGGTTATTGCAAGAGCAAGTGAGCCTGCAATTGAGTGACTAACCTTAATAAACTCTATCGAAAATGCCCCTATTTTTAGTACGTTCTTTGGCTTTACTGACACCGCTTTGTATTTTATCTTTGGATGCTCTTTCATCTTGTTTTCGACAAGTGCGAGAGTAAGACGTGTGCCATAGATTGGTACGTTTATCTGTTGCAATAAAAATGGTACGGCGCCAATATGGTCTTCATGTCCGTGGGTGAGAAGAAGTGCCTTTATCTTCGCTTTGTTCTCAATAAGATAGGTCATGTCTGGTATGACAACGTCAACTCCTGGCAGATCATCGTCAGGGAATGTCAAACCTGCATCGACTATAATTATCTCATCGTTGTATTCTAGTGCGGTCATATTTTTTCCTATTTCACCTACTCCGCCTAAGAAGGTTACTTTTAATTTGTTGTTCATATTTTTTGTATTTCTCCTTTTATAATATAATTAATTTTTTATATAGTATAATTTTTTAGGCTTTTTTATAATGCTTTAAATGGCAACTTTTTGGGTATTTATTTAAGGGGCTTGACATACGTGAGCCTTATATGGCTCACATAATTTTTTTGCTTGCAAAAAAGTTATTCATGTCTTTCCTGTGGGAAAGGCATGGTATGTTAAGCCACCCCCGTAAAACCAAAAAGTTGCTATTTAACTACATAGCATCATCTCTTATCTTTAGTTCTTAATAGTCATTGCAAAGTACTGCAATTTTTTATTCCTTGGTTATAAAAGAAACTTTGTATTTTCAATGCGGTCAACTTCTTCAAGTTTTTTAGGTGACAGGATGGTATCATTGTCAACATAAAATCTCATGCCCTGACTTGAGAAGAACATAACCATTTCAAATATATGGATTAAAGGTGAGACTATAGGCAAGATGATGATTATTGCATAAAGTCCAAGCACCATTGATAGCACAATTGCAAGCAAGAAGATGACAAATGAGGTTGAGAACACTCTTGCTCCCCTTCTAAGGACAGCCCTCATACCAATCAAGAAAGATTTGAAAGGGTTTTGATTGTAAACAACTTTAGCAGGAGCCCAGCCTGATGTGAATGTTTCTTTAAAAGCCATAAATAAAGCAGGAACTATAACAAATGCAAACGGCATAATGTAATCAAAAATGTCGTTATCAATACGGGTTAAGGACCACATACTTAAAACAATCAATGCATTGAAAGGAATTGAATAGAAGGTTTTAAGGATGGCATAAACAAGTGAATATTTCAAAGTTTTAAGATAAGTGCTTACAAAACTTTGTTTTTGGCATGATGACATATAGCCGTACATCATTTCACACATAACAAATTTGCCCACATTTAGAAGAAAAGGAAGCAAGATGAATGCTATGATGACAAAGTATATCCCTATCCCGACATTTGTAAAGATTTGTTGAAAGAATATGATGACAAAATCAGCGACAGCGGTCAATCCGCTTGCAATTGATGCGCCGTAAAGTGTGCCTGTTTGAAACATTGTGTCAAGGTTCGAATCATTAAAGGCGACTCTCCCCGCTTCAAGGAAAAAGTCGTAAAATATGCATAGCAGTCCAAAACATAGGGCAATAGATAAAATATGGTAAACAAGAAGTTTCCAAACCTTATCAAAATTAGCACACAATAGTTTTATCGAGTTTTTAAACATCATATCTAATAAATTCCAAACTTTAATATATTATAATTATACAATATAAAAATATTTTTTGCAAGTGCTTGAAATAAAAATCGGACTATTTTATTGAATTTTGCGTATTTATAGTCAAAATTACGAAAAAGTATTTTAAAGTGTAGACCATATTTTAGACTGAATAAAAACAGGTGATAGAATTTCACCTATTTTATTCCTAAAATCTTATAGGTAATTTCACTTCCGTCAGTTCTAACCTTAATGACGTCACCTTTTTTCTTGCCTAAAAGAGCAGAGCCAACTGGTGAAATGTTTGAGATGATACCATGAGCAGGGTCACTCTCTGTCGAACCTAAAATTTTGTATTCAAGTTCTTCATCAAACTCCTCATCGTAAAGTTTTACTTGAGAGCCAATCTGTACAACATCGCTTGAACCTTCTTGTTTGTTGATGATTTGGCAGGTTAAAAGTATATCCTCCATCTCACGAATTTCAGCCTCTATCTGTGCTTGTTCCTCTTTGGCTGCATCATACTCCGAATTTTCAGAAAGGTCGCCGAATTCTCTTGCAATGCCTATTTTTTTACTAACTTCGACTCTTCTAACAGTCTTGTAATAGTTAAGTTTTTCTTCAAGTTGTTTTTTACCTTCTGGTGTTAAAACATGTACCATAGTTGTAACTCCTTTTAAAATTTCAATGATAGATTATACATATTTTTGATTTTTATGTCAAGTTTTTTTGCATGTATGATTTTATTTTTTTTGCAAAAAATATCTTAGGAGGTTGAATATGTTAACAATTATTTCCTTTATATTGACCATATTAGGTTCAATAAACTGGCTCTTTGTCGGGCTTCTCCAATATGACTTTGTCGCTGGAATATTTGGCTATCAGGCAAGTATTCTATCACGTATCGTCTATATCATAGTCGGTGTTTCAAGTCTATTTTTGGTGTTTAAACTGATTAAAGGCAAAGGCACAATCGCCGTTTTCTCTTTTAGAAACAAGAAAGACCTTGCAAAAAACATAAAAAAAATAGGCAAAAAGGATGATGATAAAGAAGAGGACACTATCCCCGAAAATGCCAACTTCAATGTTGAGGCTTCTGATGAGTTCTCGCTCCCGAATGATACCACGCAAAGGCGAGAGCATATTGACGAATTGCATAGCAATCATCATGAAGGACTTTTCAATGAACATTTTGGCGACAGAGATTGATTTTAAGGAGGAGGTATGCAAAGGAACTTGGCTATCTTTATCTTTTTGACAATTTTTCTAAGTTGCACATTTTGCACTCTATTTTTTAATCTCATTTGAAAATTTTTGCAAAAATATTTTTCATATTAGTCATAATATTAATATATGACCATATGTTTATTTTTTTCACTTTTTATTTGATTTTATATTTTAACAATTAAATTAATTCAATTTTTATGATTTTTTAAATTATTTTATTTTTAATTTATGATTTTTTATATTTATTTTCGGGCAGTCGCCCAGCATCTGGTTCGCGGACAGTAATGCCGACTAAGTTTGTTAGAGCGGAAAAATAGTTTGTGCCTAAAAATACTCAAGCGGACAGTCGGGCGACATCTGGTCGCATGTTAGAGCGGAGACACGGTTTATGCTTACAACTCACTCGAGCGGACAATGATGCAAACTAAGTTTGTTAGAGCGGAAGTAAAGTATAAACCTAAGCTCAACTTATCGGACAGTCGGACGACATTTGGTCGCTTGTTAGAGCGGAGACACGGTTTATGCCTACAACTCACTCGAGCGGACAATGATGCAGACTAAGTTTGTTAGAGCGGAAATAAAGTATAAACCTAGGCTCAACTTATCGGATAATCGGGCGACATCTGGTCGCTTGTTAGGGCGGAAACACGGTTTATGCCTACAACTCACTCGAACGGACAATGATGCAAACTAAGTTTGTTAGAGCGGAAATAAAGTATAAACCTAAGC
>ERZ1643249.3069-NODE-3069-length-14960-cov-6.009057_pt1 | contig 14960 bp, 10 predicted proteins | sample MGYA00579263_ERZ1643249 | MGnify/ENA primary metagenome ERZ1643249 (study PRJEB29033, sample SAMEA4952264) | chicken gut metagenome | biome: Broiler Chicken; feature: Gastrointestinal Tract; material: Caecum | place: Ireland | collected 2018 | study: Broiler...
GTTTGATGCTTGTTGATAAAGACCGACATCTGTCGGTCTTTTTTTTACACCGCTCTGTAAGATGCATTCCGCGTGGGTTATTTGCCCACGCGGATGTTTAGTTACAGATGAAAAAGTCGTAGTACCAAAGCGTGGGCAAAGACCCGCGCGGATGTTTTATTACAGATGAAAAAGTCAGACTGCTTGTTGATAAAGACCGACATCTGTCGGTCTTTTTTTACACTGCTTTGTAAGATGCTTTCCGCGTGGGTCTTTGCCCACGCGGATGTTTTTTATGGATGAAAAAGTCGCAGTGACACAGCGTGGGGGTACTGACCCACGCGGATGTTTTTTACAGATGAAAAAGTCAGACTGCTTGTTGATAAAGACCGACAGATGTCGGTCTTTTTTGTTATTGATGTTTCGGCGCGGAAATTATCAAGCCATGGGGCATTTATAATATTTTCGGTATTGACACCCGCTGTGACGGCATGCTATACTCATTATGTTGATTGACAGACATATTTAATATCAGTGTCGCCGCGGAGTTTTGCGGCGGAGGTGCTGCCGCACATTTGAATTTTATTGAGATATCACAGCGACAAGGCAATGAATGCCGTGCCGTTGAATTTGATAAAAGGAGAAGAAGAAGTATGAAAGTGGAAGTCTTTTATGACACTCTGTGCAGTTGGTGCCGTGTAGGCAAAGTCAATCTGCACAAAGCAATCGACAAGTTGGAGAAAGAGGGGAAAATCAAACACGAAGACATCGAGTTGGTTTTCCGCGCGTATGTCATCTACCCGGACCTTCCGGTTGAGGGCGGCGACTACAAAGCGATACAAATCGCCAATGATGACACAGCTGACTGGGACCCGGCAAAAAACACGCCTATTCACCGCTGGGCGAAGAGAGCGGGACTTAACTTTAATTTTGACAGAATCACCGTTAAGCCTAATACTTTCAAATCGCATCAGCTTTTGTATCTCGTGAGAGACATCAAACCTGAAGCGTTTGAACCGTTGCTTAACGACATTCAGCAAGCGTGGTTTGAGGATGGTCTCAACATAAGCAACATCGACGTGCTTTGCGCCCTGGCGAAAAAATATGTCAACGACATTTATCCTCTTAGAGAAAAAGTTCTTGCCGGCGAAAAACTTGAAGACGTTAAACGCGACACCTTTGAAATCGCTGAAAATAAATATAACATCGACCTTTGCCCGATGTTTGTGTTTGACGAAAAGGTAAAACTCGAAGGCGCTATACTTGAAAGCAAATTTGAGGAAGCGTTGCTTGGCAAACTTGAACCTAACCTTTAATAACCAGTTGAAAAGACCGACATCTGTCGGTCTTTTTTTACACTGCTTTGTAAGATGCATTCCGCGTGGGCAAAGACCCACGCGGATGTTTAGTTACAGATGCAAAAGTCGTAGTGCCAAAGCGTGGGGGTACTGACCCACGCGGATGTTTTATTACAGATGAAAAGGTTAAACTCGAAGGCGCTATACTTGAAAGCAAATTTGAGGAAGCGCTGCTCGGCAAACTTGAACCAAATCTTTAATAACTAAAAAAAGACCGACTGACGTCGGTCTTTTTTATTTGTTGTTTGGGGCGACGGCTTTAATTCAGGGCGGCGATATGCTTTGCCGCGTAAAGAGAATAACAGGCAAAAACCGCCGCGCGGGTGGCCTTTGCCGGCCCCAAGTGCAATTGATTTGATGCATAATACAGGCGCGAAAGGCATAAAAAAAGACCCTTCAAAGAAGGGCCTTTTTGTTTGTGTTCAGATAAGTCTGGCTTTGACTACGCCGTCTATCGCTTCGAGAGCGCTTACAAGGCTTTCATCGGCTTTCTTGTCGATATCGAGCAGTGCTGCCGAAGTGGCTTTGCCGTTTTTGCAAACGGAGTTCACAACGTTTACGCCGGCTTTCGCGATGGCGGCTTTCACGGCGTCGCAAGGTGGTTCTGCCACATTCATGAGCACCACAACTCTCTGCGCGCCCGATTTTTCCATCGAAACGTCAGGGTAGTTGACACTGTTCACGATGTTGCCGTTTTCCACAAAGTCGACGAGTTCTTTGCCCGCCATAACGGCGCAGTTGTCTTCCGCCTCAGGGGTGGAAGCGCCAAGGTGAGGAATCGGGATTATGCCGTCAACGCCGAGTACGTCGTCGCTAGGGAAGTCAACGACATATCTGTTGAGTTTGCCGCTGGCGAGAGCCGCTTTGACATCGGCCACATTGACCAGTTCGCCGCGGGCGGCGTTCACGATGCTGGCGCCGTCGTTGAGTTTGGCGATGGTGGAGGCGTTGATGCATTCTCTGGTGTTGTCTTTGAGGGCGACATGCAGGGATACATAATCGCAGCCTTCCAGCATTTCTTCGAAAGAGCCTGCCAGTTTGATTCTTGGGTCAAGTTCTTTTTTGAGTTCTTCACGCACGGTGCGGTTGTAAGCCACAACTTCCATGCCGAGAGCGGCGCAGGCGTTGGCAACCAGTTTACCGATTGCGCCGAGACCGTAAATACCTATTCTTTTACCGAAGATTTCACCGCCGACAAAGTCTTTTTTGCCTTTTTCAACGGCTGGACCTACTTCGTCGCCTTTGCCTTTGAGCGACTGCGTCCACGCGATGCCGGGAATGATTTTTCTGCCGCAGAGGAGCAGGCTGAGGATAACCAGTTCCTTAACGGCGTTGGCGTTGGCGCCCGGGGCGTTGAAAACCACGATGCCTTCCTGGCCGTATTTGTCGCAAGGAATGTTGTTGACGCCGGCGCCGGCGCGGCCTACGCACAGAACCGATTTGGCAGGTTCATAGTCGTGCATTTTGAAACTGCGCACGAGTATGCCGACAGGGGCTTCGGATTCGGCGACGAGTTTATATTTATCGCCGAAAACGGTGTCGATGAGCGGACTGATTGGGTTTAATCTCAAAACTTCTTTCATTTCATTTCACCTGCAAAAATTTATTTGACTTATTTGTTTTCCGCCGCGAATTTCTTCATGAAGTCAACCAGTTTCTTGACGCCTTCGATTGGCATAGCGTTGTAGATGCTGGCGCGCATACCGCCGACGAGTCTGTGACCTTTGATGGAAACGAGACCGTTCGCGGTGGCTTCTTTGACGAATTTGTCGTTAAGTTCGGCGCTAGGAGCGACGAAAGGAACGTTCATCAGTGAGCGGTCTTCTTTTCTGACAGGGGATTTATAGAAATCCTGGCTGTCGATGAAGTCATACAGGATGGCGGCTTTTTCCTGGTTGTATTTTTCCATGGCTTTCACGCCGCCGAGTTTTTTGAGATGTCTGAACACCAGCATAGCCATGTAAGTCGAGAAGCAAGGAGGGGTGTTGTACAGGCTGTGTTCTTTACCCTGGGTGCTCCATTTGAGCATGGTAGGGGTGTAAGGCAGGCACAGTTCAGGGTCGTCAACCAGCGATTTTTTGGCGATGACGATGGTAACGCCCGACGGAGCGATGTTTTTCTGCGCGCCGGCGTAAATGACGTCATAGTCGTTCACGTTGACTTCGTGCGACAGAATGTCACTCGACATATCGCTTACCAGCGGAACGCCTTTGGTGTCAGGAACCCAGTGATATTCGGTACCGAAAATAGTGTTGTTGTTGGTGATGTGTACATAAGCCGCGTCGGCTCTGATGTCGAGGTCCTTAGGGATATAGGTGTAGTTGTCTTCCTTGCTGGAGCTCGCGATGTGCACGTCGTCGCTGAAAATCAGCGCTTCTTTATAGGCTTTGTTGGCGAAGTTGCCGGTTACGCAGTAGTCGGCTTTTTTGTTTTTGCCAAGCAGGTTGAGCGGTACGGCCGCGAACTGTTGAGATGCGCCGCCCTGCACAAACATAACGTAGTAGTCTTCCGAGATACCCATCAGTTCACGCAGAAGTTCTTCGGCTTCCGTGTTGATGTCCATGTACCATTTCGAGCGGTGGCTCATTTCGCAAACGCTCATCCCGGAACCGTTGTAGTCCAATAATTCCGCTTGTGCTTGTTTCAATACTTCTTCCGGCAGCATGGAAGGGCCGGCAGAAAAATTGTAAACTCTACTCATAATAATCACCTCTTGTTTTAAGTCCCATTCGGACTTTTTTTCATTATACTTTTTTTGGAAGCAAAAATCAAGGGGAGTATAATTATTTTTTGCGCATAATGACGGTTTTTTGCAAAAATTTCCAAAAAAGAGAGGGGAATCGGCGGGCTTTTTAAGTTGTTTTTTTCATCAATCTGGGTTATACTTTAAACAGTTATAATGGTAAGTTTTTTAGTTTCTGCAAGTGAAACTGTAAAAATATTTTAAGTTGAATTATTGCGACGGCTCATTCGTGACGCCGCGTTCAACGGAACCGCCGCTGCGGGTAAGGCAGAGTTCCGCTTTTAGGCGCGCGTAATACGCCGTCCCCGACGCGTTAAGGAGAAGAAATGAAAAAAACCAAAAATCTGAAGGTGATTTTTCTGGGCGGCGTCGGCGAAATAGGCAAAAACATGACGGCGTTCGAATACGGCGACGAAATAATCGTCGTGGACGCCGGGCTGGCATTTCCTACCGCCGACATGCCGGGCGTTGACCTGGTCATTCCGGATGTCACCTATTTAAGACAAAACAAAGACAAAGTAAAAGGGCTTATACTGACTCACGGGCACGAGGACCACATCGGCGCGGTGCCTTATATTCTCAGAGAGTTCAAAATTCCTGTTTACGGCACAAAACTGACGCTTGGCATGGTGGAGCATAAATTGCAGGAACAGCATATCACCGACGCCGAACTTATTCCGATATCCAACAAATCGGTGGTGCGCCTCGGCAAGTTTGTGTGCGAATTTGTGCACGTCAGCCACTCGGTGGCCGGCAGCGTTGCGGTGTCAATCACGACGCCCGTAGGCGTGGTGTTCGTAACCGGCGATTTCAAGGTGGACTATACGCCGCTGGGCGGGGAAATAATGGACCTCAACAGAATAGCCGAAATAGGCAAAAAAGGCGTTCTGCTCTTGCTCAGCGAATCCACAAACGTCGAGAGAGAGGGCTATACCATGAGCGAATCGGTCGTGGCGGCTTCCATCGACAGGATATTTATGGAAGCGCGCGACAGGCGTATTATCATTGCCACTTTCGCTTCCAACGTTGACAGATTGCAGCAGATTATCGATATTGCCGTCAAATACAAACGCAAGGTCGCGATAAGCGGCAGAAGCATGCTCAACAATATCGAAATCGCGAAAAAAGTCGGCGCTATAAACTATAACGAAAAAATTATTGTCGATATAGACAAAATAAACGGCATCCCCGACAAAAATCTGCTTATTCTTTCAACGGGCACACAGGGCGAGCCGATGAGCGCCCTTACCCGAATGGCAAACGGCGGCTTCAACAAAGTCAAGATAGGCAAAAACGACACGATAATAATTTCCGGCTCCACAATACCCGGCAACGAAAAGGACGTCTATTCGGTCATAAACAATCTGTACCGTCTCGGCGCGCAGGTTATTTACGACAAAATCGCGGCAATTCACGTTTCCGGACACGCCTGCCGGGAAGAACTCAAACTTATACACACCCTGCTTAAACCAAAGTTTTTCATACCCGTGCACGGCGAATACAGACATCTCAAACAGCACGCCGACCTGGCGCATATGCTGGGCATGAGTTATGACAATATGGTGATTCCCGACATCGGCGATATCGTCGCGGTAACGGGCAGAAAAATAGCCAAGGCGGGCACGGCGCGCGGCGGCGGCGTTCTTGTGGACGGGCTGGGCGTGGGCGACGTCGGCAACATCGTGCTTAAAGACAGGCTGGAACTGTCGTCGGAGGGCATTCTGCTCATCGTGCTCGGTATGGACAGGACGAGCGGCACCATTTCCAGCGGCCCGGAAATAATAAGCAGAGGCTTTATTTACACGGGGGCGGAAACCAGCTTCGAACTTATGGACGAACTGCGCTCCGTAGTGCGCAGCGCCCTTAAAAACATTGACTTCAAAGATTTTTCCATGAATCAGGTCAGGGTGTCTATTGTCAAAGCGGTGCGCGGATATCTAGGCAGAAAAATCAAACGCAGACCTATGGTGCTGCCTATCGTTTACGAAAGCTGACCATGAAAGATTTTTTTTCATCGCTGTACTCTCTTTCGCCACGCGGCGGTCGTTTTGAAGAAATGCGGCGCTATGCCGAAGCCAACGGCGTGCCCATAATGCTGCCCGACACCGAGCGGTTCATGCGGACAATAGTGGCGCTCGGCAAACCGCGCGCCATTCTGGAAATAGGCACGGCGATAGGCTATTCCGGCTGCGTCATGCTGGACTGCTGCCCGTCGGCGAAACTGTACACGATAGAAATGGACGAGGAAGCGGCATCCGTGGCGGCGGAAAATTTTTCGCTGTTCGGCGTGGCGGACAGGGTTACGCAGTTTTTGGGCGACGCGCGCGAAATCGTCCATAAAATGACAGGCTGTTTCGATTTTGTTTTTCTGGACGGTCCGAAAGGGCAGTATGCCGACTTTCTGCATTACATAAAAAACATGCTGGCAAGCGGCGGGGCGCTTCTCGCCGACAACGTGCTGTTTCACGGTTATGTGGAAAATCTGCCCGACAAAAAAGACAGGGCATACGGAATGGCAAACAACATGAATAAATTTCTGAAAAGTCTCTTCTCCGACGGCGATTTCGAATCGGTGATTCTCGACGTCGGCGACGGACTGTCGTTATCGGTGAAAAAATGAGTGTCGGAAAAAAGGCGGAACTGCTTGCTCCCGCCGGCAACAAGGAAAAATTTTATACCGCTCTGCGTTTCGGCGCCGACGCCGTCTATCTCGCGGGCAAAGATTTCGGCCTCAGGGCGTATTCCGACAATTTCACGAACGATGAAATAGCCTGCTGCGTTGATTATGCCCATAAACTCGGCAAAAAGGTGTATGTAACGGTGAACATTTACGCAAAAAACGCCGACATGAAAAAACTGCCTGACTACATATCCCGGCTTGCCGACGCCGGCGCCGACGCCGTTCTGGTCAGCGACCCGGGCGTGTTCGCCGTTACGCGGAAAACCGCTCCGGGAATGCCCGTCCATATTTCCACGCAGGCCAATACCACAAACGGCGACGCCGTCGCTTTCTGGGCGGGGCTGGGCGCTTCGAGGGTGGTGCTGGCACGCGAGCTGAATATCGCCGAAATAAAAGAAATATGCGACCGTTTCGGCGGCAAGCCGGAAATCGAAACCTTCGTGCATGGGGCGATGTGCATTTCCATGAGCGGCAGGTGTCTTCTGTCCGACTATTTCACCGGCAGGGGCGGCAACAGGGGCGAGTGCGTCCAGGCTTGCAGGTGGGAATACGAAATAAACGAGGTCGGCAAAAAGGGCGGTGGGCTCACCGTCGCCGAAGACGCCCGCGGCACTTATTTTCTCAACTCGAAAGACATGAATCTGCTGGCGCGTATAAATAAAGTGATAGAAGCGGGCGTCGACAGTCTTAAAATAGAAGGCAGAATGAAATCGCCTTTCTATGTCGCTTCAGTCGTGAACGCTTACCGCAGGGCGGTCGATTCATATTACGCGGCGCCTGACGGCTGGGCGGTTTCGTCTTTGCTGGAAAACGAACTCAGACTGACAAGCCACAGGCAATACACCACCGGGTTCTATTTCGGCGATTACGACAGGCAGCGCTATGAAACGTCAAAGCCTGAGCAGACGGGCGTTTTCGCGGCTTCGGTCATTGAAAGCGGCGGCGGTTACGTCCTGGCGGAGCAGCGCAACCGTTTCAAAAAAGGCGACAGACTGCAAGTGCTTTCGCCTACGGATGATTTTCTCAAAGAGTTTGTCGTGGAAGAGATGTTCGACGAAAACGGCAGCGCCGTTGACGACGCTAAAATAGTTCAGCAGAAACTCAGGATAAAGTGCCCTTATAAACTTGAAAAATACGACATTCTCCGCAAATGACCTTTCGCTTCGGCGAAAGGTTTTTTAACGTAATGCCGCGCCCGTGTAAAAATTGTCTCAAAGGGTTGATATTACAGGCAAAAAATGGTATAATAACTAAAATTTCCTTATGGGAGGGGGTAAACGAATTGACGTCGGTAAGATTTCTGTTGATTGCGCTCGCGGTATTCTTCATCGTTTCCGTGGCCGACAAACATAAATCGTTATTGCGCCGCGGCGGTAACACGCTTGCCGCTGTTTTTTTGCTGTCCCTCAACGTAGTGGCGGAAATGAAGCAGATTTCGCCGCTTGCCCCCCAGTTGCAGAATCTGAGCGCCGATAAACTTTCTTTCATGGTCAGAGACTGGCTTGCCGCTTTCGGTTTTTCACAGTCGATGATGATTACGGCGCAGATGTATCTCATTTCGCTTATAACGGTTTTCGCGCTGTTCTGCAAAAACAACGCTTTTGTGCCGTTTTCGTCTGTCGGCGGCGTTTTTTCGGTTCCGCTTGACATCAACGACAATGACGTAAGGCCTGTTTCCCTGACTTCCGTCCGCGGAAGCCTTTTGGCTTGCGTCAAAATGCTTAATTAAAACAGAATAGGGCAAATCACGGCAAAAAGAGTTTTGCTTATTTTTCGCTCGCTTTGCGCATACTTACGATAAACACTTTTTGCCGCCGCAGCGCGGCTTGTGCCGGCCGAAAATTTTCGGTTTTTTCCGGCGCGTTCAGTATGCATGCCGCGCGTCCGCCTGACAGGCGGGTGATTTGCCTTTTACCGTCCGATTTTTCACCAAAGAGAAATCGGATTTTTTATTGGAGAAAATTATGGTTCAGGTTTGCGTTTTGCTTTCCGCCGCCTTGCTGGCTTTTTGCGTTATCTGGTTTGCCGACATAACGAGAAAGAAAAAAGGCGCGGACGAAGAAAAAACAAAAAATAACAAAAGCACGGCGCTCAAAGTTTTGTCCGTGGTTCTGGTGGCGGTGTACGCATGCCGCCTGTTTACCGTGGACGTAATCAGAGACGTCATAGGGCTTGTCCCGACGGAACAGCTGTCCGGGTTTTCGCCCGCCGCGCTGGCGCTCATGACCGTTTTGCGCATGCTCACAAACGTGGCGGTGATTGCCGCCATGATGGCGCCGTGGTATAAAATTTCTTTCGCCAAAAACCTGGCGTCGCTGTATGTGCCGTTTGTCTATCTGCTCAACGTCGTTTTCTTCACCGCCAACGTGCAGACTTTTGTGGGGCAGGACGCCGCTTCCGGGTTTACATGGCGGGCGTTGCAGTTCGGCGCCGAATGCGCGCTGGCTCTCGCCATAAGCGCCGTGTTTCTGTACGACAAAATAAGGAAACGCGATTTCGATAAAAAACAGATTTTGACCATGCTGGGCGTGCTGCTGCCCATGATAATGGCGGTGCTGCCGCTGGAAGCGCTGCGCACCCTGTTCGGCACGCCCGACATCGTAGCGGATGATTTTTCGCTGACGCACAGAATCGTCATATACATCACGTTCATAGTGCCGGCGCTTCTTTATCTGCTGCTTAAAGACAGGGAATACGGCGTGAGGGATTTCGCGCTGACTTACATCGCCGTCTGCGGCTTCGTCACTTACTATTCGCTTGTCGGCACAAACTTCACGGTGTCCAACGTGCCGCTGCACCTTTGCCACACCGCGATTATTCTCATGTTGCTGAGTTTTGTGTTCAAAAGCAAAAAGTTGTTTTATTTCAACTACTTCGTCAATGTGCTGGGCGCGCTTGTGGCGGTCATCATACCGGACGAGGCGGGCAACTTTTTCAACCCGAGCACAATGCAGTTCTGGTACAACCATATTTACGCCGTGTTCCTGCCGATACTCGGCGTGGCGCTTAAAATATTCCCTCGGCCGAATATAAAAATGATGCGCAACTCCATTGTGGTGTTCAGCGTTTATTTCGTGTTCGCCGCGCTGATAAACACCTGGTTCGCAAACTACGACCCTAACGTCGACTATTTCTTTTTGCGGCAGGACCATATATTGGAGTTTTTCACCTTTGCCTATCCGCTCAAATATCAGTTCACCTATGTTTGGCAGGTGGGGAATCTCACGTTCACATTCTACCCGCTGTACTGGCTGGGCGTGTGGGTCGGCTTTATATTGCTGATGTTTCTGGAATGGCTTGTGTACGCGGCTCTGTTCAGAGTGTTTGACGATTGGGGGCTGCTGTACCGCAAAAAACGCATGCTCAAAATGGATATGCTTGGTCTGAAAAAGGAAATGGACGGGCGGCCGCTCAGCGAGCCGCTTCATCCAGAAGGAGCAAATATGATTAAAATTTCGCACTTCTCAAAAAAATACGGCGGCAGCGACAGATTCGCCGTCAAAGATTTCAACCTTGAAGTTTACGACGGAGAGGTTTTCGGTTTCATAGGGCACAACGGCGCCGGCAAAAGCACTACGATAAAATCTCTCGTCGGCATCCAGTCCATCACCGAGGGCACTATGGAAATTTGCGGCTATGACATAGAAAAGCAGCCTTTGCAGGCTAAGCTCAACATCGGTTACGTTTCAGATAACCATGCCGTTTACGAAAAACTCACCGGCAGGGAGTATATAAATTACGTCGCCGACCTGTATCTCGTTTCCAAAGAGGACAGAACGCGCCGCATGGAAAAATATGTCGGCATGTTCGGGCTGGAAAACTCCATTGACAACGAAATAAAAAGTTATTCGCACGGCATGAAACAAAAAATCGTAGTCATAGCGGCGCTTATACACAACCCTAAAGTCTGGGTGCTGGACGAGCCTTTGACCGGGCTTGACCCGACCAGCGCCTATCAGATAAAGGAGTGCATGAAAGAGCACGCCAAAGCGGGCAATATAGTGTTTTTCTCTTCGCACGTTATTGAAGTAGTGGAAAAGATCTGCGACAGAATCGCCATCATCAGCCACGGCGAACTCAAAGGCGTGTACGACGTGAAAGAACTCACCGCGAGCGGCAAATCGGTGGAAGAACTTTATCTCGGCTTTGCCGCGGGCGGCGCCGGAATCAAAGGAGCGGCGGCAAATGTATAATCGCATCAAAACGCTCACGCTCATGCAGTTGGGCGGCAAATACAGTTTCCGCGGGATAACCGACAAAAAGAAATACGCCCTCAGGATTATGTTCAGGGCGCTGTCTGTCATCGCCGTTATTTTCGCCATGTATATGCTGCTGTCGATAATAAAAGGCGTGATTTTCCTTCCGACCGGCAGAACGACGTTTTTGTTTCTGCTGTTCATAAGCCAGATTATTTCTGTTCTGGCTTGCACCGGCGGACTTATGACGGCGCTTTATTACGGAAAGGACAACCCGATTCTCATGAGTTTCCCCGCGAGACATTATGAGGTCTTCGCCAGCAAACTGCTTGCCTATTACATCGGCGAACTGATAAAAAACCTGTATTTCGTCTTTCCGATGTTTCTGGCCTTCGGGTTTATAAACGGAATGGGCGTGCTTTATTATTTGCAGTCCGTCATACTTACGGCGCTGCTGTCATTTATACCCGTGCTGCTCGGCGCTTTTCTGTCGATACTTGTCATGTTCGCCAGACAGCTCATGAAAAAAACGCAGTGGGTCGGCATTTTGCTCACCGTTGCCGTTTACGCCCTTCTTGTGATAGCGGTGGAAGGCATACTCGGCGGGCTGGAAAGGCCTATAAGGCTTATAGAAGTTTACAACAATTTCGTGCAGCAGGCGGTGCTGTTTATGCAGCGGTTCAACGGTTATGCCCTTATATACGGCAATATTGTCGGCGCCGCTTTCGGCGACAACGTGGCCGTTAATTATCTCATATTGCTTGGCACAATCGTCGGTCTCGCCGCCGTGGTGATTTTAACCAGCATGCCTCTGTATTTCCGCATGGCGAGTTACGGCAGCGAGCACGCCGCCGTCAAAAAGCACAAGCACGGCAAAGAAATGAAACGCAGGGGGATTTTCGGCGCGTTTTTCAGAAAGGAAAGTCTCATCGGCGCGCGTGACATAAACGGTCTTATTTCCGATTATCTCCTGACGCTCGCCTTGCCGCTCATGCTGTATCTTACCAACGGGTTCTATTGGGCGATGGCTCCGTCGGTGACAGGCAGAAACATGATTATATGTTTCAATATCATGCTCTCGCTCTTTTTACTCACTGCGGGAAATACCCGGTCGGCTTCGGCTATCAGCAGTGAGGGCGGAGAGTTTTCGCTGATGAAAACGGCGCCGGCGGACACTGCAAAAATGGCGTGGGCAAAAATCCTGGGCAATTTCATTGTGTCGGTAGTCGTCATCGCGGCGTCAATGCTTACGCTCGGACTGGTGGAAAACGTGACGGGCTATGACCTGTGGCAGACGGCGCTCACGCTTCTGCTTGTCAACGGCGGGCATATTCTGTGGTCTTTCCAGTTGGATTTGCGCAACCCGCAGTTGCAGGAATATAACGAAAAGAAAGACGGTGCGGAAAACGTCAATAAATCCCGAGCGCTTATTTCGGGCATTGTAATGGCGGTGCTGATGGGACTGGTCGCGGTGTTTTTCCTGATGGACGGCGGCGGAGCCTGGTGGAGAATCATCGGCATCGCGGCGGGCTTCTTCGCCCTGCGTCTGGTGCTGTTCGTCAACAACCTTAAAGTGTATTTCAGAGAGATAGAGATGTGAGGCGGTTATGAACAAAAAAATAGTAATTATGCTCGCCGCCGTCGTGGCAGTCGTGTCGGTGATACTTGTCAGCATTTTGGGACAGATACCAAATTTCGAAACAAATATTCTGGTTAAAGAGATTGTCATCGAGGGCTATCTTGACGAAAACAACAATTTGATTCCGTGCAAAATAAACGCCAACGGCGATAAAATCATTTCGCTTGACGAAATTGAGCCTGACACGATTCTCGTGCTGAAAGTCAGCGTTAATCCCGACAACGCGAACAATCCCGACGTGCGCTACGCGATAGATGTGACCGACGGCAGCGTAATGGTTTCGTCGCAGGGGATAGTGACGTTCAACAGCGCCACAAGAACAAGCGCCATTGTGACGGTGTCTGCCGTTGACGGAAGTCTCGTGTCAGACAGAGTAATTATCACCAAAAAAACCGGAATGGACAGCGGCGATTTTGTAGGATAACAACACGGCGGCATACACCGCTGTGATTGATATATAAAACAAGAATTTTATGGAGGAAATTATGAAAAAATTTGCAAAATGGAGGGCGGTTCTGTTCACCGTGTTGCTATTGAGTTTGTCGATGCTCTTTGTTGCCTGCAACAAGGACATTGTCATCAGTTTTGACACAAACGGCGGCACCGAAATAGAATCCATGGTCGTTGACGACGACTTTGAAATGCCGTCAAACCCGACCAAGAGCGGTTATGTTTTTGACGGCTGGTATACAGACAAAGATTTAACCCAGCCTTTCAAAGTGGCGGAAATCTCCAAGTATACCGAGTCTTTCACCATTTACGCGAAGTGGCGCGATGAGCAAACCACTTTGGCTAAACCCGAAAATATCGCTTTTGAAGACAATGTCGTGACATGGGGCGCGGTTGACGGCGAAGGCAGTGAAATTTCGTACTTTGTCAGTGTTGACGGCGGCACGGCGATGGAGCAGTCCGCTACTTCTTTCAACATGGGCTTTTATGCCGACGGGCAGCACACCGTTTCCGTTTACGCGGCGTTGGCAAACAACTCGGCTGTGCGTTCCGAGGCCGTTACGACAAGTGTGACGTCACAGGCCGCGAAAGATGATTTGGACATCACCGAAAACACGGGGCTGTATTACAGAGTTACGGAAGACGGTGAGAGAGCGTACGTTTTCCTTACCAACTCCGAGATAGGCATGGGCTCGACAGAATGGTCGGCGACGGGCAATCTCGTCAGCGAAAAAACTGACGGCACAAACGGCTTTATTGTCGGCGGCAATGTAGGTTCATTTGACTTCACCATAACCGAAAACGGTCAGCCAAATACTTATAAAGCGTATGTCAGACCAAACGTGAAAACTTTCAGCGTTGACAACCAGGACAGTTTCAATCAGAGAGCAACTTATTACAGACAGACCGAGTGGTCTTATAACGACAGTTCTTACTTTGTCGGCGTGGGTAACGCTTTCCGTTTCAATATCACGGCAACCGATGTCCTTGATGAAAGCATTTCCAATTTCAGCATTCCGCTTGTCTATACTGTTAAAAACGGCGGCGTAGTTGTTGATGAGGGGGCGGAGACATATCAACTTGTCGGCAATTCCATTGATTTTGCCGAAGAAATGATTGGCAAAACCGTTACCGTTGAAATCCTGCCAAAATACTATATCGAAAGAAAGGTAAATCAAATAGCGCCTTATTCGATAAACGTTACTTTGACTGACGGCGTCAATGTTTATGACAACGAAGGTTTCAAAGAGGCGTTCGGCGATTTGTCTGTGAATACAATAAACGTGCATTCAAACATCACCGTGGAATATAACGACAAGCAGATATACGAAACTCAACTCAACGGCAAAGATGTGGCAAAGCATATTCATCCTCAGAATATTACTGCTGACAACTGGGATGAAAATGCCAATGTTTATGTACGGTTCGGTAATGCGGTGCAAGACAATTTCACCATCAACGGCAACTATTTCAATTTCAACGCGGCAAATCTCCCGCTGTTGCAAAAAGATGAAGAACTCGGAATCAATTCCGCAGGAAGCGGACTCGGGTATCTTGGTGTTACGGATATGGGAGCTTATTCGCAACAGTCGGCAATTTTCTGCGTTACTTACAGAAATTCTCCTAACGCCGTCGTCAATATCAGCAATCTGACGTTGCGCGGCAATCTTGACCTTGAAAGCGAACCTATCGAAGACCCTGACGCTTCCGCCGCGTTTATATTGGAACAGAGCGGCGCGCTCCACGGCTTTGTGGCAAACGGCTGCACTGTGGAAGCGAACAATATCATGCAGCAAAACAACATGCAGGCATGGCAGATTGTGTCAAATGACGAAATCAGTGTGGATAGCACGACAAAAACTCAACTGAATATGCATTATTGCTCGACAAACAACAGTTTTTATTCGTCAGTTTA
>ERZ1643249.3072-NODE-3072-length-14941-cov-6.839782_pt1 | contig 14941 bp, 9 predicted proteins | sample MGYA00579263_ERZ1643249 | MGnify/ENA primary metagenome ERZ1643249 (study PRJEB29033, sample SAMEA4952264) | chicken gut metagenome | biome: Broiler Chicken; feature: Gastrointestinal Tract; material: Caecum | place: Ireland | collected 2018 | study: Broiler...
AGTTTGTCAGCAAACTGCCCCAGGGCTACCAAACGCCCATCGGAGAAAACGGCGCAAAGCTATCCGGCGGCGAGCGACAGCGCATCTCCATCGCCCGGGCGCTGCTCAAGGACGCGCCCATCGTATTGCTGGACGAAGCCACCGCCTCTCTGGACGTGGAAAATGAGACCAAGGTACAGGGGGCGCTCTCGAAGCTTCTCACCGGAAAGACGGTACTGGTCATCGCCCACCGGATGCGTACTGTGGCCGGGGCAGACCATATTGTTGTTCTGAAAGACGGTTGTGTGGACCAACAGGGAACCCCGCAAGAGCTGATGGCAGAAGGTGGCCTGTTCCGACACATGGTAGAGCTTCAGAACGAAAGCATTCAGTGGCAGTTGAATCGGGCAGGCTCATAATTCTTTGTGCAATCAGGAAATGAGAGAAGCCCACAGTTCGAAAGGAGCTGTGGGTCTTTCTCTTGGCAGCAATTCTGTTGTCCGGTAGATCCAAAGCCTGTTTGTGCGTACATACAGAAAGCACTTCCTTGACAAGTGGGAAAAACAGGCGTATAGTTAACTCGAAAGTTAGCATAAGCTAACCTCGGTTGAAAGCCTAAGTCATTTGCCCATGCGCATTCCGTTTTTGCAGCATGAAGGGATGAGAGAGAAGGGAAGATTGGTATGTCAGAAGCATTGACGCCATTTCAAATTCAGCTGTTGCTGTACTATCTGGAGGCAGAGCCGTCCAAGCGTACGGTCACCGATTCTGCCAGAAGCCTGGGGGTAGGGAAATGGGTCATTACCCGAGCCATGGATGCCATGGAGAAACAGGGAATTGTAGAACGGCTGGAACACCGCAAAACGGTCCTCACCGTACCTGGAATCAAGCTGGCGGAGCAATACAGACGTAAATTCTATGTGTTTCATCGATATATGCAGTACCTAGATGTCCCATTAAGTCAAATTCGAGAAAATGCGCTGCAGGGGCTGGCAGCGGGGTTTTCTGACGCATTTATGGATCGGCTCTCCGAACAGGAGAGCCGTATGGAAATCAAAGAACACTTTGCAGGCCGTCAACGATTTCATGGCGGCGAAATTTGTGACCTCCTGGAAGACGGAAGCTACCACTTTCCGTTTATCATCTATCGAGAGCAGATGAAAAATCACAGCAATATCTCTATGGCAAATCAAGGTTTCGAGCATCCCTGTGAGCTGATGGTGAAGGATCACCAGGGACTGGTATATCTCACCGTCAAAACTGTGTCGGCCCAGTCGGCATCCAGCGGCAAGCAGATGGAGGGGCGGATTCAGAAGCTGCAATATCTATGCGACGGGGAATTCCGGGACGGTGGAATGGACGGACGCTACATTTATTTCCCAGCAACTGCGCTACAGTTTATCTCTATGGGGAAAGGTCGTGACACGTTGCTTCATGGGAGCGTGTGCCTGAAGATGCAGTGCAGTGTGGGGGAAATGCATATGCCAGAGAGTACAGCAGTATTCACTGTGTTCATCCATTAAACACGGTGTTGTCCGAAAGATAGAAATTTTCTGTTGCACAGTTGCTCCAATCTTGATTTCCTTGTGGCTAAATGATTTCAGGCGTTTTCTAATGGGGAAAAGATAGGTTTGTAGCAGAAGTGCAACAAAATATTCATTGACTGCACTGGGAACAATGGATATACTATGCGTGCTTTAGGAAATGTTTGAGGTCCAAAGAGAAGAATATATATGGCGATTTACAGATCGACGAAATCCGGCTCCTTGTGGAGTTATTTTTTGGTCGGGCAGTTAGTTTCGGCTAATCGCTTGCCTGGTGAACAGTCTAACATACCTAAGGTGGAAGGTGCTGTATCATGTGAATAGAAATAGGAGGTGGTTTGATCCCGAATTGCCGTGTCAGCGGCTTTCTTTTTGTATAGTGGTTAGCAATTGCTAACAAGAAATCGTCAGTTTTTTCTTAGGAAAGAGAGGGGTTGCTTCTATGTGGATTGGAAAACGTATGGCCAAGCAGGGCACATCTGCCGTTTTGGCAGCAGCTATGGTAGCCAGCCTGGGTAGCAATTATGGATTTGCGGACACTGTCCATGAGATAACCTACCCAGAAGGCTCCAGAGTTGTTCAGCGACTGGATGCGCCTGTGGAAGACGGGGTATACACCGCTTCCTTGAACTTAATGAATGCAAACAGTAGTGGACAGTACTCGATGGGAAACGCAGCACTTCGAGGCAGTGAATCGTTTCTGCAAAAACATCCCGACGACACCCAATACCAGGCGCTCTTGGTAGTGGAGCAGGGTACAGCCACTGCAATCGTAGAGTTTATGCCTATGGGGTATATTGGGCAGTATGGCTTTATGATGGAGTTGGAATCTGTCCAGGCAGAAGTTTTAACGAAATACGGGTATCCCGACGACAATTTCTGTACATACACTTCTGCAGAGCTGTTGACCCAACACCGAACACAAGATGGGAGCGTCGTGTATGATGCCTATAACAATCCAGAATCTGAAATGGTGTATGATGGGTCTAATCCTGACACCATGACACGACCGGCTGGATTTGGGCATGATGAACCTCGATTGATTGACATTGACAACCTGCCCTATCAGCATATGATGGCCTTGGATGTGACTCCCGTTGTGGTGGCCAATCAGTCCGGTGAGTTTGACATTCCGCAGACGAGCAGCGAGTTCACAGTCAACAATGCAGCCTATGTGCACGTATTTGTTCCCATTATGTTCTCTATCAGTCCCACATCTGGAGACCAGTATGCCAGACTACAAGTGGATTGGAGCAGTCTTACTGAGGTGGAAAATGCTCAGGAAAATGTAAGTTATCAGCTTTGGAAGGCTAAGAATATTTCCAAAGGGAATTATACGGAAAGCTCCTATCAGGCTTTGCAGGAAACCATCGAAGATGTGAGTGGTAAACTCACCAATATATGGCCCGATTCCACGCTGGAGATGTCGGGAGCTGGCTTCCAGGCAGTTCCTGTGCTGAATCAGAAGGAATTTACGGTTCAGGAGCAGCAGGACATGGCCTCTGCTATTGCTGCTGCTATAAGCGAATTGGAAGAAAAAGGAGATAAGACATCCCTCCGTGCCCTCATCGAGAAAGCGGATGTTTGCCAAGAGTCTCAATATACCCCTGAAACATGGGAACCCTTCCAGGTTGCGCTGGCTGCAGCAAAACAAGTGGAGCGGGACGACAATGCAGGTGTCTCCGAAGTTACGCGTGCTGTGAGTGAGCTAGGAAACGCGTTGGAGGCTTTGGTGAAGCGCGCCAATACGGACGAGTTGAAAACTATTCTGGAACAGGCGAGTGTTCTGAAGAATGAAGGATATACGCAGGCTACTTGGAGCGCATTGCAACAGGCCATTGACCACGCTCAGCGAGTGCTGGACAACGCCAATGCCACACAAAGTGAGGTGGATGCCCAAGTTCAGGCACTGCAAACCGCTATGGATAACCTGAGAAAAGAGGGGGAGTTGGATCGACATACCCTGGAGGATGGGGTCTACTCTGTTTACGGTGAAATGTTCAAGACAAACCAAACGGATTACTCCATGTCCAATGATGCCATCCACCATACTTTGAAACTCACCGTGGAAGACGGTAAGTACTATCTGACAATGGATTTTCAAGGTCTTTTTTATCTGAATAAATATGGGTATCTGGCGGAACTGGCCTATTATGAAAATGGCTATCAATACGGCGCTTATGGTGATTTGCAGGGAACTGTGGTGCCTGCAACCGTGTTGTCCACACAGAAAAATCCAGATGGAACGGATATTGTGGATGAATTCAATCAGGCGGGTGGGATTTATGCTGGAAAACTTTATCCAGATCAAATCAAATTCCCCCTGGTATCGGATGCTCTGGAGGATGAGCAGGGATTCGTGCCGCTTCAGGTATTTGTTCCGGTCATGGAGGACATCTCCGCTGGATCTGGTACTCAGGATGTATTACTGAAGTTGGACTGGTCTACCTTGAAAAAGACCACCGAGGATGATCCTAACTTCCAGCCGGAAGAACCTGTGGAGCAGTCCCCCGCCGTCAACGTCACCGACACCACCACCGGCATCAAGGCAGAGGCTGACAAAGGTGTGTTTCCTGAGGGCGTCCAGCAGGTGGTGACCCAGATTACCTCCGGGGAAGTCTACGAAAAGGCTGCTGAGCTGCTTGCCGACGTGGGCAAGAAGTTCCGCCTGTTCGAGATCCATTTTGAGCTGAATGGTGTTGAGGTTCAGCCCAACGGTGTGGTCACCGTGTACTACCCCATTCCCGAAGGATATGATGCTGACAAGGTGGTTTTGTATCGAATCAATGAGGACGGAACCAAGACCCTGGTTAAGGGTACTGTGGAGAATGGCTACTATAAGGTGCTGACCAAGACCTTCAACACCTACGCGCTGGTGGAGCAGGGCAGCACCATCACGGATGCGGAAAACAGCGCAAATGTGAAGGACAACCCCGACACCGGTGATCGTGCAAACGTAGCTCCCTTTGTAGTGTTGACTCTGTCCTGTGTCGGACTGATGGGGATTCTGCTTGCCAGAAAAAAAGAACAATGATATAGGGAGATTGATGTTATGAAGAATACCGCGAGAAAAGCTGTTCGAGGGCTTTGCGGTATGGTGGCAATGCTCGCCCTTGCGGCGAGCATTGTTTCCATGCCTGCATCGGCAGCTTCCCACGGCATATATACTGCCACCGCTACCGCCCACTACCGGCATCCAACCACAGGAGTCATCGAAGACTCTGGCGGAGAGAATTCTGCAGTACTAGGTCAGTCCATGACAGAAAGTGCTACCAATAAAAAGGCTCTGGTAGAGGTAGATGCAAGTGGTAACACATGGATCACCGTTCGCTTAAATCTGATGGACAACATTCAATCACCCAAGTTTCAGGTGGATGGACGTTCCGTTTCTGCCAGTCTGATGCAAGAAGACTATGGCAGCAATACTGCAGATTTTCGCTTGAAAGCCAACAGCGAGAAATCGATCATCCGCTGCAATATGTATGTGACCCCCATGGGCCGTGAGGTCATCTTTTACATTACCGTGGGCAATCTGAAGTCCGGTTCTGGGGATTTTGTTACCAGCATCTCGGTGGAACAGCCCAAAGCTACGACTGCCCCTGCGCCTTCAGCCACCAAGACCCCGGCAGCGGCTTCCACGCCCACCCCCACCAAGGCCCCGGCAGCCCCGGCTACCCATACGCCTGAGGCCACAGTGGCTCCCTCCGCTACCCCGGAGCCGTCTCCCACTACAGACCCAGAGGCCCAGTCCAGTGCCAGCGGCCTGGAGGAATTTGACGCCTCGGGCAACGCTGTGGAGGAAACCCAGGCTCCTGAAAACACCGATTCCTCCTCCGGCTCTCCCGTTCTCTGGTGGGTCATTGGAGGACTGGTGGTCATCGCAGCTGTGGGCGGCGGCGTGTGGTACGTTTTCTTTGTAAGAAAGGGCAAGCATCCCTTTGGTAAGAAGTGAGGGAAGGAGCCGAGTATGAAACCAAGAAGACTTCTGTCTCTCTGCCTGGCGGGAATGCTGGCCCTGTCCGCCACCGGCTGTATCAACCAACATCCGGAGCAAACTGCAGATGACGGTTCAGACCAGGTGCGTATTGTAGCAACCTCACCCGCTGCGGTGGACATCTGCGACAAGCTGGAACTGGATCTGGTGGGTGTGTGCTCCTCCACTCTGAGTACCATTCCCGAACGATATCAGGATGTGACCACTGTAGGGACGGCTATGAGTCCGGATTTGGAAATTCTCAAATCTTTGAACCCGGACTATGTGATTTCCCCCAACAGCCTGCAAAGTGATTTGCAGCCCAAATACGCCTCCATTGGGGTCAGTTCCCTGTTTCTCAATCTGCGCAGCGTGGAGGGAATGTATGCCTCCATCGAGGGACTGGGGGAGAAGTTTGACCGGGAGGAACAGGCCCAGGCTCTGGTGGAGGAATACCAGCAGTTTATAGAGGAGTACCGAAGCCAAAATGAGGGGAAAGAATCCCCCACGGTGCTGGTGCTCATGGGTCTGCCTGGCTCCTACATTGTGGCCACGGAAAGTAGCTATGTGGGCAACCTGGTCAAACTGGCCGGTGGGGTCAACGTCTATGGAGATGGGGACGGCCAGGAATTCCTCACCGCCAACACCGAGGACATGAAAACCAAGGAACCAGATATCATTCTCCGGGCAGCCCATGCTCTGCCCGAAGACGTGGTGGAGATGTTCCAGGATGAATTTGAAACCAACGACATCTGGAAGCACTTTGAGGCGGTGCAGGAGGGGCGTGTCTATGACTTGCCCTATGACCTGTTCGGTATGAGTGCAAAATTTAACTACCCCGATGCGCTGGAAGAGCTGCAGCCGCTGCTCTTTGGCGAGGGAATATAACATAAACCTTTAGGGAGGTAAGATCATGACAACAACCAAACAGACATGGTTCAAGCGTGGCTTGGCCATGTCCTTGGCTTCGGCCCTCACGTTGGGCCTGGCCACACCTCCGGTGTGGGCGGCTTCTCCGTCCACTCCAGAATTTGAAACCAATGCCACTTACCAGGTGGATGTCCAGATGCGCAAGCCTGACGAGGAAGGCGGATGGAACAGCAGTTTCTACAGCCATCTTCAGCGCACGGCCACTGTGACCACAGATTCCGATGGCAATCCCACCTTGGAGCTCCGGTTCCCTGAAGTGGTCGTCTGGGCAGACGACTATGAGACATCGGAGACCCAGTGGGTTACTGGCGTGCAGGTTTATGAAAAGGATAGCACCGACCCTGTTGCACTGGAATTTAATGAGGTGTCCTTCACGGAAGGATATTATACCATTCGTGGCGAAGCCACATTTGTGCTGCCCTACTGGGACAGTAATGAGTACACAGGTACTGTGACCCTCAACAACGAGACCCAGAGTGACATGGTGCTCACGGTGGACTGGTCCACGCTGGAGCAGGTGCTGCCTGAGGCAGCAGTTCCGGAGATCACCCCCAATGGAGCAGATTTTGAAACCTCCCAGGAGGTCACCATCACCTGTGACACTCCGGGGGCAACCATTCTCTACACCACCGACGGCAGTGACCCGTCCTATTCTTCCGGCTATCAGACGGGAGAGGTGTACAGCGAGCCCTTTACAGTAACCAGAACCACCACCGTCAAGGCGATTGCCTACGTTCCGGGTGAATATGATCCCAGCGCTGTAGCTTCTGCCACCTTTACCCGTACCACCATGCCTGAACTGGTGCCTGGCCAAGAGTATGCGGTAACCATCTCGGTGGACGACCCTCAATGGGAGCTGACCAGCTATGTACACACTCAGGCTGTGGTCACTGCAGACCAGAATGGAAGTCTGACCATGAAACTGACCTATCTCCAGGATTGGCAGGGGAACAAGGTCTCTGCTCTGAGCATGTACCAGGTGGAGGGATCTGAGGATAGTCAGAATTTGAAGAACTTAGAGATTACACCAGCCTCCGGTACAATTGGCTGGAAAGACATCAGCGGCACCTCTACCTTCCAGCTGCCTTACGCTGGTGTTAAGCAGAACTACACCGGCACCTATCAGCTCAGCGACGATACCTCTGGCACCTACACCTTGTCGGTGCAGTGGGACACTGCCCACCAACAGACTGCCTCTGTGGCCACACCGGTCATCTCCCCCAACGAAGGCTCTATTTATGAGGAGACAGAGGTGACCATCACCTGTGATACCCCGGATGCCACCATCTACTACACCCTGGACGGCACCACACCCACCCAGGAGAGCACCCAGTACACTGGCCCCTTTACCATTAACCAGACGACCACGGTCAAAGCCATTGCAGTAAAAGATGGTATGGGAAGTAGCTTTGAGGCTACTGCTACCTACACCTGGAGTTTGCTGGGCCAGTTCACCGGTGCCGAGATCCAGCCCAAGGATGGATACACCACCCTCACCCTGAATACTGAGGATACCCGTTACGGTGATGCCATTTGGAGTGACCAGATGTCCAGCCCTCAGTATTTTGTCCGGGTTACCCAGGGGGACCGGGAGGAGAAGTTTGTCTATAACGGCGGCGTGGGCGGCTTTGCCCTCAAGCGGGTTGATGATGGTGTGCAGATGCTGCTCAACTTCGATTCTGAGACTTGGGATCTTTCCCAGCCCATTACCCTGGACGTAGTGATGGAGGGTTCCAGCACCAAGCACGTGGTGCTGGATGCCAGCAACCTCGACGAAGTTACCTTGACTCAAGAGGATCAGTCTGCCGATGCAACTGGTGGTGCGCAAATTTCTGCCAGTGAAATGAAGCCGGGGCAGACGTACACCGCCACCTTCCAAGCCTTCCGCATTGACGATGGGGTCACTGAGTCCATGCTGGCTGGCTTCTTTGATCCCTATGTGGAAATCAAGGTGGCCCAGGACGGTACTCTCACCGCCTCCTTTTACAACACCGTGTTCGCTCACTCCATGCTGGACTTTGCCATTCAGAGCAGTGATGGCACCTGGAAGGGCGCCATCACCGACGGCTCCCGTGTCCCTGAGACGGACGCTTCCGGGAAAGTGGTAGCCGCTGTGTACACCTTGCCCATCTCCGCATTGGACAGTGGTTATATGGTGGGTGCAGTCAATGTACAGGCTATGGGCGGCTCTGAGGCTATGAACGGCATGTATGATCGATACACCCAGGTGAAGCTGGTATTTGACACCACCGTCACCGAGGGCTTTGAGGGCTTCCAGATCAAAAACTCCGGCTTCACCCAGGCTAAGCTTATCAACCGGGCGCTGATGACCGTGACTGGTCTGGACATGGACGGAGATGGCTATGTCACCACGCAAGAGCTCAACGACTTCCGATTTGCGGAAGGTAGGAAGAGCCTGGATTTGAGTTCCGGCACCCTGATGAACGCCTACGGCGTCTTTGATCCGTTCAAGATTCAAGATATTTCATGGCTTGCTGATTTGGGGGACAAGTCCCTGGAAAGCATTAACTTTAACGGCAACAGCATTTCTGAAATTCATGATGAGTTCCTGGGCTTTACCCAGCTCACCAGCCTAAACCTGTCCGCCAACTGTATTTCCACCATTGATGACGATGCCTTCTCCCAGCTTTCCTCCCTGAAGGATATGAAGCTGGCCAGCAACCTGCTTACTGTCATCAACGACAAACTATTTGACGGCCTCAGCCAGGTAGGTGCCGGGGAAGACGAGTACATTCTGGATTTGGAGAATAACCGGATCTCCTCCATTGCTGCCGGTGCCTTTGATGATATGGAACATGTCACTGGTCTGTATCTGGCTCGCAACCAGCTGGTGAAGCTCAACGCCAATGCACTGCCTCAGCGGGAGACCTTTACCTGGCTGTCTCTCACCGACAACCAACTCATCCAGGTTCCTGAGGGGATCAACCAGATGTCTGGCATTACCGACTTGTACCTCAACCAAAATGATATTGCTCAGTTGGGCAGCGATTTGGATGGGATGCTTGCCCTGGAGACCCTGAATCTCAGCGATAACCTGCTGGAGGAGGTCCCGGCCAGTCTGGTAGAGACCAATCCCGCACTCTCCTCTCTGGATCTGTCTAAGAATAGTTTGCGTACCCTGCCTACTCCGTTGCTGGCCAAGGTAGCGGAAGGAGGCTATGGATTTGCCAGCGCCTTTGAGTACAACTCTGTGGACCTGTCTACCTGTGATCTCAGCGGCTTTACCCAGGAGCAGATTGCAACCATTCAAGAGGCCGCAGGAGAATATCCCTCCAAGCATCACCTGGGGCTCACCCTGGAGGTGGGGGAGGGCACCTTGAGCTATCAGTCTCAGTTGTCCGCCTTCGATTATTACTATTGGGCTTTGTGCAAGGGCGGCTATGTGTCTTGGGAAATCGAAGACAAGCTGCAAGAAGTGTTGGGCAAAACCTCCATTGACACCGTGGAGGAGCTGCTAAAGTTCCAGGCTGTGGATTTGCCCGACTTCTCTCAAGAGTCTATCAAGGGCTCCATTCTCACAGATAAGACCGGTACTGTGGATGCCTTCACCGTGCGCACCGATGTACAGGAGCTTCGCAACGGCACCTGGTACACCCTCAGCACCACACAGGTCAGCCAGGATGAGGATGCTTGCTCCGGCACCTTCCAGCAGGAGGGAATTACCCCTGAAGGCCGTTACCGTTTGGTCAAGACAGTGACTGGCACCAAGGCAGAACATCGCATTGTGGTTTATTCCGGCACCGGAACCGGGGAAACTCCGGATCAGGATGTGCTGGAGGATGGCATCTATTCTGTAAAGGTGGACATGTACCAGACTGACCGCAGCAAGCTGTCCATGTCCAACAATGCCATCAACCACACTGTAAAGCTGGAAGTGGTAGACGGAGTCTATTATGTGACCCTGGACTTCAAGGGCATGGCCATTGATAATCGCTTTGGCTACCTGTCCACCCTGTCCTACTACGATGAGGGCTATGTGTACAGCCAGTATGGCAGACCCCAGGGAGATCTGGTGTTGGCCGAGGTGCTCTCCACACAGAAGAATGCCGACGGCAGTGATGTCATCGACCAATACAACGATGCCAACCACCTATATCCCGACCAGGTGCGCATTCGCCTGGTGTCCACCGCCATTGCTGACCGGGACGGCTTTGTGCCCCTGCATGTCTTCGTGCCCATTATGGAGGCCATCAGCGCCGGTACTGGTGATCAGGATGTGTTGATGAAAGTTGACTGGTCTAGTCTGGAGAAGACCACGGAGGATGACCCTGACTTCCAGCCGGAAGAGCCGGTGGAGCAGTCTCCTGCTGTGAATTATACGGATGAGAAGACCGGTGTCACCGTCTGGGCTGACAAGGGAGTGTTCCCTGCAGGCGTGGGCTTTGAGATTACGCCCATAACCTCCGGCAGCGAGTATTCTTCCGCTGCCTACGCTCTCCAGGAGGTTGGGAAGAAGTTCAAGCTCTACCAGGTGAAATTTGTGGATGCCAATGGGGAGCAGGTGGTACCCAATGGAACGGTCTCCATTGGTTTCCCCATTCCGAATGGATATGCGGACCAACAAGTAGCTGTGTATCGCATGGCAACGGACAATAAAGTGCTGGTTCGTGGTAGTTTGAGAGATGACTATTATACGGTCATAACCAAATCTGCCGGAGCCTATGCACTGGTGGAAAAAGGCAGCACCATCACCGATGCGGAAAACACTGCTCAGGTGGGTGACGTCCCCCAGACCGGAGATGCCGCCCAGTTGCTTCCTCTGGTGGGAGTGATGATGAGCTGCGGCCTAGCTCTGGCAGGATGCACCGTATACGCTGCCCGTAAACGCAAGGGCTGATACCACAGTAAAGGCCGGGATGCCGTACTTCGACATCCCGGCCCTGCCTGCTTTATCTCATGGAAGGAGGTCTACTCGTCTTGATCAGCCGAAAAAAGATCATCGGCTCTTTTGTGGGAACGGCTGTGCTGCTGGTTGGGCTGTTTCTCTTTGCAGTCAACACCGGCAGCTTGAAGGTCACCCCTGTGGAGCTGTTCCGAGGACTCTTTGTGGCCTACAATGAAAACGTGGCCACCATTTTTGACTTGCGATTTCCCCGTATTTTCATTGCCATGTTCGGCGGAGCTGTTATAGCGGTGTCCGGCGTGCTGCTGCAGGCGGTGCTGAAAAACCCGCTGGCGGACCCCGGCATCATTGGCATCAGCTCCGGTGCCAGCCTGGTGGCGGTGCTCATCACCGCCTTTTTCCCCGCACTTTACTTTTTTACTCCGCTGTTTGCCTTTCTGGGTGGTATGCTTGCCTTTTTCCTGGTGTACTCCCTGTCCTGGAAGGGCGGGCTGTCCCCGCTGCGTATCATTTTGGTGGGCGTGGCGGTGAATGCCATGTTCTCCGGCCTCATGAGTGCCTTCAACTCCGGCACCGGAAGCAACTATTCCGGGGTGGCCAGCATTGTCAACGCCAATATTACCATGAAGACATGGAGCGACCTGCAAACCCTGCTCCTCTACGGGTTGGTGGGACTGATTGCCTCGTTCTTTGTGCTGGGACAGTGCAACCTGCTGGCTCTGGAGGACAAAACTGCCCGAAGCCTGGGGGTCAATGTGAATCGGAGCCGGATTGTCATCTCTGTCATTGCCGTGCTGCTGGCGGGGATTGCCACCGCCGTCATCGGCCCCATCAGCTTCCTGGGTTTGATTGTCCCCCACATTGCCCGGCTTCTGGTGGGCAGCAACCATAAAATTCTGGTGCCCTACACCATCCTGTTGGGAGCATTCACCCTGCTGCTGGCTGACACGGTGGGGCGTACCATTGCCGCACCCTACGAGATCAGTGCATCGGTGATCATGTCTGTGGTGGGTGGCCCGTTCTTTATCATTTTGCTGAGGAGGTCCAGACAGAGCTATGGTCAGTGATATTTTTACCGTCAAAAACCTATCCTTTGCATACGGAAAGCACCAAGTGCTCCAGGGACTGGACGTTTCCCTCCGTGAGGGGAAAATTACCACTCTGATTGGCGCTAATGGCTGTGGCAAATCCACCCTGTTCAACCTGATGACCAAAAATCTGAAACCAGACCAGGGGGAAATCCAGTTCCGGGGGCAGGACATCGCCCATCTTCGGCTGAAGGACTTTGCCAAAGAGGTGGCCATCGTCCACCAGTACAACACCGCCCCCCCAGACCTGACCGTAGAGAAGCTGGTGGGATATGGTCGGACCCCCTACCATACCCTGGGTCTGTCCGGCGACCCCCAGCAGGACGAGGAGAAGATCCGCTGGGCTCTGGAGATCACCCACACGGTCAAACACAAGGACAAGCCGGTGGCAGAGCTGTCCGGCGGCCAGAAGCAGCGGGTGTGGATTGCCATGGCCCTGGCCCAGGATACCAAGGTGCTTTTTTTGGACGAGCCCACCACCTATCTGGATGTGCGCTACCAGCTCCAAATCCTCAAACTGATTCAAAAATTAAATCGGGAGTACGGCATTACCATTGTGATGGTGCTCCACGACATCAACCAGTCCCTCTATTACAGCGATGAAATTGTGGCCATGAAGGGCGGAAAAATCATTGCTCAGGGGGTACCGGAGTGCATTTTGACCGGGACACTGGTCAAAGAGGTGTATGACGTGGACTTGACCATCCAGAGCGTGGACGGAAAGCCCTTTGTGATTCCGGTGTAGGGAGGAAAGGGGGGGCCTTCTATGAAAGTGAAACGACTGTTTTTTCTGGTGCTGGGCTGTGTCTGTCTGGGGCTGGGGTGCATTGGCGTTGTGCTGCCCATACTGCCCACAGTGCCGTTTTTTCTGGTCACCGTATTCAGCTTTGCAAAAAGCTCCCAAAGACTTCATAGCTGGTTTGTGGGGACGCGGCTTTACCAAAAGCATCTGGACTCCTTTGTGAAGAAAAAGGGCATGACAGTACAGACAAAGGTTGGCATCATGGTGCCTGTGACACTTCTGATGGGAGTTGGTATCTTTATGATGCTACGAGGTGGAATTGTGATTCCCAGTATTATTTTGGCCATTGTCTGGGTGTGCCATGTTATCTACTTTGTCTTTGGAGTGAAAACCATCGTGTCAAAATCAGATAGTAGGGTCAAATGAATTCATCTGTGCAACGCCTTGACAATCTATAATGCGATGTGGTAATGTATTTCCTGTGGTTAGCGGTGGCTAACCCACTTGCAGGCAATAGCGTTACACCGTACAGCGGATTCATATAGATTCTTTTCCGCTTTGATGTAGTCCGCATTTTGTGAAAGGAGAACGTCATGACAAATTATAAGCAGTGGGAAGGTTTTGAAGGCCGTATCTGGAAGGAAGAGGTCAATACCCGTGACTTTATCCAGAAAAACTATAAGCCTTATGATGGGGACGAGGCTTTTCTTGTTGGCCCTACTGAGGCGACAAACAAGTTGTGGGATGCCTTGCAGGCCTTGCAGAAACAAGAGCGAGCCAAGGGTGGCGTGCTGGATATGGAGACCGAGGTTGTCTCTGGCCTGACTGCATATGGCCCCGGGTACACTGATCCTGAACTCAAGGACTTGGAGCAGGTGGTTGGTTTGCAAACTGACAAACCACTCAAGCGTGCATTTATGCCTTATGGTGGCATCAAGATGGCAGAACAGGCGTGTACCACCTACGGCTATACCCCCAGCGAAAAGCTGCATGAGATTTTCACCCAGTATGCCCGTACCCATAACCAGGCGGTATTTGATGCATATACCCCTGAAATGAAGAAGGCCCGGCATAGCCACATCGTCACGGGTTTGCCTGACACCTACGGCCGTGGCCGCATTGTGGGAGATTACCGCCGTGTGGCGCTGTATGGCATTGATTTCTTGGTCCAGGAAAAGCAAAAAGATCTGGCCAACTGCGGCGACGGCACGATGTTGGATGACGTGATCCGGCAGCGTGAGGAGATTGCACTGCAAATCCATGCGCTGAAGGGTATGAAAGACATGGCCGCCGCATACGGCTATGACATCTCCCAGCCTGCCGCCAATGCCAAAGAGGCCGTCCAATGGCTGTATTTCGGCTATCTGGCCGCAATCAAAACGCAGAATGGTGCGGCTATGAGTGTGGGCCGTGTCTCTACGTTCCTGGATATTTACATTCAGCGGGACATGGAGCGGGGCGTTCTCACGGAACGTGAGGCCCAGGAACTCATTGATCATCTGGTTATGAAGTTCCGTATGGTCAAGTTTGCACGGATTCCCAGCTACAATCAGCTGTTTAGTGGTGATCCGGTGTGGGCCACTCTGGAAGTGGGTGGCATTGGCATGGATGGCCGTTCCATGGTCACCAAGACAGACTTCCGTTTCCTGCATACGCTGGAAAACATGGGGCCTGCTCCCGAGCCCAACATGACGGTCCTGTACTCTTCTGCATTGCCCAAAGCATTCAAAGATTATGCTGCTCGTGTCTCCATTGATACCTCCTCGGTCCAGTACGAGAATGACGACGTGATGAAGCCGGTTTGGGGAGACGACTACTCCA
>ERZ1643249.3074-NODE-3074-length-14936-cov-202.221894_pt1 | contig 14936 bp, 17 predicted proteins | sample MGYA00579263_ERZ1643249 | MGnify/ENA primary metagenome ERZ1643249 (study PRJEB29033, sample SAMEA4952264) | chicken gut metagenome | biome: Broiler Chicken; feature: Gastrointestinal Tract; material: Caecum | place: Ireland | collected 2018 | study: Broiler...
CTTTTTTGACAGTTTGAGTTCCTTTTTCACCGTTCTTCTTCCGCCGGGCCGCCGGCAAAGAGGCCCGGGATGCCGCACAGGGCGGCCGCCCCCACCGCCGTAAAGACGATGCGGGACCACAAAGAGCTGCTGCCGCCCAAAAGCCAGCCCACAAAGTCGAACTGGAACAGGCCCACCAGCCCCCAGTTGATGCCCCCGACGATCATCAGGCACAGGCATATCTTGTAAAAGGTCTGCATAAAAGACCCCCTTCCTGCCAGGCAGTATGCCCAGTGGGAGGGGGGTCTATGCGCTTCGTGCGGTCAGTTCTTGAGGGACTGCATGGGGGCGGGCAGCCGGCCGCCCCGGTTGATGAACACCGAGGGGTCGCCCTGGTTCACCGGCATGATGGGGCCATAGCCCAGCAGGCCGCCAAAGTCCAGCTTTTCGCCGGCCTTGCGGCCGATGGCGGGGATCACACGCACCGCGGTGGTCTTGGAGTTGACCATGCCGATGGCCGCCTCGTCGGCGATCAGGCCGCTGATGACCGAGGCGGGGGTGTCGCCGGGGATGATGACCATGTCGATGCCCACGCTGCACACGGCGGTCATGGCCTCCAGCTTTTCGATGGTCAGGCAGCCGGTCTCGGCGGCGTGGATCATGCCGGCGTCCTCGCTGACGGGGATAAACGCCCCCGACAGGCCGCCCACATGGTTGGATGCCATGACGCCGCCCTTTTTGACGGCGTCGTTGAGCAGGGCCAGGCAGGCGGTGGTGCCGCAGCAGCCGCAGGTCTCCAGGCCCATCTCCTCCAGGATGTTGGCCACGCTGTCCCCGATGGCGGGGGTGGGGGCCAGGGACAGGTCGATGATGCCGGCGGGCACACCCAGCTCGCGGGAGACCAGGTTTGCCACCAGCTGGCCCACCCGGGTGATCTTGAAGGCGGTGCGCTTGACCAGGCTGGCCACCTCGTCGATGGGGGCGTCCTTGGGCAGGCGGGCCAGGGCGGCGCGCACCGCGCCGGGGCCCGAGACCCCCACGTGGATCTCGCAGTCGGGCTCGCCCGCGCCGTGGAACGCGCCGGCCATAAAGGGGTTGTCCTCGGGGGCGTTGCAGAACACCACCAGCTTGGCCGCGCCGATGCACTGGCGGTCGGCGGTCATCTCGGCGGTCTTGCGGATGGCCTGGCCCATCATCTTGACGGCGTCCATGTTCAGGCCGGCCTTGGTGGCCCCGATGTTCACCGAGCTGCAGACGATGTCGGTCTGGGCCAGGGCCCGGGGGATGGAGGCGATCAGCCGCTTGTCCCCGGCCGAAAAGCCCTTGTGGACCAGCGCGGTGTAGCCGCCCACAAAGTTGACCCCCACCGCCTTGCCGGCGGCGTCCAGGGCCTTGGCAAAGTCCACCGGGTCGGCGTCGGGGCAGGCCCCCAGCAGCATGGCGATGGGGGTGACGCTGATCCGCTTGTTGATGATGGGGATGCCGTACTCGGCGGCGATGGCGTCCACCGTGGGCACCAGCTTGGCCGCCCGGGCGGTGATCTTGCGGTAGACCTTTTCGCAGGCCCGGGCGGGGTCCGGGTCGATGCAGTCCAGCAGGCTGATGCCCATGGTCACGGTGCGGACGTCCAGATTCTCCTGGGTGAACATCTCGATGGTCTCGAGGATGTCCCCCGTGTTGAACATACTCATATGTACCCTCCCGTCAGATGGTGTGCATGGCGTCAAAGACTTCCTGCCGGGTCAGGGTGACCTGCATCTCCATCTCCCGGGCCAGGGTGTCGATGCGGCCGCGCAGCTCTTCGTGGCTGACGCTGCAGTGGGACAGGTCCACCAGCATGATCATGGCGAACATCCCCTGCAGGATGCTCTGGGAGATGTCCTCGATGTTGATGGACAGCTCGCTGCACAGGCCGGACACCCGGGCCACGACCCCCACGGTGTCTTTGCCGACGACGGTAATAAACGCTTTCATAAATCCTTCCCTCTTCTCTGGTAGCAGGCGGATGGCGGGGGCTTGCCCCTGTACGCAATGGCAAGCGGGGGAAACGCCGCGGGCTGCCTGCCGCGCGGGGCCCTCCCCGTTCCACCCTAGTATAGCAGATTTGCCGAATTTTGAACACACCTTTTGGAAAAAAAGTCAAACTGCCCCGGCCGCCGCCCGCAACTTGTGAAAAGCAGGTGCATTCTGCCCCGGGGTGTGCTATACTTATTGGTACTCTTATAAAAGATTTTGGAGCGTGAAGGAGTGTAACGTATATGGAACAGCTTTTGAAACTGCTGGAAAACAACGCCCGCCTGCCTCTGGAGGACATCGCCGCCATGCTGGACAAGCCGGTGGAGGAAGTGGCCGCCCTGATGGACGAGGCCACCGCCAAGGGCTACATCAAAGGCTACAAGACCCTGGTGGACTGGGAGAAGGTGGGCGCCGACCGGGTCGAGGCCGTCATCGAGCTGCATGTCTCCCCCAAGAAGAGCCGCGGCTTTGACGAGATCGCCACCACCATCGCCTCCTTCGACGAAGTGGAAAGCGTGCTGCTGATGAGCGGCGGCTACGACCTGCAGCTCATCATCAAGGGCCGCACCTTCCAGGAGGTGGCCCTGTTCGTGGCAAAGCGGCTGTCCCCCCTGGACGACGTGCTGTCCACCGCCACCCACTTCGTGCTGCGCATCTACAAGCGGGAGGGCAAGCTCTACCAGCTGGAAGAGATCGACGAAAGAGAGTGTATGGTGCTGTGATGGATTACGATAAGCTGATCGCGCCTGCCGCGGCGGCCATGCGTCCGTCCGGCATCCGCAAATTTTTCGACCTGGCCGCCGAAATGCCCGAGTGCATCAGCCTGAGCGTGGGCGAGCCCGATTTCAAGACCCCCTGGGCCATCCGGGAGGCAGGCATCGAATCGCTGGAGATGGGCCACACCAAGTACACCTCCAACGCCGGCCTGAAGGAGCTGCGGATCGAGATCTCCCGCTACCTGGAGCGCCGGATGGACCTGCGCTACGACCCCATGCGGGAGATCCTGGTCACGGTGGGGGGCAGCGAGGCCATCGACATGTGCATCCGCACCCTGGTGGCCCCGGGGGACGAGGTCATCATCCCCGAGCCCTGCTTTGTCTGCTACGACCCCATCACCACCCTGTCGGGGGGCGTGCCGGTCCACCTGACCTGCAAGGCCGAGGACCAGTTCCGCCTGTCCCCCGAGGCGCTGCGGAAGGCCATCACCCCCCGCACCAAGCTGCTCATCATGCCCTACCCCAACAACCCCACCGGCGCGGTGATGCCCCGGGAGGATCTGGAGGCCGTGGCCGAGGTGCTGCGGGGCACCGGCATCGTCGTCCTGTCGGACGAGATCTACGCCGAGCTGACCTACGGGCCCCGGCACGTGTCCATCGCCTCCCTGCCCGGGATGCGGGAGCGGACGGTGGTGGTCAACGGCTTTTCCAAGAGCTATGCCATGACCGGCTGGCGGCTGGGCTACGCCTGCGGGCCCGAGCCCATCCTGCGCGTCATGACCAAGATCCACCAGAGCGCCATCATGAGCGCCCCCACCACCAGCCAGTACGCCGCCGTCGTGGCCCTGCGGGAGTGCGACAACGAGATCGAGCAGATGCGGGAAGAGTACAACATGCGCCGCCGGCTGGTGGTCAAGGGCTTCAACGACCTGGGGCTGACCTGCTTTGAGCCGCAGGGCGCGTTCTACATCTTCCCGTCCATCCAGTCCACCGGCATGACCAGCCAGGCGTTCTGCAGCGCCCTGCTGGAGGCCAAGCACGTGGCCGTCATCCCCGGCGACGCCTTCGGCGCTTCGGGCGAGGGGTACTGCCGGGTCTCCTACGCCTACTCGGTGGACCACCTGCGGGAGGCACTCAAGCGGATCGGCGCGTTCCTGCACGAGCGCGGCCTGAACCAGTAAGGAGGGGCAAGCCATGGCTGCACCCCTCCAAAGCGTCACCGTCCTGGCGCCCGCCAAGCTGAACCTCTCCCTGGATGTGGTGGGGCTGCTGCCGGGCGGCTACCACGCCCTGGACATGGTCATGCAGGCGGTGGACCTGTACGAGCAGGTGATCCTGCGGCGCAGCGGCCGCCTGACCCTGCGGGCCCCGGGCAGCCGGGTGCCCCTGAACGAAAAGAACACCGCCCACAAGGCGGCCCTGGCCTTTTTCCATTACACCGGGCTGCTGGCCGGGGCGGACATCACCCTGCGCAAAAACACCCCCGTCCGGGCGGGGATGGGGGGCGGCTCGGCCGACGCCGCCGCCGTCCTGGTGGGGCTGAACGCCCTCTACGCCGCCCGCCTGTCCATGAGCGAGCTGTGCGCCCTGGGGGCGTCCATCGGGGCGGACGTGCCCTTTGCCCTGATGGGCGGCACCTGCCGGGTGCAGGGCCTGGGGGACCTGCTCAAGCCCCTGCCCCCCTGCCCCGACTGCTGGTTCACGGCGGTGATGCCGGGGTACGGCATCTCCACCCCGGCGGCCTTCGCCGCCTACGACCGGGTGGGCTCCCCCTTCCACCCCGACTGCGCCGCCCAGGAGGCGGCCATCCGCGCCGGGGACCTGGCGGGGCTGTGCGCCGCCGCCGGCAACGCCCTGGAGACCTGCGCCGGCGGGGCGGACACCGCCGCCCTCAAACAGGCCCTGCTGGCCCAGGGGGCCCGCGCCGCCCTGATGACCGGCAGCGGCGCGGTGGTGTTTGGCATCTTTGAGGCCGAGGGCCCCGCCCGGGCCGCGGCCGGCGCTCTCCAGGCCACAGGCCGCCAGACGTACACCCTCCGCCCCGACCGCGGCGGGGCCCGGGTGGTCCGGGCAGGGCGGTAAAAACTGCATAAACCCCAGGCGGCAGGCCCATACTCCCGGCAACGAACGGGAAAGGAGCCTGCCGCCTATGTTGTTTTCTGCTCATCTGTGGTCCCGGGGCCGGATGCTGGCCCTCTGCCTTGCCCTGCTGGGAGGGCTGGCCCTGGCCGGCTGGTGGCAGGCCCAGCAGGACACCGGCGCGGCCCTGCGGGCCGGCACCCTCCGCCTGCACATCCGGGCCGACAGCGACGGGGTCTACGACCAGACCTGCAAGCTGGCCGTCCGGGACGCCGTGCTGGACCTGACCGCCCGGCTGTGGCCCCGGGACGCCAGCCCCGCCCAGGCCCGCCAGGCCGCCGCCCGCAGCCTGCCCCGCATCCAGTGGGCCGCCCGCCAGGCCCTGGCCCGGCTGGGGGTGTCCGCGCCGGTGCAGGTCAGTTTGGTGAATATGTACTTCGGCACCACCCGCTACGACGGCTTTGCCCTGCCCGCCGGGCGCTACGACGCGGTGCGGGTGGACATCGGCCGGCCCGGCAGCTACGGGCAGAACTGGTGGTGCGTCCTCTACCCGGGGCTGTGCGCCGCGGCCTGCGGCGGCTACGACGACCCCGCCCAGACCGACCTTGTCTGCGGGGACTACATCCTCCGGTTCCGCGCGGTGGAGTGGTGGCAGCAGCTGACCGCCTCCCGGGCCGACCGGGTGCTGGTCATGCTGTAGGCACACCCCCGCCCCCCGGCGCATACGCTGGGGCAGGAGGTGTAACACAATGGCAAAACCCGAATACTACGCCGCGTCCAGCCAGGGGTCCGCAGGGCCCGACACGGCCCTGATCCAAACCTGGCTGAACGGCTCCCGCGATCCCTGCACCCACTTTGACCCGGTGACGGTGGACGGCCGGTTCGGCTCCGACACCGCCAAAGCCGTGCAGGAGTTCCAGCTGCGCAACAACCTGAAGGCGGACGGCAAGGTGGGCCCCCTGACCTGGAACGCCCTGCACACCAAATTTGCCGCCGCCAACGACGGCAACGAGCGCTACCCCGGCATCGCCATCAAGAGCGGCCAGGCGGGCGCGGCGGTCCAGAGCGCCCAGCGCCAGCTCAACCGCAAGGGCGCGGCCCTGAACGCCGACGGGCGGTTCGGCAGCAAGACCACCAGCGCCGTCCGCAGCTTCCAGAAGGCCAACAGCCTGCCCGCCGACGGCGTGATCGGCCCCGACACCTGGTCGGCCCTGTACCGCTGAATAACCCGCCCGCTCCTGTGGCACACTGACAGCGGAGGTGGTCCTTATGGAACACAGACCCAAAGCCCGCGCCGGCATCCCCATGACCGACGGCACCCCGGCGCCCTGCCGGCAGAAAAACGCCGCGTCCTTCCTGGCGGGGGACACCCCCGGCGTCATGGCCAGCTACGGCCATGGCGGGCGGGAGCCCGGCGGCCCCATCCCCACCCTGGAGAGCGAGGACGCCGTGCGCGCCCTGCGGGACTGGCGGGAGGAAGCCATCTACTGACCCCCCGCCCCGGCTGTAAAAATTTTTGAAAAGATTGCCCGGAACCGTTGCAATCCGGCCCCGCTTCCTTTATTATGGTAGGTAACAGACCATTTCTAAAGAAAGCAGGTAACGTCACCATGGCAGAAATCAAATACGACATCATCCAGAAGATCGCCGTCCTGGCCCAGCGGCCCCGCGGGTGGGAGCGCCAGCTCAACCTCATCAGCTGGAACGACGGCGAGCCCAAGTACGACATCCGGGACTGGTCCCCCGACGGCAGCCGGATGGGCAAGGGCATCTCCCTGAGCGCCGAGGAGCTGGGCGCCCTCAAGGGCATTTTGGAGGAGATGGACGAGATCACCGTCCCCGCCGAGCCGGACGGCCCGGAGGCCTGAGATGACCCAGCGGGAAGAGTTTTTGTCCATCTTCCGCCAGCACGTCGCCCGGCCGGGGGCCGACCGGCTGCTGGACTGGCTGGACCACAAGACCGACTTTTTCACCTGCCCGGCCTCCACCCGGTTCCACGGCGCCTGCGAGGGGGGCCTGTGTATGCACAGCCTGAACGTCTACCACGCCCTCCACGACAACTTTTTCAAGGAGGGGGACAGCGAGGAGAGCTTTGCCATCTGCGCGCTGCTCCACGACCTGTGCAAGGCCAACTACTACAAAGTCTCCACCCGCAACGTCAAAAACGACGCCACCGGCCAGTGGGAAAAGGTGCCCTACTACACGGTGGAGGACCAGTTCCCCTACGGCCACGGGGAAAAGAGCGTGTTCCTGATCGAGCGTTTCATGCGGCTCAAGACCGAGGAGGCGGTGGCCATCCGCTGGCACATGGGCGGCTTTGACGACGCGGCCCGGGGGGGCAGCTTTGCCATTTCGGAGGCATACGACCGCTACCCCCTGGCCATCAAGCTGCACATCGCCGACCTGACCGCCACCTACCTGATGGAGCACCGGACCAGCGCCGTGCGCTGAACGGCCCCGGCACAGCCGAACAGAAAAGCCCCTGTCCCCCAAAAGGGACAGAGGCTCTTTTGTTTTATGCAGGTTCAGCGCCCTTTTTTGCCGTTCAGCAGGGCGGACTGGCCCAGGGGGATGTTCTCCTTCTGCATCAGGGTCTCCAGCTGGCCCAGCACCTCGCTGGTCATCTCGTCCAGGGGACCGGCGCGGCGGCGGGCCGGCTTGCGGGGCCCGGGCTGGTCGAGCAGCTCCATGGGCGCGTCCAGCCAGGCGGGCTTGTCCGGGGTGTCCGGGGGCGGCAAAGGCTCCCCGGCGGCCTGCGGGGCCGGCGCGGCCTCCGGCGGCGGGGAGGGGGGCAGCGGCTCATCCAAAACGGAAGGGACGCCGGGGTCGGGGGCGGGGCCTTCGCCGTCGGGCCAGAAAGGCCCCCGGGCCTCCTCGTCGGCCGGGGCAAAGCCCAGCTCCCGCGCTTTGGCGCACAGGGCCGACAGCTCGGCGTTCTCTTTTTTCAGGGCCAGGATGGCCCGCTCGCAGGCAAACAGCTTGGTCTCGTACTGGCGCAGCTCCTGCTGGGCGGCGGCCAGGCGGCGGTTCAGCGCTTCGAGCGGGGTCTCGCCGGGGCGCGGCCCCTCTGCCGGCGGCGCATAAGCCCCCGGCTGCAGCTTGATCTCTTCGGTCGTCAACGCCAACACCCCCTCCAGGCGGCGCAGCTGCCGGCGGGCCTGCCGGGCCTGCCGGGCGCACGCGCCCCACGCGCGGTCGATGCACAGAAGAAGGTCCTTCTTTTCACGGCGCTGGGCCGCCAAAAGCCGAAGCATCTCCTCCGTCATAGCCGCGTCCTTCTTGTCTGTCCTGTTTTTGGAAAAGCCGGCCTTACTTGCGCTTGTTCAGGATGGCCAGCAGCTCGTCGTAATAGCGGTTGTCGCTGTTTTCTTCCTCCACGGCCGAGGCGGGCTTGGCCGAGCCGGGGGCGGTGCCGTCCGCATTGAACACCGCGCCGGTGGAAGAAGCCGTGCCGGCGGTGCTGGCTGCGGCGCTGCTGGACGAGCTGGCGCTGTCCAGGGCCGAGCGCAGGGCGTCGCCGGTGCGGTTCTCGAAGCCGGTGGCCACCACCGTGACCCGCATCTCGTCCGAGAGGTTCTCGTCAAAGGCGGTGCCCCAGATGATGTTGGCGTCGGGGTGGGCGCTCTGGGTGATGAGGCCGGCCGCGGTCTCCACGTCCTCCAGGCCGATGTCGGGGCTGGAGGTGATGTTGATGATGACGCCGTGGGCGCCCGCGATGCTGGTCTCCAGCAGGGGGCTGGAGACGGCGGCCTTGGCGGCGTTTTCGGCCTTGCCCGCGCCCTTGGCGCTGCCGGTGCCCATGTGGGCGTAGCCGGCGTCCTTCATGATGGAGCGCACGTCGGCAAAGTCCAGGTTGATAAAGGCCGGCACGTTGATCAGGGCCGAGATGGACTCGACGCCCTGGCGCAGCACGTTGTCGGCGGCCTGGAAGGCGTTCATCAGGGTGATCTTTTCCTGGCTGATCATCTTCAGCCGCTCGTTGGGGATGACGATCAGGCTGTCCACGTGCATCAGCAGGTTGGCGATGCCCTGCTCGGCCAGGCCCATCTTCCGCTTGCCCTCAAAGGCAAAGGGCTTGGTGACGATGCCCACCGTCAAAATGCCCAGGTCGTGGGCCACCTCGGCCACCACGGGGGCCGCGCCGGTGCCGGTGCCGCCGCCCATGCCGGCGGTGATAAAGACCATCTGCGCGCCCTTGAGCACGTTGGCGATCTCGTCCTTGCTCTCTTCGGCGGCGCGCTGGCCCACCTCGGGGTCGGCGCCGGCGCCGCGGCCCTTGGTCAGCTTGGCGCCCAGCTGCACCTTGATCGTCGCATGGTTTTTGGACAGGGCCTGCTGGTCGGTGTTGAACGCGATGAACTCCACCCCCTGCACCCCGTCGGCCACCATCCGGTTGACGGCGTTGCCGCCGCCGCCGCCCACGCCTACCACCTTAATGGTCGTAACGTTTTCGTCCATCTCTTCATCAAGCATCAAAGCCATAGTTTTGTTCCTCCGTCAGGCAATATGGTCACTGCGCGGCCGCCGGGCACGGGTCCCTGCCGCCCTGGCGGCGCACAGATAATTCTGGGCTGTTTCGGGCGGTCCTGGCAAGCCGCCCTGCGCTGCCCGGCACGGCGGGGCGGCGTTTGGCACTTCTCAGACAAGCCCTTGAGTTATACAAGTTTATCCTATCATCTTTTGGCTCCGAATGCAAGTTATTTTTCCTTTTCAAGGTGCATTTTTTTCAATCGGCGGGTCCGGGCGGCATTTCTCGACGGATTCGTGCCCCCAGACGGCCCAGCATGGCTTCCAAAGCGGGGTAACCCCGGTCGATGTAGCCGCACCCGGCGATGCGGCTTTGGCCCCGGGCCGCCAGGGCCGCCACCACCAGAGCGGCCCCGCCCCGCAGGTCCCCGGCCGCCACCGCAGCCCCGTGCAGGGGCCGGCCGTCCCCCGGCAGCCACAGCTCCCGCCCGGCCGCGCCGGTGCGCACCCGGGCCCCCATGGCGGCAAAGCCCTCCGCGCAGCCAAAGCGCGCCTCGAACACCCGGTCCTCCACCACCGTCTGCCCCGCCGCGGTGAGCAGGGCCGCCGCCACCAGGGGGGCCGCGTCGGTGGCAAGGCCGGGGTACCCCCCGGTCACCAGACGGCCCACCCCCCGCAGGCGCCCGGCGCAGCCCACCGTGGCGCTGTCCGTGCCGCGCAGCACCTGGCAGCCGGCGGCCTCCAGGGCGTCCAGCACCGGGGCGTACAGGCCGGGGGCGCAGCCCGCCACCGTCACCCAGCCCCGGGCCGAGGCCGCGGCGCAGGCCAGGGTGGACGCGCAGATGCGGTCGGGCATGGGGGCAAAGGCCGCGCCGTGGAGGGGCCGGCCCCCCTCGATCACGATCTCGGCGCTGCCCGCCCCCCGGACGCAGCCCCCGCAGGCGTTCAAAAACCGGGCCAGGTCCACGATTTCCGGCTCCCGGGCAGCCCCCTGCAGCCGGGTGGGGCCATGGGCGGCGCACCCCGCCAGCAGCACCGTCTCGGTGGCGCCCACGCTGGGCCCCGGCAGCCGGATGCAGGCCCCCCGCAGCCCCGCCGGGGCGGTCAGGATCAGCCGGTCCCCCGCCTGCTCCACCCGGGCGCCCATCCGCTCCAGGGCGCCCAGGTGCCAGTCCACCGGCCGCGCCCCGATGTTGCACCCGCCGGGCAGCGCCGTTTCGGCACGGCCCAGCCGGCCCAGCAGAGGGGCCGCGAACAGCACCGAGGCCCGCATCCGGGCCGTCTCCTCCGCGGGCAGGCGGCAGCAGGCCGCGCGGCCCTCCACCACCACGTCCCCGCCGTCCCAGGCGGCGGCGCAGCCCACCCCCCGCAGCAGGGCCATGCACCCCTCCACATCCGACAGGCGGGGCACGCCCCGCAGCCGCACCGGCCCGCCGCACAAAAGGCTGGCCGCCAGCAGCGGCAGCACGCTGTTCTTGGCCGCCGGGACCTGCGCCGTCCCATACAGGGGCCGCCCGCCCCGCACCATGATCGTCCCGCCCATAACAAGACCCCCGTTTCGCAAAAGATACCCTACGGTATGCGAAACGGGGGCCCTGTGTGAGAAATGTCCGGCTCAATGCGGCGGCGCGGCCGCCGGGGGAGTTTCTCCCGGAGTTTGTCAAAAAAAGAGGCTCTGTCACGCCTCCTGGCGGGACACCGAAAGGACGATGCCCATCTCCCCCAGCAGCATCATCAGGCTGGTGCCCCCGGAGGAGAAAAAGGGCAGGCTGATGCCGGTGTTGGGGATGGTGTTGGTGACCACGGCGATGTTCAGCGCCGCCTGCATGGCCACCTGCACCACAAAGCCCACCACCAGCAGCCCCCCGAACCGGTCGGGGGCCCGGGCCGCCAGGGCGACGCCCCGCAGCAGCAGCAGCACGAACAGGGCGATCACCGCCAGCGCCCCCACAAAGCCCAGCTCCTCGCAGACGATGGAGAAGATGAAGTCGTTCTGGGGCTCGGGGACGAACAGATGCTTCTGGCGGCTGTTGCCCAGGCCCAGGCCGGTGGCCCCGCCCGAGCCGATGGCGTACAGGCTCTGGATGGTCTGGTGGCCGTCGCCCAGGGGGTCGGCAAAGGGGTCCAGCCAGGAAGCCAGCCGGGACGCCGCGTAGGGCACAAGGTCCGGCAGGACGGCCACCGCCGCCCCCACCGCCGCCACCGCGCCTGCGCCCGCCAGCAGGAACCATTTCAGGGCCGTGCCCCCCACGAACATCAGCACCGCCCCGATGCCCAGGATCAGCAGGGTGCCCGACAGGTGGGGCTCCAGCAGCATCAGCACCGCCACCGCCCCCAGCACCAGCCCAAAGGGCAGCACCCCCACCGCAAAGCTGCCCATCCGGCTGGCGTTGAGGGAGATGATGTGGGCAAAGGCCAGCACCACCGCAAACTTGGCGATCTCGCTGGGCTGCAGGGTGCCCACCCCGGGGATGACCAGCCAGCGCTTGCAGCCGTTGTACTCGGGCATGAACAGCACCGCCGTCAGCAGCACCAGGGACACCCCCAGCACCGGCCAGGCCAGCTTGTGGTACAGATGGTAGTCCACCCGGCTGGCCAGCCACATGGCCCCCAGCCCCAGGGCGGCATACAGCAGCTGGGGCCGGATGTAGGCGTAAGGGTCCCCCCGGCGGTAGAGGGCCACCGCGTAGCTGGCGCTGAACAGCATCACCAGCCCAAAGGCCACCAGCGCCAGCACCAGCACCAAAAAAGGCAGGTCCACCGGGCCCGCCGCCCGCAGCCCGGCCGGGGCGGGCGGGTCCCAGCGGGCCGTCCGTTCTTCTGCCAACAGCACCAACCCCTTTCCTGTCTATTGTACGCAGGGCGGGGGCGGTTTAGTCATGCGGGGGGCGCTTTGCCGCATACAATAGGGCGAATCCAAGCCGAAAGGAGGCCCTGCCATGCCCCATCCCCCTGCATCCCTGCCCGAGCGCGCCATGCCCGGCCGCAGCTTCCGCCTGCGGGCCCGGGTGGTGGCGGGGCTGTTCTGCGCGGTCTGCTTTGCGGGGCTGGCCGCCCGGCTGGCCTGGCTGCAGCTGGCCGGCGCGGACGGCTATGCCCAGCAGGCCCTGGGCCAGCAGCTGCGTGACACGGCGGTGCCCGCCGGCCGGGGCCTGATCCTCAGCGCCGACGGCGTGGTGCTGGCCGCCAACGCCTCCTGCTGGACCATCCGGGCCTGCCCCCGGGAGATGCCCGAGGCCAGGCTGGAGCTGGCCGCCCAGGGCCTGGGGGACATCCTGGAGCTGGACCCGGCCCGGCTGCTGGAGCAGTTCCGGCAGCGCAGCTCCAACGACTGCCTGCTGCGCCGCCGGGTGGACCAGGACACCGCCGGGGCGGTGCGGGACTTCTGCCAGCAAAACGACATCGCCGGCATCCGCATCCTGCAGGACACCCGGCGGCAGTACCCGGAGGGGGCGTTCCTGGCGTCGGTGCTGGGTTTCACCAACGTGGACAACGTGGGCGCGGCCGGGCTGGAACTGGAATACAACGACGCCCTCGCCGGCCAGGACGGCCGGGTGCTGACGGCGGTGAACGCCTGGGGCTACGCCCTGGAGCAGAGCTACGCCGTGCTCCAGCCCCCGGTGCAGGGCAACACCCTGGTGCTGACCATCGACGCGGCCATCCAGCGCTACCTCGAAAACGCCCTGACCTACGCGGTGGCCGAGCACCACGCCGCGGCCCGGGGGGTGGGCATCGTGCTGGACGTGGACACCGGGGCGGTGGTGGCCATGGCCACCGTCCCCGCCTTTGACCCCAACCAGCCCCGGGTGATCTACGACGAGGCCCGGCGGGCCGCCGTGGACGCCCTGACCGGCCAGGCCCGGGCCGGCGCCCTCCAGCAGGCCCAGCAGGCCCAGTGGCGCAACAAGGCGGTCAGCGACCTGTACGAGCCGGGCAGCGTGTTCAAGCTGATCACCTGCGCGGCGGCCCTGGACGCCGGGGCGGTGGGCCCCGCCGACACCTTTGTCTGCGGGCCCTACCTGTCGGTGGCGGGCACCCGCTTCCACTGCGCCAACCGCAAGCGCCACGGGGTGCAGACCGTCACCGAAGCCCTGATGAACTCCTGCAACCAGAGCCTGATCCAGATGGGCGCGCGGCTGGGCAAAGAGGCTTTCTGCGACTATTTCGCGGCCTTTGGCCTGCGGGAGGCCACCGGCATCGACCTGCCGGCCGAGCCCGCCAAAAGCCTCTACTACACCGCCGGCCGGATGGGCCCGGTGGAGCTGGCGTCCTGCTCGTTCGGGCAGAGCAGCAAGGTCAGCTACATCGGGATGGCGGCGGCGGTGGCCGCCATCGTCAACGGGGGGCGGCTGATGCGGCCGTATGTGGTGGCCGAAGTGCGCACCCCGGCGGGCGCCCTGGTGCAAAAGACCCAGCCCGCCTGCGTGCGGCAGGTCATCCGCCCCGAGACCTCGGCCCTCATGCGCCAGATGATGGAGGCGGTGGTGGCCGGCGGCGGCGGCCAGAAAGCCCAGATCGCCGGCTACCGCGTGGGGGGCAAAAGCGGCACCAGCCAAAAGCTGGACAGCGACGACCCCACCGCCCGCATCGCCTCGTTTGTGGCAGTGGCCCCCATCGACGACCCCCAGCTGCTGTGCCTGATCTGCCTCGACGAGCCCCACAGCTGGTCCAACGCGGGGGGCAGCCTGTCGGCGCCGGTCTGCGCCGAAGTGCTGGAGCAGGCCCTGGTCCACCGGGGGGTGCCCCGCTCGGCCGTGCCCGCCGCCCCCGCCCTGGCCGAGCTGCCGGCCGACGGCGACACCTTCAGCGGAGAGTAAGCCCCCGGGCAGCCATACGCCCCGCGCCCTCCCGATGGGGAAAGCGCGGGGCCTTGTCGTTTCAGGCAGCCTGGGCGATGCCGTCGATCTTCCAGCTCCCACCCTCAGGAGGCAAATTCCACCGATGCGGCGATGTCCCGCTGCTGCTGGGCCGTGACGCGCCCGGCGTCCAGCTCAAAGGCGACGAACACGGCGCGGTCCCGGTCATAGGCCAGCACGCCCCGGTTCAGGGTGGCGCTGCCGCCCGCGCCGCCCTCCTGCAGCACAACGTCCATCACCGCATTGGCGCCGACGTCCGTCTCTTTGACCACTTCATAGCTTTCCTCCGTATCGAACCGGTAGACCGACCCCATGCGGACCGCCGCGTACACCACAGCTGGGGCGTCCCGCTCCCCTTCGTAGGGCTCGTAGGGGCTGTAACCGACAGCGCCCGCCAGGCCGCCCTGCGCGTCGTACAGGTCGTAAACGGACGTCACGCTCGCCAGCGCCAGCGGCTCATGGACGTCCTGTCCGGCGTCCGGCTCCCGCGCCCGAAGCGTCCAGCCCTCCGGCAGGTCAAAGGAAACGGAAAAGCTCTCGCCTTCCTGGGCCGCCTGGGCCGGGAACGTCAGGACCTCCGCCTCCGCCTGCGGCGCAGCCCGTCTGGCGCACCCGCCCAAACACAGCGCGCCCAAACACAGCAGGGCGAGCTGCCTTTTCCATTTGAAACGAGTTTTGCTTTTCATCGCTTTCCCCTCCTTTTTACCGGTTCCCGTCCTTTTCCAGCTTCATTATACCAGAGCGGCCGCCGGTTTTCTACCCCTATCCCGCGATCTCTGCATGTTTTTCGCGCACGCCCCTACCCGGGTGCATGAAGTGCATG
>ERZ1643249.3075-NODE-3075-length-14935-cov-17.029503_pt1 | contig 14935 bp, 15 predicted proteins | sample MGYA00579263_ERZ1643249 | MGnify/ENA primary metagenome ERZ1643249 (study PRJEB29033, sample SAMEA4952264) | chicken gut metagenome | biome: Broiler Chicken; feature: Gastrointestinal Tract; material: Caecum | place: Ireland | collected 2018 | study: Broiler...
AGAGAAAATTCCCCGCGTGGGATCAGGCGTTCCGCGCCATGCTGCGATAAAAAAAACAGAGGGCAGCTTCCGCAAGGGAGCCGCTCCTTTTTTGTATAAAGAGGCGGGAGGCTTTGAAAAGCCTCCCGCCCGTTTTCTTATTTTCCGATAAATTTTTCCCTGTGCACGCAGGCAAGTTCCGGGAGGACGCCCGCCGCGGGCGCGACGTACGCGCACGCCTGTTTCAGCAGGCGGCGCACCTCCTCTATCTTATAGGTCGCATACGTTTCATGCCCGGGGTTGAAATAGAACAGCTTTCCCCTGCCGCGGCGGAACACGCAGCCCGCGCGCAGCGCCTCGCCGCCCTCGAACCAGCCTAAATAAACGAGTTCGTCGGGCGCGGGGATATCGAACGGTTCGCCGTACATTTCTTCGTGCGGGATGTCGATGTATCCGGGCAGCCCCGCCGCGATGGGATGGGCCGGATCGGTGCACCAGAGCCGTTCGCGCTCCCCCGCTTCGCGCCAGGTGAGCGTGCAGGAAGTGCCGAGCAGGCGGCGGAGCGGTTTCGAAAAGTGCGCGGAATGCAGGAAGATCGCGCCCATGCCGCACTGCACGCGGGCGGCGATCTTATCGGCAAGCGCGTCGTCCACGCTGCCGTGATACCAATGCGCCCACCAGACGAGCACGTCTGTGCCGCCGAGGAGTTCGTCGGTCAGATCCGGCACGCCGTTCTCGCCGGCGCGCAGAAGCGTGACTTCGTTCCCCTCCGAAAAGATGCCCGCGAGGCACTCCGCCATGCCCTCCGGATAGGCAGCCCTGCCTTCGGGGGTATCCATTCCGGGATTATGCTCGCAGACGAGAGTAATTTTCATCCTTCGCCTCAATCAAAGTAATAGGGCTTGCCCGTGCGCTCGGATTCGTAGATGCCTTCGAGGATACGGGTAACGACCGCCGCCTGATCGGCGGTGACGTACAGCTTGCCCTTGCCGCGGATGGCGTTGGTGAAGGTCGCGGACTCGAGGTCTTCCGGAGCGGAGGCGCCGGCGCCCTCGAAGAATGCGACGGAGCCGCTGTTGAGGTCGGGCTTTATCATGACCTGCTTGCCCGCCATGACGGTGTTGACGCGCAGGCCGTCGAGCATATCGGCGCCCGCCTTGTCGCCGCAGATGGTGGTGACGGCTTCGACGGGGTCGGCGATGTTGAGCGCCCAGCTGGATTTGAGGTAGATGACCGCGCCGTTCTTCATGACGACGAAGCCGAAGGCGCTGTCTTCCGCCGTGAACTTTTCGGTATCCCAATCGCCCCACGCATTGCCCGTTTCGCGCTGCTTGTTCAGCTTATGGAAGGTCTTGCCGACGCAGTAGGCGGGTTCGTAATTGTCCATCATGAACAGGGTGAGGTCGAGGGCATGGGTGCCGATGTCGATGAGCGGGCCGCCCCCCTGCTTTTCCTGGTCGATGAACACGCCCCAGGTGGGAACGGCGCGGCGGCGGATGGCAATCGCTTCGGCATAGTACACGTCGCCGAAGGTGCCCTCCTTGGCGAGCCTCTTCAGATAGAGGGAATCGGGACGGAAACGGTTCTGATAGCCGATGGTCAGCACCTTGCCCGCCTTGTCGCGCGCTTCGAGCATCTTTTTCGCCTCGGCGTAGTTCATCGCCATCGGCTTCTCGCACAGGACGTGCTTGCCGGCGTTGAGCGCCGCCACGGTGATCTCGCAGTGCGAGCAGTTGGGCGTGCAGACGAGCACGGCGTCGATGCTCTTGTCTTTGAGCAGTTCTTTATAGTCGGTGTATACGGCGCAGTCGGGAGTGCCGTAGTCCTCGCGCGCTTTGACGGCGCGCTCCTCGATGATGTCGCAGAAAGCGACCATTTCGGAGGCGGGGTTGCGCTTTTCGGCGGGCATATGCTTGCCGTTGGCGATGCCGCCGCAGCCGATGACGCCGATCCTGATCTTTTTGTCCATGTTTATCTCTCCTTTTTTCCCGCTTACTTTGCGAGTTTTTTCATATTTTCCAGCGAACGGCGCAGATATTCCGCCTCTCCGCAGGGATACTGTTCCACTTCGAGCACGGCGGTGCCGATGCCCTGCCTCTTCATCTCGGCGAACACGCCCGCCATGTCCACCGCGCCCTCGCCGACGACGGGCTGCGCGGTGTGCGCGGGATCTTCTTTCGCCGCTTCCTTGATATGCACGCAGGAAAGCCTGCCTTCCAGCCCGCGCATATACGCGACGGGGTCAAGCCCCGCGACGGTCGCCCAGAACACGTCGAGCTCGCTCTTCAGGTAAGGCGCGTCGGAAAGCAGCTTTGCGAGGCGGTCTTTCCCGTCCTCGAACTCGTGCGCGTGGTTGTGGTAACCGAACAGGACGCCGCGCTCCGCGCACAGCCCGTTCGCCTTACGCATATCGCCGAGCATCTCATCGTACCGGGCGGCGTCGTCGAACGACGCTTTGTCTGCCCACGGCACATACACCGCGCCGATGCCCAGTTCGTCTATATAGGGCAGCTGCGCCTCCGTCTCCTTCGCGCCGATGTGCGCGGAATACGCCGCCAGCTTGTAGCGGGCGAGCAGTTCCTTCATCTCCCGCGGGGTCTTGCCGTAGAACCCCGCAAATTCGACGCCGTCATATCCCGCTTCGGCGACGGCGGAAAGGACGGCTTCCGCCCCTTCGCGCTCCGCCATACCGCGCAGGCTGTACAACTGTACCGCAAATTTCATATGTATCTCTCCCTTTTATGCCCACCACATATTGGTATTGCCCTGCCTGATGATGCAGTTTCTGACCAGCGCGACCGCCTTTTCCAGCCCCTCTTTGGGCGACATGAGCCCGTCTTCGTGCTCGATGGAGATCGTGTCGTCGTAGCCGGCGATCTTGAGCGCGGAGATGATCTGCTTCCACAGCCCCTCGTCGTGCCCGTAGCCGAGGGTGCGGAACACCCAGGCGCGGTCGGGGATGCGGGCGAGGGAAGTCGTGTCGAGCACGCCGTTCTCGCGGATGTTGTGCAGATTGAGATAGGTGTCTTTGGCGTGGAAGTAATGGATGGCGCCCGCCGCGCCGAGCACGCGGATGACTTCGAGGATGTCCATCCCCTGCCAGAACAGGTGCGAAGGGTCGATGTTCGCGCCGACGATGCCGCCGACGGCGTCGCGCAGGCGCAGGCAGGTGGCGGGATTGTATACGCAGAAACCGGGGTGCAGTTCGAGCGCGATCTTCTCCACGCCGTGGTCGGCGGCGAACTTTGCCGCCTCCTTCCAATACGGGATGAGCACTTTTTCCCACTGCCAGTTCAGAACGTCCTGATACTCCGTGGGCCACGCGCAGGTGACCCAGGAGGGCATGCGCGCGCCTTCGTCGGAGCCGGGGCAGCCGGAGAAGGTGACGATGCGCTTTACGCCGATCTGCCCGGCGAGCACGCACGCGGCTTCGTAATCCGCCTCGAAGCGGCCGCGCACTTCGGGGTCGGGGTGCACGCAGTTGCCGTGCACGGAAAGGGCGGAAATGCCCATTTTGTTCCGTTCAAAGGTTTCGAGCAGCTGCTCGCGCGCCTTCTTGTCCTTGCTCAATACGAGCGCGTCGGCATGCGCCTTGCCGGGATAGCCGCCAACGCCCAGCTCGAACTCGTCTACGCCCAGTCCGTGCAGGTATTTCAGGCTTTCGTCGAGGCTGTAATCGCCGAGAATGCCGCTCACTACGCTTATTTTCATATTCTGTATCCCCTTTTCGGTTATTTTTTCCGCGCGTCAGATGCGGATCTTGATGACTTCGTTCTTTTCCGCGGAGAGCGCCGCCGCTTCCATCATGCGGAACACGCGCAGCACTTCCTCTTTGCGGATGGCGGGATCCGCCTTGCCCTCCGCCGCGGCGGCGAAATTCTTATAGAACGCGAACGGTTCGGCGTGCACGACGGGCAAAGGGAGCTTTTCGACGGAACTCTCGCTGCGCTGCGCCATCGTGCGGGTGAAACCGTTGCCCGCCTTGATGCCGACGAGGTTTTTATCCTCGCGCTCGAGGGCGCGGGTGATGCCGCCGGAGAGATCCCAGCCCTCCACCGCGGCGGTGCCGTCCGTGCCGTATACCTGCCAGCGGGGCAGCGGGCGGAAGCAGTCCGTCAGGACGGTGATGCGGTACTTGATGCCGCCCTCGAAATTGACGACGAGGTCGCAGCCGTCGTCGACTTCTTCCCCGTAGATATAGCTGTATTCGCAGTACAGGCTCTCCGTTTTGCCGGGAACCATCTGAAACATCTGGTCGATGAGGTGGACGCCCCAATCGAGCATCATGCCGCCGCCCTGCGCCTTTTTCTTGCGCCAGTCGCCCGGGATGCCGTTCGCGCCCGTCACGCGCGACTCGATCTTGTAGACGCCGCCGATCTCCTCGCTTTCAAAGATCTTCTTTACGGTGAGGAAGTCGTCGTCCCAGCGGCGGTTCTGGTGCACCTCGAAGAGCACGCCCGCCTTTTCCGCCGCGGCGTACATCCCCTCCGCCTCTTTGAGCGAAAGCCCGACGGGTTTTTCGCAGATGATGTTCTTGCCGGCGGCGGCAGCCGCCGCCACATAGGGCGCGTGCACGTCGTTCGGGACGGCGATCAGGACGGCGGAGACTTCCTTGTCCGCCCAGATCTCTTCCGCGGAAGCATAGGCGCGGATGCCGTTTTTGCGGGCGAGTTCCGCGCGGGCGGGGTCGATATCATAGATACCCGCGAGCGTGAGCGCGCCGCCCTCCGCCGCAAACTGATGCAGCAACTCGGCATGGTAGCCGCCCATGCCGCCGTAACCGATGATAGCGATTTTCATAAAAAACCTCCGCCTCTGTTGACATTATTTCTTTACGATGATATAATATCACTGAATATTGCGCAATGCTACGCAAATTTTTATCAATTCATATCAAAAATTGACTTCTATGAAACAAGCCGCTTTTTACGAATCCGTACACGACAAGGAACAGCCCGTGCGCTTTTTCAGGGGCGAAAACGGGATCACGCTTCCGCACTTCCACCGCTGCATCGAGATGCTGTACATCACCGAGGGGCGGGTGCTCGGCGTGGTGGACGGCGAGCGCTTTTATGCGGAAAAGGACGACGTCATCTTCGCGCGGCGGTGCGCCGTGCACGAGCTGACCCCCTCCCCCGCCTATAAAGATTATGTGCTGATCATCAAGGCGCAGTACGAAGACGACTTTGCGCCCCTGCTGGAAAAGGAGACGCTGCCGCCCCTGCTGTCCGACAAGGCTTTCAACCGCACGCTGCTGCCCCTCTTCCTCGAACTGGAAAACAAGGAAACGCTGGCATCCGTGCTGATGACGAAAGGATACATCGACGTCATCTTCGGCAAACTGCTTTCCCATTACAGGCGCACGCCCGTGGTCGCCGCGCCGAACATGTCGACCATCGTCGCCGCGCTCAACTATATCGACGAGCATTATTCGGAGCCGATCACGCTGGAAACGCTCGCCTCGGTGTTCGGTTACAACAAATACTACTTTTCCCGCCTGTTCAACAGCTATATCGGGGAAAACATCAACAACTATATCAATATGGTGCGCATAAACAACGTGCTCGCCCTCGCGAAAAAGCAGCAGAAAGCCAACCTGTGCGAGCTGGCGTACGCCTGCGGCTTCGATTCGATGGCGACCTTCTACCGCAACTATGCGCGCTACTATGAAAAACCGCCGACGGCGCTGCTCAAATCGTGAGCGGCGGCGGCCTTTGCTTTTTCGCCTATGTCCCGAAAAGACCCGCGCCGTTGCGGGCACGGCCTCAAATCACGGGATAAATTTCGGAGGTATATGATGCGGGGCGCCCGCCTCGTTTACCGCGTGCCCGGCGCCCTCTTCAATGGCCGACGCGGGATACAATACAAAAAGCCGCATATATTATGCGGCTTTTTGTATTGGTGGAGTAGGCGAGAGTCGAACTCGCGTCTTACCGGCTTGCCAAAGGGCTTTCTACACGCTTATGCCGCAGTTATCTTACGGCACGCCCCTCTGCGACCGAAGGGGCCTGCCGGCAGAAATCTGAAGACCGCCGCGCCGCCGACTTCACATCGGCACGGCTGTTCCCCGCCTTTCTGACGCCCGCATCCTCCCGGCGGGAAAGAGGTGCGGACGAACTGCCTAACTGTTGATTAAGCAGCCAGCGCTACAGGAGCGCCGTAGTTTGCATTGTTATCTGCATTTAAGTTTAAGCCGAATGTTTTATAGAGGCCACTCGTTCCTCTGCGTGCTTACCCTTCCGCGCACCGGCAATCGAAACCGGTGCTACCCCGTACAGGAAGGCGCCTGCGGCTGCGCGCCGCTTTCGCCTTCTCTCTATCATTATACCCGCACGGGCGGAAAAATGCAACTCTTTCCGCCGCCCTTTCAGAACTTGAAAGGCGTGACCTGATAGACGTAATAATTCAGCCAGTTGGTGTAAAAAAGATTTGCCGCGCTCGACCAGGTGACGCGCACTTCGGTGCAGGCGGCGTCGGTGAAATAATTAACGGGAGGGGCGATGGGCAGGCCCTTCGCCACGTCGCGCTCGTATTCCGCTTTGAGCGTATCCCTGTCATACTCCATATGCCCGGTGAGGAAGATCTTTTTATTGTCCTTCGACTTTGCGATGGAAAGCCCCGTCGCCTCCGACTCGCTCAACACGGTGATATCCGGGCAGGCTTTCACCTTTCCGAGATCGACCGCGGTATGCCTCGAATGCGGGATATAGAACACGTCGTCTATCCCCTTCAGGAGCGGGTCATGCAGATCTTTGTCTTTCCGGTGCGGGAAAACGCCGAAGAGCTTTGTCGGAAGAAGATACTTTTCGATACCGTAATAGTAATACAGCGCCGCCTGCGCGCCCCAGCAGATATAGATGGTGCTGGTCACGTTTTTATCCGCGAAATCGAAGAGCTTTTTCAGTTCTTCCCAATAGGCGACTTCTTCGAAAGGCAGCGTTTCCACGGGCGCGCCCGTGATGATCATGCCGTCGAAGTGTTTGTCTTTTATGTCGTCGAAGCGTTTGTAAAAGCGTTCGAGATGCGCCGCCGCCGTGTTCTTGCTTTTATACGATTCCGTATAGATCAGCGTCACGTTGACCTGCAGCGGAGAATTGGACAGGAGGCGCATGAACTGCGTTTCCGTTTCCACCTTCGTCGGCATCAGGTTGAGGATGGCGATCTCCAGCGGGCGGATGTCCTGCGTGAAGGCGCGCTCGTCGTTCATGACGAAGATGTTCTCGTGAAGGAGCGCCGAATAAGCGGGTATATCTTTGGGCAATACGATAGGCATGGCCGTTCTCCTGTTTGATATAATGCGGTATGGCTGCAAAATGCGCATACCGTTTGCGTCATAAGTGCGACATCAGATGTGCGCGAGCGCCTGTTCGATATCGTCGATGATATCCGCGGGGTTTTCGATGCCGACGGAGAGGCGCACGAGGTTTTCGGGCACGCCCGCCTGCTCGAGCTCCTCTTTGGTGAGCTGGCGGTGGGTGGTGGAGGCAGGGTGCAGCACGCAGCTGCGCACGTCGGCGACGTGCGTCTCCTGCGTGATGAGTTTCAGGCTTTCCATGAACTTCGCCGCCTGCGAAACATCGCCCCTGATGCCGAAACTCAACATACCGCCCGTGCCTTCCGGCAGATACTTCCGCGCGAGCGCATGGTACCTGTTGTCGGGAAGAGAGGCGTGCCATACCCAGTCGATCTTCGGGTGCTTTGCGAGATAAGCGGCGACCTTGTTCGCGTTGGAGGAGTGCCGCTCCATGCGCAGGGCGAGGGTATCGCAACCCAGCCAGCTCAGAAAGGCATTCTGCGGGCTCATGACGGCGCCCATGTCGCGCACCATCTGCGCGCGGCACTTGGTGGCAAAGGGCGCCGCGGGGAGATCGGCATATACCAGCCCGTGATAGCTTTCGTCCGGTTCGTTGAAGGACGCATAGCGGGGATTTCCCTTGAAATTGAAATTGCCGCCGTCCACGATGACGCCGCCCAGCGCCGCCGCGTGCCCGTCGAGATATTTGGAAGAGGAGTGAATGACGATGTTCGCCCCCCATTCAAAGGGGCGGCAGAGCACGGGCGTGGCGAGGGTGTTGTCGTCCGCGTACACGATGCCGTACTTCTTTGCGATCTTCGCGATCTTTTCAAAGTCGATGATCTTGATGGCGGGGTTGGCGATCGTTTCGGTGAAGATGAGTCTGGTTTTATCGTCGATGAGCTTTTCGATCTCCTCCGCGGGCGCGTCGGGGTCGAAAAAGCGCGTTTCGATGCCTAATTTGGGCAGCGTCACCGCAAAGAGATTGAACGAACCGCCGTAGATGGCGGAAGAAGAGACGATGTTGTCCCCCGCGCCGCAGAGGGTGAACGCCATGAGCGTGGTCGCGGACATACCCGACGCGCAGCCGATGGCGGCGACGCCGCCCTCAAGCTCCGCCACTTTGTTTTCAAACGCCGCGACGGTGGGATTGGCGAGGCGGGAATAGAAATAGCCGTCCGACTTCAGATCGAACAGATCCGCCATCGCCTGCGTGCTGCCGTAAAAAAACGTGGTGCTCTGGGCAACGGGCGGGATGCGGCTCTCGCCCGACTGCGGGCGGTACCCGCCCTGCACGCAGATGGTGTCCTTTTTGTAAGCCATAATATTGTACTCCTTGCAGAAATTTGTTGTCGATCGGGTGGCGCGGCGGTTAGATGTATTCGCGTATCCTGCGCTCCGCTTCGCGCTTCAGGTCTTTTTCTTTGAGGCTCTGTTTTTTATCGTAAGTGTGCTTGCCGCGGCAGAGCGCGACTTCCGCCTTTACGAGAGAGCCGGAAAAATATATTTTCAGGGGAACGAGGGTGTATCCCTTCTCGTTGACCTTGCCGACGATCCGCGAGATCTCCGCCTTGTGCAGAAGCAGGCGGCGATCCCTGCGCGAATCGCGCGTGTTGAAGGCGCCGCTCTTGTCGTAGACGGCGATGTGCATGTTTTTGAGGGTGACTTCCCCTTTGCGGACAAAACAGAAGCTGTCGTTCAGGTTGCAGTTGTTTTTGCGTATCGACTTGACTTCGCTGCCCTCGAGCACGATGCCCGCCTCGAATTTTTCTTCGATGAAATATTCAAAGGATGCGGATTTGTTGACCGCGACGACTTTAACAGCCATATTTTACTCCTTGATGAGCGCCATAACGATACTGTCACAGAACTCTCCGTTCTTGAAAACGCTCCTGCGCTTTATGCCCTCGCGGACAAAGCCGCACTTTTCCAGCACCCGCAGCGAGGCGGCGTTGGGCGCAAAAACTTCGGCATAAATGCGAACGATATCCGTCTTTTCAAATGTTTCCCGGCAGATGCGGCGCACCGCTTCCGTCATGATGCCCCTGCCCCAATATGCGGGCGTGAGCCAATAGCCGATCTCCGCGCTGCGGCGATAAACGTCCTGCCCGCGGGTGACGGCGATGCCGCCCACGGCTTTCCCCTCCGCGACGACGGCGCGGTAAAGGTCGCCCTTTTCCCCTTCCCCTTTCGCGAAAGAGATGAACGCGCGCGCATCTTCGGCGGTATAGGGATGCGGGAAGCTGTCGCGCAGGTACTGCGGAACGCGCACATCCGCCGCGCTCTCCGCAAGGGAAGGCACAAGATCTTCCCGCCATACGGCAAGTTCAAAGTCCATAAGCAACCTCCGTTCACTTTTTGCGGCGGCGTTTCCCCTTCCCGACCTTTGCGGGACGCCTGCCTTTTGCCTTTTCCGCTTTCGGGCGGGGCTGCGCCCTGCCCTTTTTGCCCTTTGCCGGCGGAGCGGGTCTCGCCGCAGCGGAACTGCCGCGCAGGCGGGAAAGCTCGCTCTCCGCGACGAAGGAAACGCGGCGCTGCCCGACGTCGCAGCCGACGCAGACGACGGAGAGTTTATCCCCGATCGCATACCTGCCGCCGCGGGCGCCGCACAGGACGCTGCGCTCCGCGTCGAGCTCGTAATCGTCGGGCGGCAGCCCCTCGGAAGGGAGCAGGCCCTCGACGGTGTTTTCCAGTTCAACGAACATACCCGCGCCCGAAAAGCCGGAAACGCAGGCGGGGAACGCCTCCCCGATGTGCGAACGCATATACCACGTCTTGTATAAGTCGTCCACGTCGCGCTCGGCTTCTTCGGCGCGCCGCTCCGTTTCCGAACAGCGCAGGCCCGCGCTCTTCACGAAGGACGCGAACTTTTCCGCTTCCTCTTCCCTGCCGTGCAGCGCCGCCTTGACGACGCGGTGCACGACGAGGTCGGGATAACGGCGGATGGGCGAAGTGAAATGGCAGTAACATTTGGAAGCGAGGCCGAAATGCCCGAAATTTTCTTCACAGTAGCGCGCCTTCATCATGGAGCGCAGCATCACGCGGTTGACGACGGTGCGCGCCCCGCTCCCCTCCGCCGACGAGAGAACCTTTGCATAATCCGAGGGCAGCACGTTTTCCGCGGAGAAGCGGACGGGCACGCCCAGACCGCGCAGGTATGCCGCAAAGGCGGAAGCCTTTTCTTCGGACGGCTTTTCGTGCACGCGGAAGAGACAGGGCAGCCCCTTCCCTTCGAGAAAGCGCGCCACCGTTTCGTTGGCGAGGATCATGAACGCCTCGATGAGGCGGTGCGCGGCGTTGCGCTCGCGCGCTTCGACCTTCACTTCTTCCCCTTCGCAAAAGATGTGCGCCTCGCGCACGTCGAGGTCGATGCCGCCGCGCTTTGCCCGCGCCTCTTCGAGGATGCGGGACAGCTTCGCCATATCCGTGCAGAGGGGGGCGATGTCTGCGTATTCCGCGACCGTCTCCGCGTCCCCCGCCAGAATGGCGGCGACCTTCGTATACGTCATCCGGTTGCGGGAGCGGATGACGCTCTCGCACAGTTCGCTGCGGACGACCTCGCCCCGCCCGTTCACTTCCATAAAACAGGAGAGAGCGTAGCGGTCTTCCCCTTCGTTGAGCGAACAGGCGCCGTTTGAAAGATCTTCGGGGAGCATGGGCAGGACGCGGTCGGGGAAATAGACGCTGGTGCCGCGCGCGTACGCTTCGTTGTCCAGCGCGCCGCCGCGCTTCACATAGTGGGAAACGTCGGCAATGTGGACGCCGAGCAGAAAATTTTCGCCGGCGCGTTCGAGGCTGACGGCGTCGTCGAAATCGCGGGAATCTTCCCCGTCTATGGTGATGACGATCTTGCCGCGAAAGTCTCTGCGCCCCTCCGCCGTCACGGGCTGCGCCGCGGCCTTTTTTGCCTCCGCGAGCGCCTTTTTCGGGAACTCTGCGGGCAGCTGCTTTGCGCGGATGATCGCCTCTTCTTCGGCGTCGAGCTCGCCGCTCCTGCCTAAAATTTCGACGATCTCCCCTTCGGGCAGCTTATCCTCGGGGAAAGCCGTGAGCTTTACCGCGACCTTTTCCCCCGCGGCGGCGCGCAGGCCGCCGACGATGCGCACGGGGGTACCGTAGCGGCGGTCGTCGCTCTCCACGATGCCGCCCCGCTTTTCGGGATAATAAGTGCCCGTGAGCAGGCGGACGCCGCGGGAGATGACCGAATACACCTCCGCCTCGTCGCCGCGGGCGCCGCCCGCGATGCGCGCGAACACCTCGTCGCCGTGCAGAGCGCCGTGAAGGGAATGCGGAGGAAGGAAGAGATCCCCCTCCTCCCGCACGAGAAAGGCAAAGCCGCGCCCGCTGCCCTGCACCCTGCCGCGCACCAGCCCCAGTTTTTCGGGCGTGACGAAGCGCCCGCGCTCGTCGCGCACCACTTCGCCCGCCTCTTCCAGCTCTTTCAGCAGGGAGGAGAGCGCCGCGCGCTCCGCCTTCGCGGATACGCCGGCGAGGCGGCAGATCTCGTTCTCCTTTTTATATTGATACCTTCCTTCGCGAAAACCTTCGCGCAGTTTTTGTACAGCTGTCATGTTTCTCCGTTCAGTATGCCCGAATCCCGCCATAAAAAAACAGGAGGCTATTCACCGAATAGCCTCCCCGAGTTCCTTATGCCGCGATCAGCTCTGCACGCCCCAGATCGTTCCGAACTGGAGAATGAAGAACAGGACGGCGAGCACGCCGAGCACGATGAGCGAAATGGTCGTCCACTTCTTCATCTTGCTCTCCATCGACCTCCCCTTGTTTTTGCCGAAGAAGGTCTCGCTCGAGCCGCCGAGCGCGTCGATGCCGGTTGAGTTGCCGGGCTGGAACAGGACGATGATGATCGCGACGAGCGCGCAGATCGCCATCAGCACCAGCAACACGAGGCTGACTATCTGGTACGCCGTCCACACACCGTCGGTGGGCAGAGGCGCAAGCAAATTCATAATGAACATCATGTCGGGCATAATGCATCACTCCAAAAATTCAATAGCCTGTATAGTATACCATATCCCGCGGGAATTTTCAACTTATTTTCCGCGGTTTTCGGTGAATTTTTTGCGCAAAACTCCTCTTTTTGCAAAGTTCAGCGCACGATGAGCGTTTTGCCCGTCATTTCCGCGGGAACGGGCAGCCCCATCATGTCGAGCAGGGTGGGCGCGAGATCGGCGAGGACGCCGCCTTCGCGCAGCTTCGCGCCTTTCAGCGCGTCGCAGACGAGCACGACGGGCACGGGGTTGGTGGTGTGCGCGGTGAAGGGAGAGCCGTCTTCGGCGATCATCCTGTCCGCATTGCCGTGGTCGGCGGTCAGCAGCGCGCCGCCGCCCATCTCCAGGATCTTTTTCAGCACCTTGTCGACGCAGTCGTCTACCGCGGCGACGGCCTTTTCGGCGGCTTCCAGAATGCCGGTGTGCCCGACCATGTCGCAGTTGGCGTAATTGAGGATCATCGCGTCATATTCGCCGGAGGAAAGGCGTTCGAGAACCTTTTCGGTCACTTCATAGGCGCTCATTTCGGGCTTTAAGTCATAGGTGGCGACCTTCGGGGAAGGGACGAGCACGCGGTCTTCCCCGGGGTTGGGCGCCTCGACGCCGCCGTTGAAGAAGAAGGTGACGTGCGCATACTTCTCCGTTTCGGCGATGCGCAGCTGCTTTTTGCCGAGGGCGGCGAGGTATTCGCCGAGGGTGTTTTTCAGGCTCTGCGGCGGGAAGGCGACGCGGACGTGCGAGAAGGTGGCGTCGTACTGCGTGAAGCAGACATATACGGGCGCGAGGTACCCCGTTTTGCGTTCAAAGCCGTCGAAGGAAGGCTCCGTGAAGGCACGGGTGATCTCGCGGGCGCGGTCGGGACGGAAATTGAAGAAGATGACGCTGTCGCCCTCCTCTACCAGAGCTACCGGCCTGCCGCCCTTGACGATGTTGGTGGGAAGGACGAACTCGTCGGTGACGCCGTCTTTATACGACTGTTCGAGCGCATCTGCCGCGTTCTCCGCCTGTATGCCGTTGCCGAGGGTGAGCATCCCGTACGCCTTTACGACGCGCTCCCAGCGGTTGTCTCTGTCCATCGCGTAATAGCGGCCGCACACGGACGCGATGCTGCCGAAGGAGAGCTCGTCCATCTTCGCCTGCAGCTGACGGGCAAAGCCGGCGCCGGAGGTCGGGGAAACGTCGCGCCCGTCCATGAAGCAATGCACATAGGCGTTTTCAAGCCCCTGCGCCTTGCACAGTTCGAGAAGGGCGAAGAGGTGGGTGATGTGGCTGTGCACGCCGCCGTCGGAGAGAAGCCCCCAGATATGCAGCTTTTTGCCGTTTTCCTTCGCGCTGTTTATCGCCGCGAGCAGCGCCTCGTTCCTGAAAAATCCGCCGTCTTGGATCTCTTTGGTGATCTTGGTCAGTTCCTGATAGACGATGCGGCCGGCGCCCATGTTCATGTGCCCGACCTCGGAGTTGCCCATCTGCCCGTCGGGAAGCCCGACGCTCATGCCGGACGCGCCCAGCTGCGAGGAGGGATACTCCGCCTCGTACTTTTTTACGTTGGGGCTGCCTTCGAGGGCGATGGCGTTGCCCTCCCGCTCCTTGCTGATGCCGTAGCCGTCCATGATGATGATCGCATAAGGTTTTTTCATAAAGATACCTCTCTGAAAATCTTTTTCCGCACACTATTATATACTATTTTGCGCGCGAGCGCAAGGGAGCGGGCGGGGTCGGACAAAAAAATTCCCGCAGGGCGCGGCGGTCTTTTCCCCTGCGGGCGGCCTCCCGCACGCGGGGCGCAATGGCACAACCGCATATTTTTGCGGCGCGCGCGGCGCCGCCTCCGCGGCGTCCGGATGCGGAAACCGGGATACGGTACGAGTTTTCGCCCCGCTGCCGCCGGAAAGCGCTCGCAAATATTTCATTTTTTTTGTTCCGGAGGGAAAAACCGCTCTTCGGCGTTGTCAACTTTTCTGAACAATTTGCAATGTTTTGTCTATAAAAATCAAAAAAAATCGCAATGACGAAATTTTTGCTTGACAAACACCTGCTTTATGTGTTATCATTTGCAATAGAACAATGAGGAATTTACCCGTACGGACGGGATTTTGTGGGACATGACGGTAGCAGCCGTACATTCATCGGAAATGCCTGTGCCGCAAAAAAATATGCGGCGGGGCTGCATGAATAGAAGCAACCGTCGGCGCTTTAAGGCCTTGCCTTAAAATCCAACGCGCCGATCAGCGATACAGTTATGTTTGCAAAAATTCTGAAAACGTTAAGAAAAGAGAACGACACGACGCAGTGCGAACTGGCGGACAAACTGGGCGTAAAGCAGTCCACCGTGAGCAGCTGGGAGATCGGACGTTCCCGCCCCACCTTCGAGCAGGTCATTGCGATCTCGAACATTTTCAACACGACGACAGACTATCTGCTCGGCAAGTCTGACAGCGAGAGCAACTACGTTTATACCGACAATAAGACGCTGCAGAACTTCTACAACGATTTCGGCAAGCTCTCCAAGTCCGAACAGAATTTCATCGTGAAATCCGTAAGGGCATACGCCGAAAGCAAAGAAGAAAACAAATAAGGAAGAGCTACGATGCGGGCGCACCCGGTTCAGGCGCGCCCTTTTTTCGTACAATTTTTATAAAGAGAGGGCGCACAC